>OHXI01000665.1_pt1 | contig 11822 bp, 9 predicted proteins | sample 1579941 | NCBI WGS metagenome assembly OHXI01 (sample SAMEA3882553, study PRJEB24775) | human gut metagenome | biome: human-associated habitat; feature: intestine environment; material: feces | place: Netherlands | collected 2009/2010
TCAAGCTTCCTGATAAGGGATATCCTGCCATGTCAATTCAGGAGATTGATTCGGAAAAGGTCATAAGAGGCTCCAATGAGGGTTTTGCTGATTCCATAAAGATAAATACAGCGCTTATCAGGCGCAGGTTAAGGAGCACTCGCTTAAAGTGTAAAGAGGTGAAAAAGGGGCTTCGCGGACACAGCAATGTGGACATACTATATGTGAGAGACCTCGTAAAACCGGGGCTTGTAGAGGATGTGGAAAGAAATCTGGACAGCTATGTAATAGACCATGTGGGTGATTCGGGAGTCATTGAACAGTTTGCTGAGGTGAAATGGTATTCGCCGTTTCCACAGCTTCAGACCACAAAGCGGCCGGATGTGGCGGTAAATGCGCTCCTAGAAGGGCGGGTGGTGGTGCTGTGCGATAATTCACCGATAGCGATAATATTGCCAACCACCATGAACAATTTTTTAAAAACCGCAGATGATTACTATAACAGAACGATAGCGGCAAGTTTTGCCAGGCTGATAAGGTACGTGGCTGCCTTTATGTCATTTACATTGCCGGGGCTTTATCTGGCGGTCACAAATTTTCATACACAGATACTGCCGACACCTCTCATACTGGCGTTTTATGAAGCCAGACTCGGCTGCCCGTTTCCGCAGCTCATAGAGGTACTAATGATGGAGCTGTCCTTTGAGCTGCTTCGTGAAGCCGGCATAAGACTTCCCGGAGCAATGGGAAACACGATAGGCATAGTCGGAGGCCTCATAATCGGACAGGCAGCAGTGGATGCAAATTTAGTAAGCCCTATAGTGGTCATTCTTGTTGCATTCACCGCACTCTGTTCGTTTGCCATACCGAGTGAGGAGTTTGCATTTTCATTTAGGATACTCAAATTCGTTGTAATAATGATGTCGGCATGGCTTGGATATTTTGGATTTTTAATAAGTCTGATGGTGATACTTTTGCATCTCGCAAAGCTCAAAAGCTGTGGTTACCCATACATGATGCCATTTGTGGGCAGCGAGCTGACAGGCGGCGAGGATGAAAAGGACAGTATCATACGATTTCCGCTTCGCAGACTATGGAGGCGGCCTGTATTTGCAAGAGAAAAGGAGTGCAGAAAGCTGAAAGGAAATAAGGATGACTAAAAATATGAGCACAAGCTACACATTTGCACAAAATGAAAGCATATCGCCCCGCCAGCTATACAGGCTATACGTCTTTAATCTGCTTGGAGTCGGCACACTGGTGCTTCCAAACAATCTGGCAAAGATTGGAAAGTATGCTTTTATCTCAATCGCACTCGGAGTTTTCATGGCATGGCTATTCATGTGGATAGTAAGCGAGGTGCGTGAACGCAGGAAAACAATATATGACAGAAGCATTGATAAAACAAAATATGCGAAAATATTAATTTATGATTTAATTATTGCGATATACGAGATGTCACAGGCCGCATTTCTTGCATGGATATTTGTAAAGCTGATACGTGACAGCCTTATACCGGATGAGTCATTTACAGTTGTACTCCTTGTGATAATGGCGGTATGCGCTTATGCGCTAAGTGGCGGAGTGGAGTGCCGGGCAAGGGTATACGAGGTAGTATTTTTCTTTGTGCTGATACCGCTTGCTGCTATGCTTTTGTTTGCGATATCGGATGTGAGATTTGACTATCTGATGATTAAGGACAGAGTCGGTGTGGATTTTGGCATAGCGGATATATTTGCGGGTGCATACTATGTGTTTGCAGCATCCATTTCTGTGTACAATGTACTGTTTGTAAGGGAACGCACTGCATCACAGATACGAGGGAGTGTGAGTAAAGCAATATTCACATATGCAGGCATTCTTTTTTTATTGTATGCAGTATTGCTTGGAAACTTCGGAAAATATTCACTGTCGGAAATAGAGTTTCCGGCTGTCGTACTGATGAGTGATGTGCAGATAAAAGGCAGCTTCTTCAAGAGGGCAGATGCACTGATGCTGTCGGTGTGGTTTTTCACGCTGTTTTCAGTACTCAATATGAGCCTTTATTATGCGGTTTTAAGATGTGAGAATTTTGCTGAAAATACGGGAAAAATTATATTTACATTTAATAAAAACCGGCATTCCTGTAGCAATAAGCAATTTGGTTCTGACAGACAGAAAAGTCATGACAAGGAAAAGAGCACTATGAGAAGCTGGTGCATCATTTTTGTCATAGCAGTCACAGTGACCTTAGCATATATTCTTGAAAGTGGAGATGAAATCGTGAAAAAATATCTTGGATTTTTATTGTGCATAGCGATACCGGTCATAGTAGTGCTGACGATAGGTCTCATGCTCACCGGCTGCAGTGCAGTGGAGCTTGAGGAGCGCTGTTTTCCGACACTTGCGGCGGTCGATATTGTAGATGTAGTTAGCCACAGAGATGTTTCGACAAATGAAAATAGCGGATATATAGAGTTTTATTATAACATGGACAAATCCTACGAACCGGAATATGCAGATGATATCAAAACAGCAGTGGACAGCTTCGAGGATCGGCTGTCACAAAAAGCCGATACCAATCATTTGAAGGTGATTTTAATAGGAAAAACACTTAGAAAAGATAAAGCAGCTTATTCAGATTTCATGGAATATTGCAAGACATCAAAAAAATTTCCGAGAAACACATATGTGTGCATAGCAGATGATATAAATGATATCTTTGATAACATGGGTGATTATTATGAGCAGAAAATAAATAAGGAGAATCATGAGGATGGTGAACCGATAATTACACTTGGCACCTTGCTGGATGACTATACGAATGAAATTCATGAAACCCGGTAAAATTTTCAAAAAGGATGAATAAGCTCGTCAAATAAGGCAATACTTGTTTACATGAGAAAGAAAATAATAATAACAACCATAGCAATAATATCCCTTACGGCAGTGATAGCTGCAAAAAATCATACACCTGCCGCAAACACCAATAGTATAGCGTGTACAGCCGACATGCAAAAATCCATCGCCGACAAAATCCTGCGTTTCCACGTGCTGGCAAACAGCGACAGCGAAGCAGACCAGAATGTGAAAAAGCAGGTGCGCGATGCAGTAGGGGCTTACATAGAGCCATATCTGCTGGAGTGCGAAAATATCGAAGAAACCAGAGCCACCGTAAATGACCATATGGACGAAATAATAGCGGTATCAAAGGAGACGCTTGCAGCAAACGGTTTTACATATGGCGCATCGGCAGAGATTACACACACCGATTTCCCGGAAAAGACGTATGGAGACTATACATTTCCTGAGGGAAATTACGAGGCGCTTGAAATAACACTGGGCGATGGAGCCGGTCATAACTGGTGGTGCGTGCTGTATCCAAACATGTGCTTTAGGGGCAGTGTGTACGAGGTGGTGGAGGACGAAGCAAAGGAAAATCTTAAGGAGGTACTCACTCCGGACGAGTATGAGAGCATATTTGACAGTGGAAAATATGAAATAAAACTAAAAATCCTTGATATTTTCAGATAAAACAGTTAGTATATTCATGCTGAAAAAATATATTAAAAGAAAATATGTGATGAGAAATTATTTAAGCGTGAATTAATTTAGATATGCAAGAGGATAAGGAGAAAGAAATGACAAAGGATGTAGTAGTATCATTAAAGGGCTTACAGCTCGCACCGGACCAGCAGTCGGATGCGGTAGAGGTGATTGCCCCGGGAGAGTATTATATAAGAAATAACAAGCACTATGTGCTTTTTGAGGAGATAATGGAGGGTGAGACCCAGACACTCAAAAATATGCTTAAATTCAATGAAAATTATCTTGAGTTCACCCGCAAGGGACCTATGAGTGTACATATGATATTTGAGAAGGGAAAGAAAAACCTGACATATTATTATACACCGTTTGGAAGTATCCAGATAGGTATTGATGCCACAAGCATAGAGGTAAAGGAGACTGAGGACGAGATAAGGGCAGAGGTAAAGTATGCACTTGATGTCAACTATGAATTTGTAGGCGACTGTCACATCAATATAGCTGTGAAGAAAAAAGGAGCAGCAGTCAAAATTGCATAAAAGTCTGCCAAGCCTATGGGGTAAAAAATATATAAAGCATATATGGATAGAGCATATAAAAAACAGAGCATGTGAGGATGAAAGCCATCCCACATGCTCTGTTTATGTACATGAAAATTAAATCATGATATTATTTCTGCTTGGCCTTTTTGGCAGCCGCTTTAGCAGCTTTTCTTTCAGCCTTTGCAGCCTCCTCAGCCTTGAGCTGTTCGTTGGCCTTGCTGTAGTTTTCTGCCATTCTTGCACGGAAGCCTTTTTTCTTCTTAGGCTTCTCAAGAGGTCCTCTGATACCGCGGACAGCTGTGATGTAGATACCGCTGACAGAAGCCTTAACCTCTTTCTTTAAAGGAATCTCATCAAAGATCTGCTCGTCTGCGATAAGAGTCATGACTCTTGGTCCGACCTTGGCCTTGACTACAGGCAGCTTTGAGCGGCGCATAAGCTTTGGTGTCTGCTCAATAATCTGCTGTGGGAGACCGGCATCCTTTAGCTTCATACGCTTTTTGTCAATGATTAGCATATTGACAGTCTGTGATGCTGCAGCTATCTGCTCGTCCTGCTCTTCCTTTCTTTTTTGTGCTTTTTTACCGAGGATTGTTAATACTATAAATGCTACCACAAGCACTACTGCGATAACAATAAGTACGATTAATGCTGGATTCAAAACGTATCCCTCCTAAAAATTTGCTTATTTAAATTAATTTTATCAAATATGCTAAAAAAAATCAATCTTTATTGCAAGAATAGGTAAAACCGTAATATAATAGAACTATATTTTGGGAAAAGTCTTTAGAAGATGCAAAGGGGTACTTATTAATGAAGAAAATTGCTCTTTTGGCTGATGGCTGGAGAAGATATGTAACATATTCGTGGGGTGAGGGTATCATGGAAGGCTCTAAAGAGCTGGGACTGGATGTGTGCCTGTATTTTTACAATACCAACGGAACCTGGAGTCAAGATCCAAAGTTTAACAAAGGCGAGTATGCGCTGAACGATTTGCCTGATTTAAACAGCTTCGACGGAGTGGTATTTGACTGCACCAATACGATCAACCAGGATGAGATACATTATATGGTCAGAAAGCTTCAGTCGGTAAATGTGCCGGTAGTGAGTATCGGGTATAAGGTTGATGGGTTTTACTATGTAGGCAACGACAGTAAGAGGCTGTTTCGCAAGGTGATGGATCATATGTACTATGAGCATGGCTGCAAAAGCTTTGTGTTTGCAGGTGGTCCGCCGTATCATTATGAGAACAGAATGCGTTTTGAGGCCTTCAAGAAGGCTTTAAGTGATTATGGCATACCACTTACAGCTGATATGTACATGTTTGGTGATTTTGATTATCAGACAGGTGTCAGGTATATGAGTGATTGGCACGAGAGCAAAAAACCGTTACCGGATGTGTTTTTATGTGCAAATGACAATATAGCAGCAGGGCTGTGTGCGACAGCAGAGGTTCTCGGATACAAGGTACCACATGATTTTAAGGTCACAGGCTTTGACAATCTGGATAAGGCTGCGTACTTTAACCCACAGATTACAACAGTGGAGCACAATAGGGGCAATATAGGCAGAAAAGTTCTTGAGATATTTAAGGCGCTTTGGAATGGCACGGGCGATGCTTCTGATAAATACCTTGATTCTGAGTTTATCCCGGCTGAGAGCTGCGGATGCCCTAATACCGGCAGAGTGGATTATCGTAATTACATAAAGAATATTATCAAAGGCTCCGTTGCAAAAGAGCAGGAGGAGGACGCAGTAATGATCCTCCAGAAAGAGCTCGAGGAGTGCAATGAATACTATGATTTGTTTGAGAGATACTCTGACTATATACAGAGCATGAAGTGTGACGGAGTGTATGTGGTCAGTGTTTCTGATCTGGCAGCTGCAAGGAACAATGCACACTTTAGGAAGCATGGCTATGATATTGACGACGAGGTTGTACTCTATGCGGATGACAAGGACAATGGAAAGCTTGAGTTTAAGAGTGTAAATGACCTTATGCAGTACATGCAGAGTGTAGATAAAAACACCTGCTATATGTATTACTCGCTGCATTTCAGGGACGAGATAGTGGGCTATGTAATACTCAGGAATCCTGAATTTTTGTACGACCATCCTGAGCAGTTTGATATACAGTCGGCCTTGCTCAAGAAGCTTGAGAATCTTTTTAAGCAAAAGGTACTTGAGAATACAAATAATGAGCTTAAGAATCTCTACAACCATGATGCGCTCACAGGCCTATACAATCGTGTGGCATGCAATGAGATGGTCATTCCTATGTTTGCTGAGCTTGAAGACCAAAATGTCGGCTGCACCATAGTATTTCTCGATGTGGATGATTTTAAGGACATAAATGATACATACGGACACAAGTACGGTGACGAGCTTTTAAAGACTGTGGCGAGGGTGCTTGATGAGCAAAAGCCTGAAGGAAGTATGGTATATAGATTCGGTGGAGATGAATTTATCGTGTTTATCCCCGGGGACAGGCATGACACTGCTGAGAAGTATATAAAGCGCGTGTATGATATCATGGAGCAGCACAGCCTGTTTATCAGTCACGGCATCATATATACGAAGCCGGGCAGTGGTAAGAGCTTTGACGATTATCTCGTAAGTGCTGACACAAAGATGTATCAGCTTAAGCAGCAGCACAAGCAGAAAAAGGATAGCAATTTCTTAAAGGGAGTGGATATTTCATCCGTTCCTATGATGGTTGACAATAATATACAAATAATGGATAGGGAAGGTCATGTGTGCAGGGTATTTGATTTTTTAAAGCTGAATAATGTAAATTCAGTCCGTCTGCGCATATGGAATGAGCCTGATAAGGTGCCGGAGTCTAAGGGGTATTGCAGTCTTACATATGTTCTCGAGATGGCTCATGTCATTAAAAAATACAAAATGCATTTTCTGCTTGATTTTCATTATTCGGATTACTGGGCAGATCCGGGACAGCAGAATAAGCCTGATGCGTGGAAGAATTTAAGCTTTGATGAGCTGAAGGAGGCAGTGCACAAGTACACATATGATGTGCTATACAGATTAAAAATCATGGATTGTGCGCCGGATATGGTTCAGATTGGCAATGAAATAAGGAGTGGTATGCTGTTTCCGGATGGTGCAGTGCCACAGTACAGGCAGCTGGCTGCGCTTGTAAATGAGGGAATCAGAGCTGTCAGGGAGCTGCTCCCGGAGACAAAGGTCATGATTCATCTGGATCAGGGAGGCAGATATAACTGTATTATGCCTTGGCTTGATTCTATGTTTAATGCGGGCATGCTGCCGATTGACGCGATTGGCCTTTCCTTTTATTCGTTCTGGCATGGTACCTTCATGGATTTGAAGGATACTATGAGCAGGCTCATAAAATTATATAATCTGCCGGTTTATATTGTGGAGACAGCTCATCCGTGGAGGCATTGCAAGGAAGATCATATCTCGAAGGAACTCATGGAGACTGCAGGCCTTGATGCAGGCAGCGCAGAGCAGAAGAAGTCTCTTGAAATAATCATGCAGATAGCAGCAGAGGTGTCAAAGGATACCGGAAAGACCGGTGTATACTACTGGGAGCCTGTCGGTGTGCCTGGTAAAGGCATGGGAACCTGGTTTGAGAATATGGGTATGTTTGACGAGCATGGCAGGGCTTTGCCGGGCTGGGATGCAATCAGGGACTTTGATCCGAAAAATCCTCCGATTAAAGAGCTTGATAAGTATATTGAATCACTTTATGAGTATGAAGAAACACCGGAGGTGGAGGATTTCATGAAGCTTCTTATGATTCATGGAAATCTAATCTCAAATCCTGAATTTAAGGATGGATTTAATAATTGGCAGATTGAGACAAGCCTCGAAGAAAGACAGTATACACTGGGTAAGGATGGAGTGTTTATCTCTTCAGATGCCAATTTTGACTATTCGATAAGCCAGACGGTGGATATTGAATATACCGGTGAGTATATAGCAGCGGTTGACTATAGAGGAACCAATACAACAGGTGTCGAGGTCGAGCTGTTTATGGATGTGGAGGATGAAAGCGGCGTTCATACATATACAAGCAACATTTTCCCGGCTGATGTCAGGTTTGTGACACATCTGCTTAAGCCGGTAAGGCTGCAAAAGAATGCCAGGGTGACAGTAGGGCTTAGGATGCATACTCCTCCGGTGTTTGCAAAGATAAAGAAAATTTCACTCGTTGTAATTTGACCTGATATGTGATATTGTAGACAGGTATAGTGTTTTGCGGATGCGTTTTTGCCGTGGCAGGGCATTGTACATATAAATAACATGATTTACAGATTTCAGGAGGATTCCAATGAGTGAGAAGAAGAATACAGGTAAGAAGGCAGTCATAGCAGTGATTGTGATTGCACTTATCGTGGTAATTATTGCGCTTGCTGTTGTGATAAGCAACAAGAGCAAAAAGGATGGCTCAAAGAGCGCAACAGAGGCAGGCACCCAGGCCGGCAGCGAGACGATGCGAAGCGGACAGTTTGACATAGACTACGCAAAGCAGGTTACAAAGCTTGCAGACTATTCAGGTGTTGCAATTACAGTCTCAAACGATTATGAGATAAACGATACAGCAAAGCAGACATATCTGACCAATGTGCTTCAGTCATATGGTGCAGATGCGTACAAGCAGGTTACAGATCGTGATACAGTTGTAGATGGCGATTATGTCAAGGTTGATTACACAGGATATAAGGATGGCAAAGCATTTGATGGTGGTTCTGCTACAGATGTGATGCTTGATGTGACAAATAACAGCCAGGTCGGCGGTTCATCCTTTATTGATGGATTTACAAAGCCTATAATCGGAGCCAAGGTGGGTGACAAGGTTAAGGGTGACGTGACATTCCCTGAGGATTATGGCAATGACGACTTAAACGGACAGACAGTTACATTTGAGTATACAGTAAAGGGCATTTACTCAGCAGATCCTGTTGCACTTGCTGATATGACAGACGAGCAGGTCAACACAGTGTTTGGAAAGGCAGGGGTGACAACTAATGCCCAGCTTACCACACAGATTGAGAAAGATTTGAAGCAGCAGCTCTACAGCGCTGAGGTGGACTAGATAAAGAGCTACATGATTGAAAACAGCACAGTCGAGATTCCTGATGAGTATCTACAGGCCAGACTCAATGAGTATATTGCTTCATTTACTAAAGAAAATGTCAAGGATGGACAGACACTTAAGAAATATTTAAAGTCCAACTACAACATGACAGTGGATCAGGCCACAGAGAAGTGGAAGGAGAATCTGACAGACCAGATAAAGACAGAGTTCATCTTTGGACTTATCGCTGAGAAGGAAAATATCAAGATGGATGATGATGCCTTCAACAGCTATGTGGATTACATCGTATCAGCCAGCAATGGTCAGTTCAGCAAGGCTTCTGAGGTATACAAGTATTTTGGAAGCGGACACAAGGATGAGGGAAAGACATACCTTAAGAACCAGTACCTTGTAAACAAGGCTATCGATACAGTCACAGAGAAAGCAAATGTGACATTTGAGGATGGCAGTGCAGCGCCGGATACTTCAAGTGGCAGCGCGGATGCCGAATAATAACGATAAATATGCTGTCTGTGGTGATGCGCAGGCAGCTTAAATGGAGGATTAGATAATGGAACTTACAAACATACGCGAGATTTTCCGCAACAAGGACAAATTCGCTGACAAAGAGGTGACTATCGGAGGATGGGTCAGAAGCAATCGTAATTCAAAGAATTTTGGATTTATCGTGGTAAACGACGGTACATTTTTTGAGCCAATCCAGGTTGTATACGGAAATGGCTTAGACAACTATGATGAGGTTGGCAAGATCAATGTCGGAGCTGCAATTATCGTAAGAGGTACACTTGTGCTCACTCCGGATGCAAAGCAGCCATTTGAGATTCAGGCCGCTTACGTGACTGTTGAGGGGGCATCCACACCGGATTATCCTCTGCAGAAGAAGAGACATACATTTGAGTATCTTCGTACAATCTCACACTTAAGACCTCGTACCAATACTTTTGAGGCAGTTTTCAGAGTGCGCTCACTCTGCGCATATGCTATTCACAAATTCTTCCAGGAGAGGGATTTTGTGTATGTGCACACACCGCTTATCACAGGAAGTGACTGCGAGGGTGCAGGAGAGATGTTCCAGGTGACCACACTTGATTTGAACAATCTCCCTATGACAGAGGAAGGAAAGGTGGATTTCTCAAAGGATTTCTTTAATAAGCCTACCAACCTTACTGTTTCAGGACAGTTAAACGGCGAGACATATGCTATGGCATTCAAGAATATCTACACCTTCGGACCTACCTTCCGTGCGGAGAATTCAAACACCACACGTCATGCGGCAGAGTTCTGGATGATTGAGCCTGAGATTGCTTTTGCAGACCTTGAGGATGATATGATGCTTGCAGAGAGCATGCTCAAGTATGTTATCAACTATGTGCTTGAAAATGCACCTGAGGAGATGGCATTTTTCAACAATTTCGTGGACAAGGGACTCCTTGACAGATTAAGAAATGTTGTTGAAAATGATTTTGCCCGTGTGACATACACAGAGGCTATCGACATCCTTTCAAAGCACAATGACAAGTTTGATTACAAGGTATCATGGGGCTGTGATTTACAGACAGAGCATGAGAGATACCTTACAGAGCAGATTTATAAGCGCCCTGTATTTGTCACAGATTATCCGAAGGAGATAAAGGCCTTCTACATGAAGCTGAATGACGACGGAAAGACCGTTGCAGCAGTTGACTGTCTCGTGCCGGGAATCGGAGAAATCATCGGTGGAAGCCAGAGAGAGGATGACTACGACAAGCTTCTTGCCAGAATAAATGAGCTTGGACTTTCAGAGGATGACTACAAGTTCTACCTTGACTTAAGAAAATACGGCTCTGCAAGACACGCAGGCTTTGGACTGGGCTTTGAGAGATGCGTAATGTATCTTACCGGCATGGGCAATATCCGTGACGTTATCCCATTCCCTAGAACAGTTAATAACTGTGAGCTGTAATCACGAATGAATTTCATACATGAATAATTACCGCCCTTTGCACATATATATGATGTGTGGAGGGCGTTTTTATGTGGAGAAAAATCAAAGGTCCTGTGATAACAATATGTATCATGCATCTTACGGCGCTTTTGTGCCTTATCATACTTTCCATAGTACAGTGCTTTGTCGACATGGCGGAGTGGATAAGCTTTGCACTCTCAATGGCGGTCAATATAGTGGTGGGGCTTGTGTGCGGATTTTTGCTCAAATGCTGCTTTCACCGCAGACGTTTTATCAGGGTGACGGTCGTAGCATACTGGATAACGTATGTGATAGCAACAGTGGTCATAGATATAGGTGAATCAAAAAATATATTCGAGCTTTTGATAATACTCCTTCTGGTAATGTTTTCAGCGCTTGTTTTTCGCTAAAAAAGGACTTTTCATATTGATAATGCTGTGATATAATGTTGAAAGCAAATATGATGTGTCAATGAGACATCGTTAAATGAAAAGGAGATAAAAATGAAACACGTAAAGACATTAAATACAAGAAAGTTACAGAATACAATTAAAAAAGGCGGCTGTGGAGAGTGCCAGACTTCTTGCCAGTCAGCATGTAAGACATCATGTACAGTAGGAAACCAGACTTGCGAGCAGTACAAATAACAGAGATTTAAAAAGTGTGCGTTAGGCGCACACTTTTTTGCTGTATAGGTTTGGTGTATAGAAATTAATTTACGATCAACAGAGAGTTATAGAAAGAGAGG
>OHXI01000668.1_pt1 | contig 11779 bp, 8 predicted proteins | sample 1579941 | NCBI WGS metagenome assembly OHXI01 (sample SAMEA3882553, study PRJEB24775) | human gut metagenome | biome: human-associated habitat; feature: intestine environment; material: feces | place: Netherlands | collected 2009/2010
GGTGAGGAGGAGACGGGCTGCGCCCGCCGCCCCCAGCGCCGCGCAGGTGCCGGTGGTGTAGCCGCAGCGCAGGAGCTTCTGGCCGCTGCGGACGTAGTGCTCAAAGAGCGGGCGCTTTTCCTCCGGCGCTTTTTCTTCGCCGTAGAGGAATGCGTACTGCTCATCGGTCAGAGCATAAATTTTGCAGATGTTTTCCCGGGCAAAGGCTCTTTCCGGCGTCATGACGTCCGAGACGCCCGCCGCCGAGACGCAGACGACCTTATCCGAGATCTTCTGGGCCAGCTCTAATTCGTGGAGGCTGAGGATGACGGCCATCTTCTTGTCGCGGGCGAGGCTTTTCAGGATGGCCAGCAATTCGGCCTTGCCCTTGATGTCGAGGAAAGACGTAGGCTCGTCCAATAATATCAGCTCCGGCTGCTGGCAGATGGCCCGGGCCAGCAGCACGCGCTGGCGCTGGCCGTCACTGATGCAGTTGAAGTCCCGTCCCGCCAGCGCTTCGGCCCCCACGAGAGCCAGCGCGGCGTGGACCTGCCGCCTGTCCTCCGCCGAGAGGACGCCCAGCCGCCCCGTGTAGGGGTAGCGCCCGGCGGAGGCCATCTCGAAACAGGTGGTCAGCTCAGTGCGGCGGGTGTGGGGCACCATCAGGGCCATCTTCCGGGCGCGCTCAGGGCCGGAGTAGTCCGCAAGGCTCTTTCCGTCCAGCAGGACAGCGCCCCCCTGCGGGGCCAGCTGGGCCGCCAGCGTCTTGAGGAGGGTAGATTTGCCCGCACCGTTGGGTCCGATGAGGGTGAGGATGCTCCCCTTTTCGGCTCCGAGGCGGATGTGCTCCATCAGGGGCGTTTTGCCGTAGCCGATGGCAAGGTCATCGGTGCGGCAGAAGGCTTTTTCTTCGCTCATTCCCGGCCTCCCTCTGTCTGGCGGCGCACCAGCAGCCAGATGACCACCGGTGCACCAAAAACTGCTGTCACCGAGCTGATGGACAGCTCGGTGGGCGCGAACAGGCTGCGGGCGATAAGGTCGCAGAGCAGGCAGAACGCCGCCCCGCCAAGGCAGCAGCCCGGCAGGACATAGAGGGGTTTGGCGCTGCCCAGCAGACTCTTGACCAGATGGGGCACCGCGATGCCCACGAACGAGATCGGCCCGGCAAAGGCCGTCACGCAGGCGGAGAGGAGGCTGGAAAGGAGCACGAGGGCCGTCGAGAAGGCCCGCACCGGCACGCCGACGCTTCGGGCATAGCTTTCCCCCATCTGGTAGGCCGCCATAGGCTTGGAGAGGAGGAATGCCGCTGCCAGTGCGGGCAGCACCACGCAGGCCGCAGCGCCCACGTTGGCCCAGGTCATGCCGGAAAAGCTGCCCATCGACCAGTTGTGGAGGTTGACGATGTTGGAGTCCTGCGCGAAGGTCACGACGATGTCGGTGATGGCCGAGCAGATGTAGCCGATCATGATCCCGCAGATGACGAGGATACTCATCCGGGGCACCCGCCGGGCCACCACCAGCACGAAGGCCATCGCCGCCATCGCGCCCGCAAAGGCCGCGATGATGAGGGTGGCCGAACCGGTAAGCAGCCCCCTTTGCAGGAAGACCACCATCGTGAGGGCCACGGCCAGCTTCGCGCCGCTGGACACGCCCATGACGAAGGGGCCTGCGATGGGGTTGGCAAAGAAGGTCTGCAAAAGGTAGCCCGCTGCGGAGAGGGCCGCGCCCAGCAGCACCACCATGACGGCCCGGGGCAGGCGCAGCTGCAGCACGATGCCCACAGCCAGCGCATCCCCACCCTGGCCCAGCAGGGCTGCAGCCACTGCCCCGGGCGTCAGCTCCACGCTGCCCCAGAACAGGTTGAGCGCGAACAGCACCGCAAGCCCCGCCGTGAGGGCGAGGTAGGCGAGGCTGAGGCGGCGTGTGGTGGTCATGGCAATGCTCCTTTTATACGATCTGCTGCAAAAAGCGGAGGGAGGCCGGGTCGGGCCTGCCCTCGGTAAAAACGAGGTTCATATCGGAGATGAGGTCGGCCAGCTCCATGCTCTGCTGGAACAGGCTCTGGGCCGTACACCAGCAGTCGCCGGACTGGACAGCCTTGAACTCCTCCAGCATGGGGCACTTTTCGATGAGCTGGTCACGGGTCTCCACGACGCCCTCGATGGTGCTGTTGTAGATGAGGACATCGACGTCTTTGGCCCGTGCGTAGAAGGTCTCGAGGGGCAGCTTGATGGTGGACTGGCCCGGGCTGTCCCCCTCGAGGTCGTCAAAAATGTAGACGCCGCCCGCCATCCCCACCATCTGGGCCACATAGTCGCTGGTGCGGCGGACGGTGATGAGGTTGTTCGACGTGATGGAGAAGAAAGCCACCGTTTTTCCGGTGCTCTCCTGCCCGAGGATGGGGGCCACCTGCTCCACCTTCTGGCGGAAGACCTCTTCCGCCATCTCAGTCTTATTCAGCAGGATGCCGTAGAGCTTGAGCCACTCCATCCGGGCCAGCGGGCCGCTCTCATAGCTCGAGCGCTCGATGAGCACCGGCACGCCAAACTTTTCCAGCTGTTCCTTGACCGCCGGATCATGGAGGATCATGGTGTTCTCGATGGCGAGGCTGCACCCGGAAGCAAGGATCCGCTCATAGTCCGGGGCGCTGTACTTGCCGGCGTAGGCGATGCGGCCCTCCTGCATGGCCTGCTTGGCCTCCTCCACATACCAGCCCTCGGCCTTGGTGCCGGAGAGGGCGATGCAGTCCAGCGCATCCAGATGGACGAAGAGGTCCATCACCGAGGTGGAGACGAGGTAGATGTTGTCCAGCGGCTGGCGGAGCGGGACAACATCGGCGGGCAGGTCATCCACCTCTGCCGCGTCCTCGGGGATCACGAGGAATCTGCCGCTGTCCGGGATGTTCACCAGCACATATCCCCCCTCATAGCAGTCGGCGGAGAACTGAGCCGCATAGTCCAGCGGATAGCTGTGGTCGAACACGAGAGAGGCCGTATTGGCCGGGGCGGTCTCTGCCTGCCCGCAGCCAGCGAGGGCAAGTGCGGCGGCGGGCAGGGCTTTCAGAAAATTGCGGCGCTTCATAGGCTTTAACCTCTCAGTCTGCGAAGCGGTTTACTTCAGCGTAAAGGTCAGCGTATACTCGATCTCGTGCGGGGTGCTCATGGCGACGGTATCGCCCACCACATCCAGCGGGGTGTCGAGGGCGGCGACGGGGATCTCGAAGGTGGAGTTGCCCTCGGTGTTGGTGGGCAGATACTTTTCGCCGTCCACCAGCATATAGTCGTAGTTGGGGCTGGACCAGACGATGGTGGCGGTCATCCTGCCGTCGGCCACGGTCAGGGCCGCAGGGCTTTCCACGGTGGCGCGGCCGGAGCCGCCCTCAAGGGTCACGTCGCAGGTGTAGGCGCCGTCGGCAAGGGCCTCCTTCATCGTGGGCTGTGCATTGCGGACGCTGACGGTGTGGTCGTACCACTTGCCCTTCTTGCCGAGGATGGCAACGGAGAAGTCCGTGTCCAGTGCCTCTACCGGGATGTCGAAGCCGTACACCTCATCCGAGGTTCCGTCGCTGTAGTTCACCACATCGGTGGTGGGCTGGAGCCAGTCGGCCTCGTGGGAGGCCGCGTCCTCTGCCGTGCCGACGTAGAGGTTGACGATGTTCTTGGAGGCGAGACTGACGTGGAGCGTCATCTGACCGTCCTTCACGGTCAGCGTGCCTTTTCCGTCGAATGCCTCATTGGCGTGGAACATGGAGCTGTCGGTGTCAAAATCAGCGGCGTAGGTGCCGTCGGGCAGCGCCGCCTCAGCGGAGGCAGAAGCAGCCTCGCTCACGGCAGAGGAGGCCGCTGCCTCGGAGGAAGCGGCAGAGCTGGCCGGGGCGCTGGATGCGCCGCAGCCGACGAGTGCACCGGCCAGCATCACACCGGCCAGCAGAAGAGAGCATTTATTTTTCAGTTTCATAGCAGTTACCTCGACTTATATCGTACCAAAAAGATTATAACACGCAATGGCCTGATTTCAAAGCAGGCCGAAAAAGAAATTGCCCGAAAAGGCACTCCTTTCCGGGCAATCATAGGGTCAGAATCAGCCGTTCAGGGAATCGACAGCGGCCTTGGTGTGTGCGATGTAGAGCTGCTGGATGTCAGCGATCTCGCCCAGACCTGCGATCTGGCACTCGACGGAATCGAATGCAGCAGAGGCCTCGAACTGGCTCTTCCAGGAATCATCGTCATCGCCTGCCATATCGTTGTTGGCATGGTCGCCTGCAACGACCATCAGGGGACGCAGGACGACCTTGGTGTAGCCGGCGGCCTTGACGGCCTCGATGACATTCTCACAGTCAGTCTCCTCCGGCTCACCCTCGACGGTGCCGATGAAGACGTTCTTGTAGCCCAGAGCGTTCATCTGAGCCTGCATCTGGCTGTAGCTCACCTTTGCGGTGTGAGAGGTGCCGTGGCCCATGAAGACGAAGGCGGTGCCATCCGCAGCAGCGGCGTCCACGCTGTCGAAGCCAGCGGTCTTGACGGCCTCAGCGGTGATCGCCTTGGCGACAGCCTCCTTGTCGGCGTTGATGACGGTGGCATCGCTGCCCACCTCGCCCAGCAGAGGCTCGGCGACAGCGACAGACTCGAACTTGTCGCGGTAGCTGTCCACCAGCTCCATCATCTCGTCGTACTCCGCGCCGTGCATCAGGTGGGTGGGCTGGACGACCAGATTCTTCACGCCGTTGGCGACAGCGCGCTCCATAGCCTGCTCCATGTTGTCGATCTTCTCGCCGTCACGGGCCTGCACATGGTTGATGATGATCTGTGCAGTGAAAGCACGGCGGACAGACCAGTCGGGGTAAGCGGCCTGAATGGCATCCTCGATGCCCTTGATGTCCGCTGCGCGGCTGTCGTTGAAGGAGGTGCCGAAGCTGACGACGAGGATCTCGTTGTCGCCGATGTTGTCCTCATTGCGGGGGTCGTCCTTGGAGGCATCGCCGGTGTCGCGGCCAAAGTAATCGGGGTCAGCCTCTTCACCCTCGACCAGCTCCTTCTGGGCGTCGGTCAGGGCGTCCCATGCGGCCTTGGCGGCCTCGCACTGGGCGTCGGTGTTCTCGTTGCGCTCCTGCACATAGATGGCGTCGATGAGATCTGCCACGTTCTTTGCTGCCATTTCATCGGCCTCCTCGCTGCTCACCTCGCTGGCGGCAGCAGAGCTTGCTGCGGCGCTGCTGGCGGCAGTAGAAGAAGATGCACCGCAGCCGGTGAGCACACCGGCACACAGGGCCAGTGCGGCGGCAGCGGCGGTGACGCGCTGCCAGTTCTTGTTGGTTGCTTTACGCATTGTTTTGAGTCCTTTCTGTTTGGGTGGGATCGGTATTTCCGATAGAAAGGGTACGAAACGGGGGCCAGCTCAAACGAAAAAAGAGCCTTTTCACCGCGCGGAAGGCACAGCAAAAAGACCCTTTGAACGATTCGGGCTTTTTGGTACGACCAATTCCTCGTGATCCGGAGCTTGGCGCTCCTGTACCAACAGCGGGCAGGTTTCCTGACTGAAAGCTCATCATCCGCTGCCGCCTTCCCAGAAGCAAAGCTCCCAGTGACCGGCGACGTGCACCAAGGCAGCGGACTCCCTTATCACAGTGACGAGATCGCGCGGGACTCTCACCCGCTTCCCTTTTACCCTCCCGGCCAAAGGACAAGCCCTCGGCGGCAGGCACCTGCTGTTTTCTATTCAGACGAGAGGAAGTATAGCACACCTCACCTCAAAAAGCAATATCTCAGCTCTCCTGCGGCATCGTCCAGACCATCCCCAGCGCCTCAAGCTTCTGGACATGGGCGGCTGTCAGCCGGTCATCGGCGGCAGCATAGCTCTCCCGCATCCGGCGGATCCAGTCGCCGAGGCAGAAGCCGTCGCCGGTCTTGTAGTTCACCGGCACCAGAAGGTCGCCGTGGGCGGCGCGGTACTCCTCGGCACGGCGGAACGCCCCGTCCCATTTGGCCTCCCGGGCGTCCCACTGCATCCCGATGGCGTCCAGCATGGCGATATGCTCCGGCGTGACCTGAAAGGACTCAGGCCGGGCCTTGCGGGCAGCGCGGAGGTTCGAAATCCAGACGCCCAGCCGGAAGCCGCTCTCGTCCACATATCCGGCGGGCACGAGAAGGGTGCCCTTCTTTTCGGCATAGCGCTTGGCGCTCTGATAGTTGTCCAGCCAGTTCTGCTCCCGCACGCTGCACGCAGGCGGTACAGTGGCCGTAAGGCGGCGGGTATTCTCGCCCTGAAACAGCTCCCTGAGGGCGGCGCAGCGCTCCGTGGAGAGCTTTTTGCCCTCCCGCAGCATCAGCTTCTGGCGGGAGAGCCAGCTGCCCAGCCAGATGCCGTCCTCCGTCCGGTACTGCGCCGGGACGGCCAGACTGCCGTGTTCTTTTTTGTATGCCGCCGCCAGCTCGTAGCGGTGCTGCCACGAGTCGGTCTTTTCCCAGATCATACCCAGCTCATCCAGCAGGGCTTTCCGCTCCGGCGTGACCCGGGCACTGCTGCGCTCGGGGTTCTGCCATGCATACCGCTGGCGGGACACCCACTTGCCCAGCAGGATGCCGTCCTCATCAATGTACTCGGTGGGCACGTCGATGTTGCCATGGGCGCTGTAATATTTCACGGCGGCCTCGTAGGCAGTCTGCCACTTGCGGTCGTTCCGGTTCGCCCAGTCCACGCCGAGAGCTTCCAGCTTTTCGATCTGGGCGTCGGTCAGCACACCTTCTTTATAAGCGGCACGCTGACTGCCCAGCCAGACGCCCAGCGCCATGCCGTCCGGTGTGACGTACTTGACGGGGATCTCGAGGTCATCGTGCTCGAGATGGTACTGGACGGCAGCGGCATAGTTCTTTTCCCAGAGGATGCTGCCGGTGTCCCACACCATGCCCAGCGATTCCAGCCGCTCGATGCGGTCATCCGAAAGGCTACCGCCCTGATAGCGCTGGCGGTTGTAGACGATCCACTCGCCCAGCGCAAAGCCGTTCTTATCTTTATAGTGGACCGGCACCAGAAGGTCGGCGTGGCTGTCGCGGTACCGCCGGGCCGAGGCCCAGCCATTCTCCCACGCCAGCTCAAGGCGCTTTTTCCAGTTCATGCCGATCTTGTCCAGCCGGGCGACCTGCTCGGCAGTGAGGCGGCCATTCTTCTTTCCGGCCCGCACGAGGCGCTGGTTTTCCAGCCAGCGGCCCACGGCCACTCCCTCGAAGGTGTAGGCGCGGGGCACATCCAGCGGCAGCTTCATTGCGGCCATCTGTTTCGCGGCGGCAAAATAGCGCTCCCACTCGGCGTCCAGTGCCCGGCGAAGCTGCCGGTAGACCCGGCGGCAGGCGGACAGCGGCTCAGACAGCGGGAATGGCTTCTCGCCGCACTCCTTCCGGAGCTGCGGCACGCAGGTCAGTCCTTCGAAGGTAGCGCTCAGCTCTGCCACCGGCACACTGCCGCAGGCCGCGAGGGCGCGGGCCAGCATCTGCCGATAGGCGGGTGCCTCAGCGGTGCGGCGGACAAGGACAACGCCTGAAATGCCGGTCAGCGGCGTCTCGGCGGCAGGACTGTTGACGCAGACCAGCAGCCGCAGCGCGTCGGCCTCGTCGGTCAGGAAGGGCTCTGCATCGCTGGAAAGCGCATCGGCGCAGCAGATATGCACCCCCGCACCAAACAGCGCTTCGGCCTGCTGGGCCATCTGCGCCGCCGTCTGGGCATCCTCGCAGAGGACGAGATACCGCCCGGCGGCATCGGGGAGCCACCGCGCCAGCAGCACTTCCACGGAGGGCAGCTGCTCCACAGCAAGGCTCAGAGCCTGATATTTTTCGGCGTTGGGGTCGGGCGTGCCGGGCACGCGGAGATTCTTCACCTCGGCGCGGAGACGGGCCATTGCGGCCTCCTGCGGCCAGAGCAGCGCCGTGTAGGAGGTCGGCATAGGCAGCAGCTCATCGGCCAATGCCCCGCCCAGCGTCAGCGGCTCCACCACAGCATCGCCCAGCAGCTCTTCGGCAGCGCGGCAGCTCTCGCCCGGGGCGTCCGGCTCGGCCAGCGCCAGCACCTTGGCCTCCGGACAGAGGCGGAACAGGAGCTGGACGCAGTCCGTCCAGTCCCGTGCGCTCATCTCCCGCCAGCCGTCCAGCACCAACAGACCGGGCCGGAACTCTGCCAGTGCCACCCAGCCCAGCGCGCTCTGTGCAGCCAGCTGCTCACAGTCCATCAGCCGGACGCTGCCGTCCAGCGTTTTGCCCAGCTCCTTCGCCAGCCCGCGGCGCAGTTCGAGCCGCGCGGCGCAGGAGGCCACCCAGAGGACGCGGGTGTCAGGCTGTTCTGCCAGCATCTCCCACACGATGCGGCCCTTGCCGGTGCCCGCCGGACGCACCAGCGCGGCCCGGCAGCCCTGCTGCAAGGCGGCTGCCGCCGCACGGCAGGCCGCTTTGTTTGAATCATGCACTAAAATCGACATATCCTTTTCTGCCCCTCCCGGTGGTTCAGAAATCGTTTTTTCTGCAAAAAAGAAATGCGCCTGCGCAAAGCGGACTGCCCTGCCTGCGCTGCGCCTGCGTTCTTTTTCGTTAAAATGTTAGTTTCGTATCCTATTATTATCATAAAAGTTTATTTCTTGTCAAGGCAATTTTGCAAATATCTCTAAAATCTCCTGAAAAATCTTCTCCCCGGCAACAGTTGACGGCAGAGGCCGTTGGTGGTAGACTCTTGGCATCCGCTCCCCTTTTGCGGGAGACATCCCTATTCAGGACAAGTGAGGTAATCGATATGAACATCATCAGCACCGAAAAAGCCCCCGGCGCCATCGGCCCCTACTCTCAGGGCTACACCGTGGGCGGCCTCGTCTTCACCTCCGGCCAGATCCCGGTAGACCCCGCCACCGGCGCGGTCGCTGAGGGCATCGCTGCACAGGCAGACCAGAGCTGCCGCAATGTAGGTGCCATCCTTGAGGCTGCGGGCGTGGGCTTCGACAAGGTGGTCAAGACCACCTGCTTCCTCGCCGACATTGCCGACTTTGCCGCCTTCAACGAGGTGTACGCCAAGTACTTCACCTCCAAGCCTGCCCGCAGCTGCGTGGCGGTGAAGGACCTGCCCAAGGGCGTGCTCTGCGAGATCGAGGCCATCGCTGAGGCATAAGTTTTCCCGGTCTGCAAAAAGGCCGTCTGCACCCTCTCCGGGGCGCGGACGGCCTTTTTGTGCTGCCATCGATTCCAGTTTTTCATGGCGGCTTACTTTCTTTTCCGGAGAATTGACTTCACTTTTCACTTTTGTTACAATAGAGTCAAACTATTGTAAAATATTTCCGGTCAGATTCGAAAGAGAGGTCCCCGCCATGTCCAATTCCCGCGTCGAAAGCCACAACCGCGCCGAACTGCGCAACCGGATCATCAGCGCCGCCACGCTGCTCGAGATCCTGCTGTCCGGCCTCGTCCTCATCGGCCTGCTGCTGTCGATGATCCCCCTGCTGCAATGGATGCCCGGCCTGCTGTTCGACGGCAACGACGTCGAGGTGAGCATCTTCTTACAGCGCGCGCTGGACATCGTCATCGGCATCGAGTTCATCAAGATGCTGGCCAAGCACAGCCCCGGCTCCAGCCTCGAAGTGCTGCTCTACGCCATCGCACGCCACATGGTGGTGGGCCACGAATCTGCACTGGAGAATCTGCTGAGCGTGGGGGCCATCGCCCTCATCTTCGTCGTGCGGAAATTCTTCTTCGTCCCGGCCTTCGGCGCTCACCTGCCCGACGGTCACCCCGCACCCGACCTCACCCCCTCCCAGAGCGGCATCCCGGAAGACGAATTTGCCGCCCGGCTGCGCAAGCACCTCAGCAGCAAGTCTGCTGAACGGGAAAAGACCATCGCCATCGAAGACCCCGAGTACGAGGACAACACCGAGACCCTTCAGGAAGCCGACGCGGAATAACTCTGCCAAACAGCAAAACGCCCCGCAGGCAGCTCGATGGAACGAGCGCCTTGCGGGGCGTTGCTTTTTGCGGTTACTTGCTCTTGTGCTTCTGACCGAAACGGTACTCCTTGCCGTCCCGGATGCGTTGGATATTGGTGCGGTGCATCCAGATGACCATGCCGCCCACGATGGCAGCGCCCACAGTGCAGACCACGACGTCCTGCGTCGGCAGGCCGCGCAGGAGGCTGTACACCAGCGTCAGCACCGGATAGGCTGCAGCCATCGTGATGCTGCCCAGCGACACCATACCGGTGGGCAGCAGGCAGGCGAGGAAGATGAGCGCCAGCACCGGCAGCAGCACCGGCTGGACGGCGAGGATGGCACCAGCGGCCACCAGCACGCCCTTGCCGCCCTTGAAGCCGAAGTAGATGGGCTTGGAGTGGCCCACCACGGCGAGGATGGCGGCGAGGTAGACGCCCAGATAGGGCGAAATGGCCGCATCGGCGGGCAGATGGCTGAACAGCCACCGGCCGAGGCAGACAGCCACGACGCCCTTGAGCACATCGCCCACCGCCGTGAGGGCAGCGGCCTTTTTGCCGAAGGTGCGCAGCATATTGGTCATTCCGGCAGCGCCCGAGCCGTGGGTGCGGACGTCGTCATGATAAAGGTATTTGCTGACGAGGATGCCGGTGTCCACGCTGCCCAGCAGGTAGGCTTCGGCAGCGACAGCCAGCACGATGAGAAATGCAGTCATGCAGCAAGGCTCCTTCCCTTATACGTCCTTTGCGCCCACTTCGCCGGAGCCGCGCTCCCGCACGACAAGGCGGATGGGGGTGTGCTCCAGACCGAAGTTCTCGCGGATCTGGTTGATGATATACCGCTGATAGCTGAAATGGAACAGGTGCTTTGCGTTGACGAAGGCCACGAACGTCGGCGGACGGGTGGAGGCCTGCGTCAGGTAGAAGATCTTCAGGCGGCGGCCCTTGTCGCTGGGCGGCTGCATCCGGGCGGTCGCACGGGCCAGCATCTCGTTGAGGACGCCGGTGGGCACGCGGGCACCGTTCTGGCTGTCCACATCCCGGATGAGCTGCATCAGCTTGTTGACGTTGTAGCCGGTCTGGGCCGAGATGAAGATGATGGGAGCATAGCCCATAAAGCTGAAGCACTCGGCATAGCCGCGGCGCTGCAGCTCCATCGTGTTGGTCTCCTTGCCCTCCACGGCGTCCCACTTGTTGACGACGATGATGCAGGCCTTGCCCTGATCGTGGGCATAACCGGCCACCTTGCTGTCCTGCTCGGTGAAGCCGACGGTGGCATCCACGAGGATGAGGGCCACGCGGCTGCGCTCCACAGCGGCCAGTGCCCGGACGACCATGTAGCGCTCGAGGCCGTCGGTGATGTTGCTGCGCTTGCGCAGACCGGCGGTATCGGTGAAGATGAACTTGCCGTAGGCGTTGTCCACCGGGGTGTCGATGGCATCGCGGGTGGTGCCGGCCTCGTTGGCCACGATCATCCGGTTCTCTCCGAGGATGCGGTTGGTCAGGCTGGACTTACCCACATTGGGGCGGCCGATGATGGCGACGGGGATGCGGTCCTCCTCCACGACGGTCTCACTGAAATCGAGGTGGGCACAGACGGCGTCCAGCAGGTCGCCGGTGCCGTGGCCGTGGACGGACGAGATGGGCATGACCTCGTCGAAGCCGAGGTTGTAGAACTCATAGAGCTCCATGGGGGTCTGGCCCACATTATCACACTTGTTGACGGCAAGGATGATGGGCTTATGGCTGCGGCGCAGCATATGAGCCACGTCCTCGTCGGAAGCGGTCAGGCCATTGCGGACATCCACCACCATGATGATGCAGTCGGCGGTGTCGATGGCGATCTGGGCCTGCT
>OHXI01000670.1_pt1 | contig 11766 bp, 7 predicted proteins | sample 1579941 | NCBI WGS metagenome assembly OHXI01 (sample SAMEA3882553, study PRJEB24775) | human gut metagenome | biome: human-associated habitat; feature: intestine environment; material: feces | place: Netherlands | collected 2009/2010
GTCATTTTCGTCGCGAATCAGTTCTTTGTCTTGTTCTTCTTCTACAAGAATCAGTAAGTCGCCCGGAACGCCGTTGTGTTTTCCGGCATTTCCTTTGCCGCTCATAGAAAGCTGCATGCCTTCCATTACGCCTTTAGGAATATTTACGCTTACCACTTCTTCGCCGTAAACGATACCTTCTCCGGCACATACCTTACACTTATTCTTGATGATTTTGCCTTCACCGCCACAAGTCGGACAGGTGGCACGTGTCTGCATCGTACCAAGAATTGTCTGTTGGTTACGGATTACCGTACCGCTACCTTTACAGGTCGAGCAGGTTTCCGAACCGCCGTTACCCTCAGCCCCTGAACCGTGACAGTGATCACATGTAACGTACTTTTTCAGTTTGAATTTCTTTTCTACTCCGGTAGAAATCTCTTTCAGATTCAGTTTTACTTTTACGCGCAAATCCGAACCACGGAAACGCGGGCGTTGTGAACTTCCACCGCCGAATCCGCCTCCGAAACCACTGAATCCGCCTCCGAAGCCACCGCCACGTCCACCGAAAATATCTCCGAACATAGAGAAGATATCATCCATAGACATGCCCTCGCTGAAACCACCGAACGGTCCACCGTTTCCGGCAGCACCACTCATTCCGGCATGACCGAACTGGTCATAACGGGCACGCTTGTCCGCATTGCTTAGTACATCGTAGGCTTCTGCCGCTTCTTTGAATTTTTCTTCCGCCACTTTGTCACCCGGGTTCTTGTCAGGATGATATTGAATGGCTTTTTTGCGGTAGGCTTTCTTAATTTCTTCTACCGATGCTGTCTTTTCGACTTCCAGTACTTCGTAGTAATCTCTTTTTTCCATATATATTATGTTATTCTCCTACCACCACTTTGGCATGGCGGATTACTTTGTCGTTTAGCGTGTAGCCGGTCTGTACGCAATCCAGAATTTTTCCCTTCAGGGATTTGTCCGGTGCAGGGATAACGGCAATTGCTTCGTGAAAATCGGTGTCAAGAGGTTTTTCTTTGGTCTCAATCACCTTCACGCCGTCCTGTCCCAATACAGACATGAATTTATTATAAATCAATTCCACTCCTTCTTTCACGGCTGCTACGTCTGTGGCAGTTTCCATGTTTTTCAGGGCGCGTTCGAAGTCGTCTACAATAGGAAGAATGCTGCTGATGGTTTTTTCGGCACCGTTCAGAATCAGCTCGGCCTTTTCCTTCATGGTGCGTTTGCGGTAGTTGTCAAACTCGGCGGAGAGGCGCAGATATTTATCTTTCTGCTCTTCTATCACTTTGTTTGCTTCTTCCAGTTCCTGGGCAAGCTTTTCCTCTTCTGTCGGAGCTGCACTGTCCTGTACGTCCTCCTCTTGAATTTCTTCATTTTCCGTGGCTTCATCCTGCGTAGCTTCGGACATTAACTCTTCTTCGTTGATGTTTTCTTTTTCTTTCGGGTCCATATTTCTATTCTTATTATACTTGTAAAAAGGATTTGTTTTCATTGCTGTCAAGGGTTTAAGTTAGTATATCGCTCTACTAACAAAAACTTTGCCAAATAGGCAGCATTTGTCTAAAACGCCGCAAAGGTAATACTTTTATGTCAGATTGACAGCGCATTTCTACGAGTATTCATGGAAAAATGCCTATCTTTGCACTCGCAAAATACAGAACAATAGGTATTAAATAGTAAATAGTAAATCGATAAATAGTAAATAAATCAATGATTACAGTCTCTAATGTTTCCGTACAGTTTGGAAAAAGGGTGTTATTTAATGATGTAAACCTGAAGTTTACAAGTGGTAACTGTTATGGTATCATCGGTGCCAACGGTGCCGGAAAATCTACCTTCCTGCGTGCCATATCCGGTGATTTGGACCCTACGACCGGTTCTATTATGTTAGGTCCGGGCGAACGCCTCTCCGTATTAAGCCAGGACCACTTTAAGTGGGATGCTTTTACGGTGATGGACACGGTGATGATGGGACACACGGTGTTGTGGGACATCATGAAGCAGCGTGAAGTGCTGTATGCCAAAGAGGATTTCACAGACGAGGATGGGCTGAAGGTTTCCGAATTGGAAGAAAGATTTGCGGAACTGGACGGCTGGAATGCAGAAAGCGATGCGGCGGCTTTGTTGAGCGGTCTGGGCATTAAAGAAGATAAGCATTATGTGCTGATGGGTGACCTCAGCGGTAAGGAGAAGGTGCGTGTGATGCTGGCACAGGCTTTGTTCGGTAATCCGGATAACTTGTTGCTGGATGAGCCTACCAATGACTTGGATATGGAAACCGTGATGTGGCTGGAAGATTATCTGGCTAATTTTGAACATACGGTGTTGGTTGTGAGTCACGACCGTCACTTTCTCGACTCTGTCTGCACGCACACGGTGGACATTGACTATGGTAAGATTAACCTGTTTGCCGGTAACTATAGTTTCTGGTATGAATCAAGCCAGTTAGCTCTGCGCCAGCAGCAGAACCAGAAGGCTAAGGCAGAAGAGAAGAAGAAAGAGTTGGAAGAATTTATTCGCCGTTTCAGTGCCAATGTGGCAAAGAGCAAGCAGACTACCAGCCGTAAGAAGATGTTGGAGAAACTGAATGTGGAAGAAATCAAGCCTTCTTCGCGTAAGTATCCGGGCATTATCTTTACTCCCGAGCGCGAACCGGGTAATCAGATTCTGGAAGTTTCCGGGCTGACCAAAACTTTGGAAGACGGCACTGTGCTTTTCCGCGATGTAAACTTCAATATAGAGAAAGGGGATAAGGTGGTATTCCTTTCCCGCGATCCCCGTGCCATGACTTCATTGTTTGAGATTATAAATGAAGAAATGAAGCCGGATGCAGGAACTTTCAGTTGGGGTGTCACTATTACCACTGCATACTTGCCGCTGGACAATACTCAGTATTTCAATACGGATCTGAATCTGGTGGACTGGTTGAGTCAGTTTGGCGAAGGAAATGAAGTTTATATGAAGAGTTTCCTGGGTCGTATGCTGTTCTCCGGTGAAGAGGTTTTGAAGAAAGCAAGTGTGCTGTCGGGAGGTGAAAAGATGCGTTGTATGATTGCCCGTATGCAGTTGCGCAATGCCAACTGTCTGATTTTAGATACTCCTACCAATCATCTTGATTTGGAGTCCATCCAGGCATTCAATAATAACCTGAAGACGTATAGAGGGAATATCCTGTTCTCTTCTCATGACCACGAGTTCATACAGACCGTTGCCAACCGTATTATCGAGCTGACTCCGAACGGTATTATTGATAAGATGATGGAATATGACGAATACATCACTTCTGACCATATTAAGGAATTAAGAGCTAAGATGTATGCACAGTAAATATCTGCTCTTTCAATAAAAAAATGTCGCCTTGCAATAACCGAATATTGCAAGGCGATGTTTTTTCCATGTTTATTTATAAATCAGCTTATTCCTCCCGTCCTCTCCGAACAGGCTATCTCCCAAAGTCGTAATCTTGTTTCCTGTAGCTACAACATAACGCAGGTTGTCACATCCCATAAACGCGCCATATTCGATGGCAGTCACTCCGGCTGGCAATTCAAGCGTACCGCACAAGCGACCGCATCCACTGAATGCACGTTGTCCGATGCTTTTCAAACCTTTGGGAAGCTGGATGCGCAACAGATATTTTTTCTGGGTAAATGTATATTCGGGAATAACCGTAGTGTTACTTTTGCTCAGATCAACAGCCACAAGATTGGGCATATAATCACGTATTACGGTGAAGTCAGCTTCGTCCAGTTTCCCTTCTACGGTCAGGAAATTCACATCTTTCGGTTGCAAGCCCGCAGCCACTAATTCACTGGCGAGACTTCCCACTAAGCCTACTTGTACGAAAGCCTCTACAGGTTCTCCCTCTATCACGGCAAAGGTGTCCCAATGCTTCTTGCCACGGTAGGAGTCGCTGCTACCCAACGGAACGAAAATGGCCGTTATGCTATCCGCCAAAGCGGCCGGTAACAGGTTGGGAGCAGTCTTCTTTCTCAACTGGCATATTTTCAGATTTTCGCAACCCTTGAAGGCCGCGTCTTCTATGTTCTTGATTTTCTCTGAAAGAATAATTTTCTGGAGAGTTGCTTTTCCGGTGAAAGTACTGTCGCTGGTCTGCTGGCAGAATGCATAAGCCGGTACACAGTTGGGCGGATAAATATAGAAACGGTCGGGGTAAGTGCCGCTTTTACCTGCGTATGTACTGATGGATGCGTTGGAGATATCCAGCACTTTCAGATTCTTGAATTCATCGCGCAGATGTTTGAAGTCAATGGCATTTAGTTTTCCGGTCAATGTAAGATGGGTGACGCTGTTGGCTTCATCCTCAGTGAGCATGGATACCAGAGTGCCGGGCTTGGCTACAAAAAAAGTTTTATTATTAGCTGGTGTGCCTGCATTTTGTGCAACTGCTGCGTAAGTACATGCAGCCAGCATTATAGTGGCTAATGTTCGTTTTAGTTTCATGACAGTAATAGATATGTTTAGACAAATATACGCTTTTTGCAGGAATTTGCTTTCTATTTTTAATTTTATAGGTATTTTTGCTGGGGTATTAACATATAGAAACTAAGGATATGGAATCAATGAACGAAAATATAAATATTGCCCCGCAAGAGTCGAAACTTGTCATTTATCTGGTTGTTGCAGCAAAAGTTATCGTTTATATGCTTTTGATGCTGGGATTTGCCGGAGTATTGGGGGCTGTTTGCATCAAAGCGGTCTCTTTTTTTAAGATAGATGGAATTTTGAAAGAAGTTGTCATGCAAAGTAGTTTTTTGGCGGGAACTTTCCTGGCGGCCTGGGTGCTGCTGAAGAATTGGGACCACCTTCCGATTACAGACTTGGGTTTATCCCTGAAAGGGCGGGCTAAAGACATCTTCTGGGGTACATTCGTTGCCTTGGCTATCTATACTGTCGGATTTGGAATATTATATGGGTTGGGAGAGGTTGAAATTACTGCCGTACACTTTAGCGCGTACGATTTTCTGCTGTCTTGGATATTAATGTTGCTGGTTGCCCTTGCAGAAGAGATTGCCTTTCGCGGTTTTGTCCTAGGGCATTTGCTGACCGCAGGTGTCAATCGTTTTGTGGCATTGTTTCTTTCGTCTGCATTGTTTTCCCTGATGCATATTTTTAATCCCAACTTTTCTCTGATTGCTTTTCTGAATATTTTGTTGGCAGGGATTTTAATAGGTTCTACCTACATATATACGCGTAATTTATGGTTTCCTATCGCTCTTCATCTTTTCTGGAATTGGCTGCAAGGTCCGATTCTTGGTTTCGAAGTAAGCGGAGGACGATTGGGCGGTACTTTATTGTCTTTAGAATTACCGGAAGAGAATATCATCAACGGCGGTGCATTCGGGTTCGAAGGTTCTGTTCTGTGCACCGCGTTGATGATTATTGCTATTGCGATTATTCTGAAGATACAAAGCCGGAAAGTGAATCAACGATTATAAGTCATCTTCCAGCGCTGTACTCTTGGCGTAAGCCGTACTTTTGGCTTCAAAGAAATCGGTTTTCACCATATTGGCGTTTGAATACTGCAACACCCAGTGCATACTTTCCGGTTCTTTCCGGTTGTGCTCGTATAGCGGAGGATTTCCCAGACTGCTCCAGCGTAGGTTGCCCAGATAGTGAATATAGTCAGCAATCATTTGCCGGTTGAGTCCCTGTATGTTGTCGCCTATAACGTATTGTCCCCATTCAATTTCCTGTTTCACCCCTTCGCGCATCATATTCTCGTATATCTGCACTTTATCGGGGGTAAATAATTCCGGTTCTTCTTTTTTCAGTTCCAGGATGATGCTGCGGAACAACCAGAGATGCGTGTTCTCATCCCGGTTGATATAACGGATTTCTTGAGCGGAGCCGGACATCTTCCCGTTCCGGCTCAGATTATAGAAAAACATAAAACCGCTATAAAAATAAATACCCTCCAGAATATAGTTGGCAATTAAAGTCTTCATTAGCGTAAAGCCATCCTGACTTTCCTGGAATTCATTGTAACAGTTACCGATAAAGGTATTTCTTTTTAATAAATGCTCATCCGTTTTCCATTGGTAAAGAATGTCATTGCGTTTCTCCGGACTACAGATTGTGTCGAGCATATAACTGTAACTCTGACTGTGCACACATTCCTGAAAAGCCTGGATGTGCAGGCAAAGATTTACTTCGTTGGCCGTGATGTATTCGCTGATAGTGGGCAGATTGTTGCTTTGCAGGGAATCCAGAAATACCAGAAAACTTAGGATTTTGTCGTAAGCAGTCCGTTCGGCTTCATCCAGCAGGGGATAATCCTTCGTATCTTGAGTGAGATTGATTTCTTCGGGAATCCAGAAATTGTTCATAGCCTGGCGATACCAGTCGCTTACCCATTTGTATCGCATATTATTGAAATCATTCAGGTTTGTCGTATTACCACCGATCATTTTTCTGAGGCGGATTTCCGTATCACCTGAAGGGTTGAACAGGGCATTTCTCTTTAGTTTTTTTGCTTCCATATTATTTTAGTTTTTAAGTTTTTATGATGCGCAGCTTTCACACTCTTCTACTTCCAGAGATTTGCTACGGACGTAATAGACTGTTTTCACTCCACACTCCCATGCCAGCAGGTAGAGATTCAGCACCTGGCGCATGGTGAATTCATTGGTGATGTAAAGGTTCAGGCTTTGTGCCTGGTCGATATGCAACTGGCGGACACCGGCGGCGCGGATGCTCCATTGCTGATCCGTCAGATAGGCACCTTTGTATAGCCAGAATGTTTTGTCAGACAGTGACGGGGCTACACGTGGCAACATGGCTCCCTTCTTCTCTTCCAGGAAAAAGCGTTTCATCACCGGATCTGTTCCTGCGGTGGTTCCGGCTATGATGCTGGTGCTGCTGGTAGGGGCTATGGCCAGCAGATAGGCATTTCTCATTCCGGATGCTGCAACCTTTGCGGCCAGTGCTTTCCATGCGGGTGAGTCATAATTGCGTTTTGTAAAGTAAGCTCCGGTTTGCCAGTCGCTTCCTTCAAAGTAGTCGTACCGTCCTTTTTCTTTGGCCAGTTCGGCACTCGCTTCGATGGCGGCGTAATTGATACGTTCAAAGATCTTGTCCATGAAGCTAAGATGTTCTTCGCTTTCCCAGCGTATGCCACGGATGGCAAGTGCATGGTGATATCCGCTGACTCCTAAACCGATGCTGCGATAATGATGGTTGGTTATCTGTGCAAAAGGGATCGGATAAAAATTGAGGTCGATGACATTGTCGAGTGCACGGACCACTGTTGCCACTTTTTCTTTCATCTGTTGCTCGTCTTCCAACGGTAGATGTCCCAATGAAAGACTGGCGAGATTACATACCACGAAGTCGCCGGGACGGACTGTTTTCACCACTACCATATCCCCATCCTCCGTGCGTATCTCAGTAGAAACTGTCTCTATGGCCGACATGTTCTGTGCAATCTCCGTACAAAGGTTGGAACAATAGATGATTCCCCGGTGATTGTTGGGGTTGGCGCGATTCACGGCATCACGGTTGAAAGTGAAAGGTGTGCCTGTTTCTACTGCTGACCGTAGCACCAGTCTGACGATATCCTTAATGCTCATGCTGCGTTTGGAAAGACGGGAATCGTTTACGCAATCCAAATATCTTTTCTCCCATTCTTCTCCGTAATAATCTTCCAGGCAATATCCTTTGATGGTCATTATTTCATTCGGACAGAATAAATACCATGATTGGTTCAAATCCTCTTTCGCCATCCGCCAGAATAAATCCGGATAGCATACCGCCGGAAATATGTCATGGGCTTTCATGCGGTCATCCCCGTTGTTGGTGCGCAGTTGCAGAAATTCAGGCAGGTCCTTGTGCCATACGTCCAGGTATACGGCTACCGCTCCTTGTCTCATTCCCAACTGATCTACGGCAACGGCTGTGTCGTTCACCAGTTTCATCCACCGGATAACTCCTCCTGCCACACCTTTGAAACCCCGTATGTTTCCACCGGCCGCACGTACTTTGCCGAAATACATTCCCATACCTCCACCGAACTTGCTGACCATGGCGAAGTTGTCAATGCTTCGGTATATACCTTCCAGACTGTCGGGCACGGTGTCGATGAAGCAACTGGACAATTGATGATAAGGTTTTCGGGCATTGGCAAGTGTAGGGGTAGCCATGGTTACCTCCAGTTTACTCAGCAGATCATAGAATTTTCTTACCCATTGCAAACGGTTGTGCCTTTCCGGCATTGCAAGATGGAGGGCAATACCCAAATACATTTCTTGTACGGATTCAATCGGTTCATGGGAGCGTGTACGGATAAGGTAGCGTTTGACAAGCAGATCCAGTCCGGAATAGTTGAAGAGCTTGTCACGCTCCGGACATATAAATCCTGCTGCTTCTTCTATTTCTTCCGGTGAATAGGAGGCTAAAATATAACTGCCGTATAATCCTTCGTCCGTGAGATAACGCAGCTTTTCATAGAAAGACAGGACACCGGCGAACTCTGCCTGTTCAGTCAATTTCTTGCTTAACTGAAAATTGAGTAATCGGGCGGCAATAAACTCCCAGTCGGGGGCTTCCTGGGTAGTTAGCTCTACAGCCGCTTTTATAAGAGCCGTTAACCGTTCGTTCGGTGTCATTTCCGGTTTGTAGAAACTGGAGAATTTTTCGGCGAGCAGGGTCAGGCTGTATTCATTGCGCGGGAAGTCTTGCCCGATACCTTTCAGGGTGTCCGTTATTGTTTCGTCGCCAGTTTCATTTACTATGTGGTTGAGGGCTTTTCTCCGTTCTGTCCGTTGCCAGCGATAAAGGATATAGTTTTTGGCTTCGGCATAAAAGCCATGTTCCATCAGGGACCGCTCCACTTCATCCTGGATCCGTTCTACGTGGCGATTGCTGGTGTCACTGAGGATGAAATTTTCCACTTCATTTACCAGCGTGAGTATTGTTTCATCCGTAACACTTTGTCCGGTGCTGGCGAAGCTTTTTCGTATGGCAATGGCTACCTTCTCCTTGTTGTAAGGCTCTGCCATTCCATTTCTCTTGGTTATTTCCATGAGATGTTTATGTATAAAATTATTGTATTATTTCGCACTGTTTCCCTAATCCCACGAGTAGAAACAGCCTTTGATGAATGGTAGGTCTTCTGACTGACTCTTTGTTTTCAATGCCTTCCCGATGTCTTCTTTTCTACTGCAAGACATTCAGTGGCTATGGTGTTATTGAAAAGTTGTATAGAGCTTCACAGCAGCGGGACTGTCCGGGACTTTCACCCGATTCCCTTTTAATCCGAATGGCAGAAGAGCCATTCGGAACCAATTCGGGAACAAAGATAATTAATATTGTAATGGTTACAATATTGAGAAGGTTTAAAAATGGAGAATTATACTATTTTATTAGATAGCGTGATCTGGATATGATTGTATCATGAAGCGTCACTAACCAATTTCAAGGCAATCCGCTTGCGGTCCATATCCACACTCAGCACCTTGACCCGGACATGCTGGTGAATAGAGACAATCTCATTCGGGTCTGAAACGAAACGGTCGGCCAGCTGCGAAAGATGGATCAGACCATTCTCTTTGATACCTATGTCGACAAATGCGCCAAAGTTGGTGATATTGCCTACAATACCGGGGAGTTCCATACCTTCGCGCAGGTCATTGATGGTGCGTACATTCTTGTCGAACTCGAAAATCTTTATCGGACCTCTCGGGTCGCGTCCGGGTTTTTCCAATTCTTGCAGAATATCTTTTAATGTCGGCATACCCACGGTAGGAGTGAGGTATTTCTCCGGTTTTATTTTCAGGCGGAGCTCCTTGCTGGCGATAAGTTCTGCTACGCTGCATCCCAGGTCTTTTGCCATCTGCTCTACGATGCAATAACTCTCAGGGTGTACGGCCGTATTATCCAAGGGGTTTTCAGCCTGTGGAATACGAAGGAAACCGGCGCATTGCTCAAATGCTTTGGCTCCCATACGCGGTACTTTCATCAGTTGCTTGCGGGAGGTAAATGCACCGTTTTCCGCACGATAGTTCACGATGTTTTGTGCCAGCTGAGGGCCTAAACCGGAAATATACGTCAGCAGGTGGCTACTTGCCGTATTCAGATTTACACCAACCAGATTTACGCAGCTTTCTACGGTCAGATCCAGTGATTTTTTTAATTTCGTCTGATCCACATCATGCTGGTATTGTCCCACGCCAATGGACTTCGGATCTATTTTCACTAATTCTGCCAATGGGTCCATCAGGCGGCGGGCAATAGATACGGCTCCACGTACCGTGACGTCGTATTCAGGGAACTCATCCCGGGCAATTTTGGATGCGGAATAGATAGAGGCGCCCTGTTCGCTCACCACAAATACCTGAATGTCCTGTCTGAAAGTTTGATGTTTCAGAAAATCTTCGGTTTCACGACTTGCGGTTCCGTTGCCTACGGCGATGGCTTCTATCTGATAAGCTTCCACCATTTTTTGTATTTTGGATACAGCCTCTGCGGTTTTGTGCACCGGAGCATGCGGATAGATGTTCTCATTGTGGAGCAGGTTGCCTTGTGCGTCCAGGCATATTACCTTACAGCCTGTACGGAAGCCCGGATCAATGCCCATTACCCGTTTTTGTCCCAGCGGGGAAGCGAGCAATAGCTGGCGCAGGTTCTGGACGAATACCCGGATAGCTTCTTCATCGGCCTGCTCCTTGCTTTGTGCGGCAAACTCAGTTTCGATGGACGACTTCAACAGGCGTTTGTAGGCATCTTGTACGGCCTCCGCCACTTGTTCTCCGCAAGCGTTGTTACTACGGACAAAGCGGCGTTCCAGACGCTCTACACATTCCTCGTCATCAGGACTTATGCTGACTTTCAGCAGACCTTCGGCTTCGGCACGACGGATGGCGAGCAACTGGTGCGAGGTACATTTCTTCAGTGGTTTACTGAATTCGAAGTAATCCCGGTATTTATCTGCTTCAGTTTCTTTTCCTTTCACTACTTTGGCGGTGATGACGGCTTGCCGGGAGAAGGCAAAACGCACGGTGTTGCGTGCCTGTTCGTCTTCGCTGACCTGTTCGGCAATGATGTCCCGTGCCCCTTTCAGTGCGTCTTCGGCATCTTTCACTTCTCCTTTGACGTATGCTTCCGCACGTTTCTCAGGGTTGGGTTCCCGTTGCAGCATCAGTAATGTCGCCAGTGGTTCCAGTCCTTTCTGGCGGGCTACTTCCGCACGTGTGCGGCGTTTGGGTTTATAGGGTAGGTAGATGTCTTCAAGAATGGTGCTGTCCCATGTTTCATCAATACGTTTTTGCAGTTCGGGAGTCATTTTCCCCTGCTCGCTGATGGTGTTGATGATGGTCTCTTTCCGTTTGGCTGTTTCGTTCAGCTTCTCATAGTGTGTTTTGATGGCTTCAATTTGCACTTCATCCAGTCCGCCGGTAGCTTCTTTGCGGTAGCGACTGATGAAGGGAATGGTAGCTCCGTCTTCCAATAAATCAAGTGTATGGCCGATTTGCTTCTCGGAAATGCCGAGGGCGGCGGAAATCATGCGATGGAATAACTGTATCATGTTGAGTCGTTTTTTTGAATAATGAGGGCCAAAGATACGAAAAATAAAGGAATCAATCCAGGAAGGGTTAATTCTTTTTGGACGGGTTATGAACTAAATGATAAATAATCTTTTAGACGCGGATGACACGGATAACGCGGATCTTTTTTTATCCACTTTTATAGCGCAGCCTTTTAAATCCGCGTTATCCGTGTCATCCGCGTCTAAAAAAT
>OHXI01000673.1_pt1 | contig 11711 bp, 8 predicted proteins | sample 1579941 | NCBI WGS metagenome assembly OHXI01 (sample SAMEA3882553, study PRJEB24775) | human gut metagenome | biome: human-associated habitat; feature: intestine environment; material: feces | place: Netherlands | collected 2009/2010
GTTCCCTACGAAAAACATTCCACTGGAATGTTTTTCTACCCTCCTGCGCTTTGTGAAGCATAAAGTATTTCGCTCTCTGCTGAGAGCGACCAAAGGCCCTGCCTTTGGAAACTGCGAGCCTTTAAAAAGGCTCGAGCGAAACTTTTAACTGTCTTAAAAAGTGCGTTAGCTAAACGGCAGAGCCGAACGGCGTAGCTCGTTCGGCTACGGTAGCTACTTCATCCGCGGCAACCAACTTCCCCTACTCACTACGAGCGAGGCAAGGCCGAGCGATTCCGCGTCTTCGCCGTGGGTCGGCACCCACACTTGAATAAATTTTTGAAATGAGGTATTATATAAGGGTAGAAAATATGATGAAATTAGAGGGAATGAATTAAATGTCTTTGAATAACAATGAAATCATTGAGCTTAGAAAAAGAATTATTGAAAACGAATTTAATCGTATGAATGATATGCAAAAAAAAGCTGTACTTAGTGTTAATGGTCAACTGTTAATTCTTGCTGGTGCAGGAAGTGGAAAAACTACCGTTATCGTAAATCGTATCGCTAATATCCTACGCTTCGGTGAGGCTTATGAAAGCGATAAACTCTATGGAAATTATTCTGATGAGGAATGTTCAGAAATCATCTCCGCCGCAAGAGGTGAAACAAGCTTATCTGATGAACTCGCTGAAAAACTCTCTGTTGGCAAAGTAAATCCTTGGAGAATACTCGCTATCACCTTCACAAATAAAGCCGCTAATGAACTCAAAGAGCGTATCTGTAACAAAGTTGGTGAAAATGGCTCTAAAATCTGGGCATCAACCTTCCATTCCTGCTGCTCAAGAATACTCCGCAGTAACGGAGAACTTCTTGGCTATACTCCACATTTTACAGTTTATGATACAGAAGATACCAAAAAGCTTATTAAAGACTGTATGAAAGCATTGGAAATTGATGACAAGGCCTTGCCTGTCAGAAGTGTCCAATTTTATATTTCTCGTGCAAAGGATTCCATCGAAACTCCTGCCGACTTTAAAAACAAGGCTGGCGAAGATAGCAAGCTTGTTTCCGTTGCCGCTATCTACGAAATGTATCAGAAACGCCTTAAAGCTGCTAATGCAATGGATTTTGATGATATTATCCTTAATACTGTCCAACTCTTTAAGCAATATCCTGAAGTTCTCGAAAAATATCAAGAACAATTCAAGTATATTATGGTTGACGAATATCAGGATACTAATCCAATCCAAAATGATATTATCATGTTACTGGCAGAACCAAGGAATAATTTGTTCTGTGTAGGGGATGATGATCAGTCAATTTATGGATTCAGAGGTGCAGAACCAAGTATCATGTTACAGTTTCCAAAAGAATTTGAACATGCAAAGGTGATTCAGCTGCCATTAAATTATCGATGTAAAGAAAATATTGTTCAAGCTTCAAATCGTCTAATATCTTTTAATAAGAATCGTTATAATAAGAGAATTTTAGCAGCTAGAACAGAAAATCCAACAGATGCAGATGTTATCTTTCATGCGTATGATAAGTACAGCGAAGAATGTAATTATGTAAAGAATGTATTGTTAGGTAATGATAAACAGGCTGCAATGATTGGGAATGTACCTTATGGAGATACAGCGTGTTTATTCCGAACCAATCGTTCTGTTGAAAAATTTGCCGGAAAGCTGATTGATAGTGAGATTCCTTTTTATTCCTTAGAGCCTTTACGCAATATGTTAGATCATTTTGTTGCAAAACAGATTATGGCATATTTTGAGGTCGCAATGGGTAATGAGAAAAATCTTTACGAGATTGTGAATCGGCCAGTGCGATATGTAGAGAAGAGGTATGTAAAGCCTAGTACAACTTTAGCACAATTGAAAAGTATATATGCAAATGCGGATAGTGATAAGAGCTATGTATATGAAAATTTGCTGAAACTGGAAGAAGATCTGCATATTTTAAAAGAGTTAGGTACTCCTAGCAAGATGATTCAATATATTTTTTCAGAGGAAGGAATTAATTATAAAAAGCATTTGAATAATTATTCTAAGATTATGCATATGACCGAAGAAGATATTGATGATTTAAAGGAAACAACAAATCAGCTTTACATTTTCTTCCGAAAATATGATACGATGGATAATTTAAAGAAAGGAATTGAGCAGTACACCAGAATGATTCAGGATGCATATAAGAATCAGGATCGAGTTGGCAAAGTTGCTTTAACTACAATTCATTCAAGTAAAGGGTTAGAATATCAGCGGGTTATCATTTTTGATGTCAATGAAGAAAATCTTCCATATCGGAAGGTTGATGAAAAAACTGATATTGAAGAAGAACGAAGATTGATGTATGTGGCGATCACTAGAGCAAAAGATCAGGTTATTATTTTATATAATAACAAAAATGCATCTCAGTTTGTTTCCCAGTCTCAATTAGCAAAAGCTGATTTTAAAGTAGGAGATATGATCTTACACAAAGCCTTTGGAAAAGGAAGAATTGTAAATACTGATAGTAAATATATTAAGATTGAATTTCCTGAAAAGAGCAGAACTATGAAATTTAATTTTGAATATGCTATCACAAAAAATATTATTAAAAAACTTTAGTTTTTTCAGCTGTCACATTGAATTGTGGCAGCTTTTTTTATTCATAAACATGTTTGGTATAATTGAATTATGACAAGAATGAGCGAAAATATATAATATAAAAATGAGATGATAATGCTACTCATATGGTAGTATTTATGTTATAATATATAGAGTGGATTATGAGATAGTTTTATAATCCTATCAAAATTCATAAAATTAGGAATGAACTCAGGAAACCTTCGGGTCCTGGGTCTTTTTTTATGTCAAAATAGAAGGAGGAAGGTCATGAAGAAATACATTGCAATATGCGAGAAAAGTAGTATTATGGAAAATCTTGCAGAAGCATTACCAGAAAAGCTCGTAAAAAGAGGGCGTAATTATTACGGCGAACACTATCAGATTCATGCTCTAAGTGGACACATTTTTGAATTATTTAATATGGAAGATTATCCAGAGTATCCATCAAAGAAAAAAGGATGGGATCTTGATGCATTACCATTTTTTCCAAAGACTTTTCGATACAAATTGATGCAAAAAACTACCGGAGGGGCGAGTGCGAAAAAAATATTTGATGATATCGTAAAAGGAATTGAATGGGCAGATGCCGTGATCCATGTAGGAGATAGTGATGATGAAGGACAGGTACTGGTAGATAACGTGCTGCATTATGCTAAATGTACTAAGCCAGTATATCGTTTAATCCAAGATTCCAATACTGTTGACGAGTTTAAAGAAGCATTGCAGAAAATGAAACCAAATAATTCTCCGGAATATAAAGCAATGGCATTGGAGGGAAGGTTCCGTGCTTTTTATGACTGGCTCTACGGGATCAACGCTTCCAGATATGCATCATTGAAATTCGGAACAACTGGAAAAGATTGTTTTCATGTAGGACGAGTAATCACAGCTATTGTATTTGAGATATTTAAAAGAGATTATGAGATACAAAATTTTGTTCCGCAGCCATATTTCCAAAATGTGAGTAAGGAAGGACTTACATTAACATCTAAGACAACATTTAAAACAGAAGAAGAAGCATCAAAAGTTGCGGATCAATATAATCGGGCAGGAGCTAAAGTAATAGCTATGAATCGAAGAAAAACAGTAATCCAGGCACCTAAATTATTCAGCCAGAATACATTACAGGGATGGATGGGAAAGTATTATAAGATGTCACCGTCTGATACGTTAAAAACAGTACAATCATTGTATGAAAATGGATATGCCAGTTATCCAAGAACAGAGTCGGAATATCTGAAAAGTGAAGAAAAAAATAAAATAAAAAAAATCATACAGTCACTTCAAGGCAGTGGTGTAGATCTTGCATTTAAAGATAGTAATAAGATCTTTAATGATAAAAAGGTCATTGCTCATAGTGCATTGGTGCCAACAGGTAAGATTCCAGATATGAATAAGCTAAATCAAAAAGAACAGATTGTCTATAAAGAAATCGTAGATCGTTTCCACGAAGTGTTTTTCTCGGAAGAATGTATGGTGCATCGTACAACACTCGATATCCAATGTTTGAATGAAAAATTCAGAATACAAGGAGATATTTATATCAGTAAAGGATGGAAACAGGTAAAAAATCTTAGAACAAATGATCGTGAGATACCTGATTTTCAAAAAGGTGATAATATTCCGATAAACTTTCAGCCGGAGAAGAAGATGACAACACCACCAAAACATTATACAACAGATACATTGGTAAAATTTATGGATAATCCATTTGCGAAAGATGAAGAGATCGAAGATGAAGATACAATGTATGCAAATATACGAAAGGGTGCAACAATCGGAAAAACATCAACGCGAGCAGAAATTATTAATAAAGCTCAAAAATCAGGATATATCTCATTAAAGAAAGATATTTATCGGATTGAACAAAAAGGAATCTTCTATATTAATTCTCTATTTAAACTAGGAATTGATTTGAGTAAGGAAAGCACTGTTAAAATGGGCGTATTACAAAGAGAAGTTGGGACAGGCCAGATTTCAATTAAGAAGGCATTACAACTTATTTATGAAGATGTAAATCATATGTTTGAAAAACGAGATCAGAATTTCTTACCTGTCATTTGTAGATGTCCGATTTGCAGAGGAAGAGTTTTGGAATCTGTATCAGGGTTTCAGTGTGAGAATAATGATTTGATCATGATGAAAGATCATCCATATTTTGCAGCTGTCAAGAAAAAAGTTGATCGAAATATGGTAGCAGAACTTTTCACGCAGGGAAGTGTGGATTTGTTAAATTGTAAATCCAAAAAAGGTAAAAGCTTCAATGTGAAAGTCATGTTGGAAGAAGCAGAGGATGGAAGTATTGTAACTAATCATGGTTATGTAAGAATCACAACAGAATTTTTAAAGGAAGGTATTATTCGATGAAGAAAAAAATTGTATTATTTTTATGTGTTATGGGTATTATGACAGTTTTAACAGGGTGTTCTAGTGGAAGTAAAGAAATTTATACACCTCAAAATATACAGGAAAAGAAAGCAAAAAAAGTGTCTGATAAATTTGTGAAAAAGGTCCAAAAAGAGGACTACAAAGATATTAAGTCATATATTTATATTCCAGACAGCACATTTATTAAAGATGATGATGTATCTTGGTATATTGAAAGAAGTAATCTTGAGGATATCGTAGGAATGTCAAAGAAGCAGATTGTGTTAACCAATATGGAAAAAGACAATACGGTAATTGATGATTCAGATAATAATAATGCAACTACAAGAAAACTAACGTATACAACAGAAGATTCCGAGGATTATGAAATTATACTTGTTCAGGATAGGAATAATGATTGGAAAATCTATATGCCAGATATCTATGTATCAAATTATAAGTATAAAGCAGAAAAAAGTCTTACGACGTACATTAATGGAATCGAAGTTACAAGTGATTACATAGAGAAGAGTAATGGTGTAGTGGATGATAATTATACAACGTATGATATTCCTTTTGTACCGAATAGAGAATTTACAATCACATCATCAGATGGATTTGAAGAAAATGTGACAAGTAATGACAGTGATGTGCAAATTGATAAAAATAAAAAATAAATGCAAAATTGTAGAGAGTGTGTTAAATATGCAAAATACACAAATGGAATAAAGATAACAAAACATCATCGATACTAAGATGATGTTTTGTTAGAAAGGGGAAAGAAGATGCAAATAAGCCAAAAAATCGGGCAATATGAAGTTTTAAAGACATATGGAAAAGATGCAGCCATCGTAACAGATACAATGTTTGAAACAACAGACAGTTATATTATGACGGTATCTGAACAATTAGATTTGTTGGGGATTAAAAATTATGATCTTATTGGATTCCCAAGTCTGATTAATCAATTTCAGTGGGAAGATAAAGCATGTTTTATATATAAAGAATTTGAAGGAGCACGATTAGATACAATACCATATGATATTGATTTTGCGGTAAATGCAATTAAAAATTTATGTCTGTCTATTTATCAGGTGTGGACATTATCAAATGGATATTTTTATCCAGAAATTGATATGAATCAATTATATTTTACGAAAGATCAAAATCTGGTATTTAAAAATGCGTATAACTTTTCAATGTATAAAAAATGTGATGAGGGTTTTATTACAAAACAATTATCCTATGTGTTGTATCAATTAGTAACAGGAAGAAAGCAATTAGATGATATTCGCAGTATTGATCCATCATTTTCTTATATCTTAAACTCTACAATACTTAAATGTGCAAAAGGAGAGACGGTATTAGGTATTAAAGCATTTGCAACAACGTTGCAGCAATATAAAGAAACTGATCTGATAGTATATCAACAGGATCGAAGTTTGCGGCCGCCACGCAGGAAGAAAAATACATTAACACGTTTTATGCCAAATCCAGAACAATTGGAATTTTATAAGATAAAACAGGATATAAATCGTGAAAATATGGAGAATACTGCCGAGATACTATCAAAACCTATTGTTTCAGAGGAAAACAGACAAAAGCTAGAAATAAATGATTCCAAACAGAAGCAGGGAAAAGAAGAAACTCTGGAAAATCATATAACAGAACATGAAGAAGAAATGCTGCTGCCGGAAGAAGAGTTACTGGCGATTAAAACAAAAAAAACATTAGCAACAGATGAAGTAGAAGGAAAAAAGAAAAGAAATCTTCAAGAGGAATCATTAACAAAGGTTGCATCAAAGCAACAAAAAGAAGCGGAAGATAAAAAAGATCTGAAAATAGAAAAATCAGAAGGGCAGCGTATTTCATCTAAGAAGCCGAAAGAGAAGATTAACAGTCAAAAGAGTATTAAAAGTTTAGAATCTGAAAAAAAAGAGCAAAATATAAAACCAAAATCTAAAACTGAATCACAATCAGGTAAAATAGAGAAAATAGGAAAGGAGAAAGATCATAATAAAAAGATAATTCCACAAGACGAACTTAAAGAAAAGGAGACTCATCCAAAGTCTCATATTCCAAAACTAAGATCACAAAAATCTAAAGTTCTCAATAAGCAGGAAGAAAAAAGAATTCAAAATATATCTTCAGCAGGTAAAGGATCATGGAATAATATAAAACTTCCAAAGGCGAATAATGACAAAACAGAAAAAAAGGAAGTAAAAGTTCTTAATGATAAAGAATCTTTGAATTTAAAACAAAATAAGGAAAATGATTCTAAAAAAGAGAACAGTTCTAGTAAAAAAGAAATAGAAAAACATAATAAGATTCTGAATCATCAAAAAATAAATAACCAGAAGGAAAATCATGAAAATCTGAGACAAAAAACTAATACAATACAGGAAACGGAAATTGTTAAAGAACCGAATCATGATGAAAAGTTATCAGATATTCCAGCATCTATTATTGCAGAAGAAAATGGGGAAGATATAAAAAATGCTTCTGTTTCTAACAATGAGATAATTCTTGAAAATAAAAAGGAAATGCCAATAGAATCATCCTCGATAAAAAAAGCAATTCAGGAGAAAGAAAATATAATCTATGAAAGTGAAATAAAAGATTTTGTAGAACAGAATTCTTCTATACCAGATATTAAAAAAGAAGCTACTATACCAATTAAGACGGAATACAAGGTAAAAAAAGAAAGAAAATTTATAATGCCTAAAATCAATATTCCAATGAGTGTATGTATTGCGATCATTAGCTCTGTACTTTTAGTTATAGGAGTCGGGGGATTCTTCATACATAATATTCATCAAAAAAATAAATATAATGATATTATAGAGGTTGTAGATCGCAGCACAAACCAAAAAGAAAAAATCAAGATGTTGCATCAGGCAATTGATATATTACCAAAGGAATCAAAAGCATACGAAAAATTGCTAGATGTATATTTAGAGGACGCGGTATTTAGTTCTAAAGAAGAAAGTGCTTATCTTAAAACGATTCATCAGAATTGGGACAAGGTAAAAAAAGGAGATGGCTATGGAAACTTGTCTTATGAAATTGGAAAGGCATATTGGTATTACTATGAATATGATGATATGAATAATGAAGAAATCACAAGAATGAAAAGTGCTGTTCAATGGTTTGAAGATTCTTTGAAATACAAAAGCACAGCAAAGCATCATAGAATTGCCAAAATTTATTGTGAGATTGGAAAATTTAATCAAGAGATCACATTAAATGTAAAGGAAGGAACAGATAAAGGAGTTTATAAGAAATATTATAATAACCTTAAGGATCTATTAGAAATAGGAAATTCAAACACTGTTGCATCCTTAGAATTATACAAGTTAACGGTAAATTCTATTGATACTTACCGAGAGCGATTTATTGATGATGGTATTAATGAGGAAGAGATCAATCAAACAAAGCAAGATGTTTTATATAAAGTCAATGAAACTTCTGTGGTAACTGAAAAAGAAAAGGAATTGAAAAATACAATATTATATAGCAGCAAGCAATAATCCACGGTTGTTTGTAGTTATCAGTTGTTATTTAACATAATTTATGATATTATATTATTGTATTTTTATTAGATTCCCGACGGTATTAGGATACTTGGGACTTTTTATAGAATAACGATTAAAATAGAACATTATCAACCCAAAGGGCGTAAATTTAGCAGATATTTTATATCTGCTTATTTTTATGTCCTTTTTTATTTTGAGAAAGGAGAAAATCAACGTACACAGTACAAAAGCAACTATCAATATGCTATAATTAGGAGAAAGAAACTATGATTTACGAAGGAATTCTTCCTAAACATGATTATGCATTTGGAAAAATCATGGAAGACAAAGAAACCTGTAAACGATTTATAGAACAGACATTGGATATCAAAATTCGTGATTTGGTTTATTTGGAAAAACAAAAGACCTTAGATCCAGCTATTGATGTCAAAGGTATTCGATTGGACGTTTATGTAGAAGATGATCAGAATACTGTATATAATATTGAAATGCAGTCAGCAAATCGAGGATCATTACCAAAACGCAGTCGATATTATCAAAGTGTTATGGATGTAGAATCCCTAAATCGAGGAAGTGTCTATCAGGAATTACAGAAAAGTTTTGTGATTTTTGTTTGCTCTTTCGATCCATTTGGAAAAAAATATATGAAATACACTTTTGATAATCGTTGTCAGGAAGTATCTAATTTATCATTGGAAGACGGAACAACTAAAATTTTTCTTAATACAAAAGGGAAGATTTATAACGTATCCAAGGAATTGCAAGATGCTCTGAGATATTTGGAAAAGCCGATTATTAAAGAAGACAGCTTACAATTAAGTAAGATGATCGAAGCTCAATTTCGAAAAGCAATGTCTGATCAGAAATGGAGGCAAGATGTGAAAGCAATGGAAATTCGATATCAAGAACTTCTACAAGAGGGTCGTATAGAAGGACGTACAGAAGGACGTAACGATAGAGAGATGGAGATTGTTTTAGGTATGATTGAAGAGGGTGCTTCCGATGAGATGATTCTAAAATACTTGAAAATCTCAAAAGAAAGACTCGAACAGATCAAAAAAAATCAAAAAGTACACGTATAAAAACATATTAAATAAAGAAAAGATATAGGCAAAAAACAGACAGAAAAATTACTGTCTGTTTTTTTATTGCCTTTATGAAAGGAGAAAAAATCAAATGACAAAACAGGTTGTGGCAAAACGTAGCTTATCCGAAGGAACAGTACAATTAGAAGAATGTATATGGGATAACGGATCTGTAACATATGATGTGTGTTTGATCTATACATCTTCACAGGCGACAAGTAAGAACTTTCATAGCATAGAAACTATTGAAGAAGCTTGTCGCATATATAATGAATACTCTGAGGAGTTATGTGAAGTATATAAGAACAAATACCGAAAAACACAACGAAAAGAAGGAAAACTTATTATTCAGGTGCAATAACTGAATGTTTATGCATTGTATTATAAAGGAAGGAAGAGAAAAAATGAGAGACTTAAACATAATCACAGTGTCAGGAACTGTAAATCGTGAACCAGCTTATAAAGAGAATAAAGAAAATCCAAACAGAACGATTTTATATTATAGTATTGAAATTTATACAGGAAGAGATTATTATCCGGACAAAGAAAAGAAGCAGTTAGTTCATGAAAAAATCTATCTTAATTGTGTCAATTATGGGAAAACGGCAATGGAATTGGTTAATAAGGTTAAAAAAGGATCTTATGTGCAAGTTTCAGGAGAGCTTAGACCAAATAATTATGACAGAGAAGATGGAAAAGTGTATGGGCTTCAAATCATGGCCAATACATGTATTCCAATGAATCAGCTAAATCAGCAGAACAATAATCAAAATACACAGAAACAAAATCAGAATAATTCAAGCAAAAGACAGCAGAGGCAGTCTAACCATGCAAATCCTCAGAATCAGGAATCAAGAAACTCTAATAGAGGACAGCATTCTGAGATGCAAGGGCAGAACACAACTGAAACAAGTACAAGTGTACCGCCTAAAAAAAGAGCTACAATGCCAATGGCACAAGAAGTAAATAAGCAGCAATCAGCAGGGAATTCATCCAATAGAACATCAAATTCAAATCAGCAGAATTCACAATCTAATACTGGCAAAAATGCTTCAACTCAAAGAAGTAATAATTCTGGAAGAAAAAATTCTGAAAGATCAAATCAACAGCCAAGTAGTAGTAATAATGAGTTTGCTGGTCTTGCACCGGAAGAAAATCCATTTAATATGGCAGCGGTGAAGGATGATGAGTTTCATAACCCTTACGGAGATGGAAATTTACCAGATCCAAATGACTTTATGCAAAATGGAGATAATTAATTATATATATTAAGGAGAATGAGTAATGAAAGAACAAACAATGAAAGAAACAACACTAAAGGTTAAAAATCAAACAACAACATTACAAAAAGCAATTATTTTGGGTGATATTGTGTTTATGATTGGATCCTTTTCAGTATTTTTATGCAACTTATTAATTTCCTATATTTTATATCGAAATGAAGGAAAAGAAGGAGCAGAGAAATGGAAAATTGTATTATTAGTTTTCTTATTTTTAACTGGAGGACCAGTTAACTCTTTATTAGGGTTAGGGAATGTAAGTTTATTTAATACATTTTTATCCAAAAATAAGGCTAGTAAAAAAGAAGCAGTAGAAACTAATGAAGAAGAGATTATTAATAATTCATCAGAAGTTGAAAGTGCAGTAAAAGAAAAAAGTGTGAAAAAATCTGAAACAAAAAAAACAGATCCTAAAAAAGAAGTAGACTTATGGTTAAATCATTTTGCCTACCAGACAATCAATCGCTTCATCATGGAAGCAGACGCAAGTGGTTGTGACTTTTTACAGGTAAATACATCTGGAAAAGTAGAAGGATATGGAGAAGAAGATGGAGAATTGAAAAAAATGTATGAAGATACAATTGAACGGTTACCAGATTCTAAATTTTTCCCTTATGTATGTTCAGAATTTGAACGTCTTTGGAGAGAAGTTTCTACAGATTATTCCGATGATAAATTTGTGATTCAGTGGAAATAATCGACACTTTATGTAGAATGTAGGAGGAATTCTACATTTTCACATTTCAGATAACAATTTAACTAAATAATAATAGAATTTCAGACGAAGGCCGTCGCATTAATGATTAAGAATCAGAGATGCGGCGGCCTTTTTTTTGTTTATAAGAAAGG
>OHXI01000703.1_pt1 | contig 11239 bp, 6 predicted proteins | sample 1579941 | NCBI WGS metagenome assembly OHXI01 (sample SAMEA3882553, study PRJEB24775) | human gut metagenome | biome: human-associated habitat; feature: intestine environment; material: feces | place: Netherlands | collected 2009/2010
CCTCAGGATCAGCATCCTTTACCCACATACCGGCAAACGGAGTCTCGGCTGTAAGCTCTCCCTTGTCGTTTACAAACTGTACAAATGGAAGGTCATAATTTCTTCCGACATTGGCATCATCCTCACCAAATGCAGGAGCGATATGAACAATTCCTGTACCGTCTGACATAGTAACATATGTATCACATGTCACGAAAAAGCCCTTCTTGCCCTGCTTATCGGCAACCTGCTTAGCGCAGTCATAAAGTGGCTCATACTCCTTGTACTCAAGATCCTTTCCTTTGTATGTCTCAAGCACCTCATATGCCTTCTTGCCTGCCTCTGCGTCCTCTTTTGAAAGAAGCTGTGAGAGCACCTTGTCTGCCAGTGCCTCTGCCATATAATATGTGTAGCCATCAACAGCCTTTACCTTTACATATGTGTCATTAGGGTTCACACAGAGTGCCACGTTGCTTGGAAGTGTCCATGGAGTTGTGGTCCATGCGAGGAAATATGCATCCTCTCCTACTACCTTAAAACGTACTACTGCTGATTTTTCTTTAACTGTCTTGTAGCCCTGTGCCACCTCCTGTGCAGAAAGCGGTGTTCCACAACGAGGACAGTAAGGAACAATCTTGAAACCCTTGTAAAGAAGTCCCTTGTTCCAGATTTCCTTGAGAGCCCACCACTCTGACTCAATGAAATTGTCGTCATATGTGACGTATGGATTGTCCATATCAGCCCAGAAACCTACTGTGTTGGAGAAATCCTCCCACATGCCCTTGTATTTCCATACAGACTCTTTACACTTCTTGATGAATGGCTCAAGTCCGTAGTTCTCAATCTGATCCTTGCCGTCAAGGCCGAGAAGCTTCTCCACCTCAATCTCAACAGGAAGTCCGTGTGTATCCCAGCCTGCTTTACGTGGCACATATTTGCCCTTCATGGTCTGGAATCTTGGAATCATATCCTTTATGGTACGTGTCTCAACATGTCCGATGTGAGGCTTTCCGTTTGCTGTAGGAGGTCCATCATAGAATGTGTATGTCTCTCCTTCTTTTCTGTTTTCCATAGATTTTCTGAAGATATTGTTCTCTCTCCAGAACTGCCCTGTCTTCTTCTCGCGTTCAACGAAGTTCATATTGGTGTCAACTTTGTTGTACATGACTATCTCTCCTTATTCTATATTGTTCGTGAACATCCCAACATGCACCTCAAATTCGGCTCTTACGAGGCTTCCTTGTGGCTTACGCTACTACAATTTTCGGTTTATGGAATATTCACAAAAAAAGGCACACATTCCTGTAATTAGGAACGCGTGCCTGATACGTCTATACCACCTATTACAATGTACTTAAGGGAAATACCCTTGCATACCCGCCCCTGTAACGTAGGGAATACGTCAGAACCTACTCTCGCAACGCTGTATGGCGATTTTAGCCTGCGGCTCAGAAGTGATTTCAAAACGGCTCTACTCATACCGGCTCTCACCTGTCCCGGCTCTCTTTGACTTTCCTGCCATCTCTACTGTCTTCGTCACTGCCTTTTACTAACTGTGTTTAAGTATATAACTGAAAAGCCACTGTTGTCAAGATGTAATTGATTCTGTAATAATTTGATAATAATTAACTCTAATAAATGCCATCATACTCAAAATTCTGATAATCAAAATCATCATAATCATAAGAATCATAATCATAATCGTAATCCTCATAGGAATCGTCATCATTATAATACTCATAGCCCTCATCAAAGCCCCTCATGAACTCCTTTTCTAAATCTGTGCTTACATTTGCGCCTGCCACAACCCAGAATATGATGCTGACTATAACTGAGATGGCTGCTGTTGCTATACCAACTATACCAAACACCTTGTTGTTGCCCTTTATGATATGTATAATACCAAAAATGATAGCAAGCAGTGCTGTCACATAATTGATGCATGTACAAAACAGTACAATAGATGCGATTCCAAGTACCAGAGAAGCTATACCAAAGCCATTGCTGTTCTTTGGCGGCTGGTTGTATGGATTAGCTCCATACTGTGGCTGATTGTAGGCTGTCTGTCCGTATGCGGTCTGATTGTAGCCACCCTGTCCGTTTGGCTGCTGGCCATACTGCGTCTGTACGTAAGCTGACTGATTAAATGAGCCCTGAGCATATGTGTTCTGGTTGTATGTACCCTGGGCATTTGGATTCTGATTGTATGTACCCTGAGCATTTGGATTCTGATTGTATGTACCCTGATTTGCATAACCATATGCACTGCCCGGATTATTGACATATCCGTCTGTGCTGCCTGTCTGGTCTGATGACTGTCCATATGCATTCCCACTTTCCTGCTGGGATACAGACTGATTATATGTGTCTGCCGGCTGACTGTATGTGTCCTGCGGCTGGCTGTATGTGTCTGAGCCATTTGCTGTTCCTGAAGACTGACCGAATACACCTGTATTGTCCGGTGTGCCTGACGACCGGTTGTCATTGTTCATATAATTGTTATCGTCCATAACTTCCTCCATATATCCTATTGTTTATGTAGCCATTGTGTTTCGTATTAGAAATATTTTATCATATATTACGATAATGTAAATATTTTTATCATAAAAATTGGTGATTATTGTCTTCCGAGCTTTGATTTGCGCTTGTTTTCATACATCCTGTCATCAGCAATACGATATACGGCACGTGGGCCAATATTCACTGCCTTAAGCTTATTTTTTCTCATTTTGCTCCTGGTTTGAAGAAAATTCTCCTTTCAAATCAAATAAACATTTACACCAAAACACCCGGCAGTTATCCTGCCGGGTGTTTTGTAAAAAAATATTTATTCTTTAACTCCACCAAGTGTAAGTCCTGTAACAAAGTATTTCTGTAAAAACGGGTAAATACATATAATCGGAAGCATTGTTACAATTGTTGCTGCGGCACGAACTGAGGTAGGTGTAACTGCGCCTACAGCATTTTTCAATGTTTCTGCTGATCCTCCCTGATTTGTTACAGCTGAAAGAAGCTTCATAAGCTCATACTGTAATGTAGTAAGCTTTGTACTCATACGGTTATAAAGCATTGCATCAAACCATGAGTTCCACTGTCCTACTGCTACGAATAAAGCTACTGTCGCATATACCGGTTTGCAGAGAGGTGAATAAATCTTCAGAAAAATGGTGGTATATCCTGCACCGTCAAGCTGCGCTGATTCCTCTAAGCTGTCAGGAATTCCATTCATATAGGTCCTGATAACGAGCATGTTAAACGCACTGACCATTCCAGGGACTACATAAACCCAAAAACTATTGGTAAGCCCAAGTCCCTTGTACAGGAGGAAGGTAGGGATTAATCCACCATTGACATACATTGTGATAACCCAAAACAGGGATAAACCTCTTTTGAACAAAAATCTTTTTCTGCTGATTATAAAAGCAAGGATTGCATTTGCCACCAGTGCTAAGACTGTTCCAATTATTGTTCTGGCAACAGTAATGTATGCTCCTGTTATAAGATTATCTTTTTGTAAAACCGTTATATAATTCTTCCAGGTAAACTTTCTTGGTAAGAGGTAAATTCCACCTCTTAATGCATCTGTACCATCATTAAGCGATATCGCAAGTGTATTAAGCACCGGATAAAGCGTTATGATCACAAACAGTACCATAATGATGCCATTTACAATTGGAAATATACTTATCTTCTTTTTCTTTTTGCTCTTTACAGAGCCTGCTGTTATATCTGCCATCGTACAAGACCTCCTTAAAACAACTGCTCTTCACCATTATGTTTGGCAATTTTATTTGCAATAAATATAAGAATTATACTTACCACACTCTTGAATATACCTGCTGCGGTACCTATTGCATAATCTCCCTGGCTTATGCCCCATTTAAGTACATAAATATCAATAGTCTGTGATACTTTCTGTATCAGACCGTTTCCTAAGAGATACTGTATCTCAAATCCTGCATTTAAAACATTACCTACATTCATAAGGAGAAGGATTATGATAGTTGGTTTGATTCCCGGCAGTGTTACGTACTTGATCTTTGACCAGCGTCCCGCTCCATCAATAGATGCTGCTTCGTAAAGTGAAGGATCTATTGATGTAATGGCTGCAAGATATATGATTGCATTCCATCCTGTTTCTTTCCATACATTGGCAAATGCCACTATCGGCCAGAAATATCCCGGATGTGCGAAAAAGTTTATCGGTTGGTCTATAATATGCATATTTACAAGGAACTCATTTACAATACCTGTTCCTGAAAGCATATCGTGTAAAATACCTGTTACAATGATCCATGAAAGGAAATGTGGAAGATATGATATAGTCTGTACTACTTTCTTTCCACCCTTTGATGCAATCTCATTCAGTAAGATTGCAAATGCTATGGCTGTGACAAAAGTTACAACCAGATTGATAACACCCATTGCAAGTGTATTTCTTATAACACGGATAAATGTCATATCCGAGAACAGCATCTTGAATTTGTCCAATCCAACAAATGCAGAATGGAATATACCAAGTCTTGGTTTGTAATCCTGAAATGCCATTGCCCAGCCAGCGAGCGGTAGATAATAGAATACAACTCCATATGCCACCATTATTGCTGCCCAGAACAGCAGCACTTTCTGACGTTTGACTTCTTTCCATGTAATTTTTGTTCTAGGTTCTCTGACCTTTTCTTTTTTGTTTTTTCTCGTTAATGACATGACACCACTCCTTAAAAGGCAGCAGGCAGATAAAACGCTATTACATCTGCCTGCCTTAAATTTCATTTAAGCTTTATTTAAACTTAGCAGCCTGCTCTAATCTTTTATCAAGCTCAGTCTGTAATTCATCCAGGAAATCCTGTGGATTACATGCATTGTATTTATCCATGTATGTATTCCATGCTTTGTCAAAGTTTTTTGCCATAACAACCTGTGGAAGCTGCTCATGCTTAACTTCGCCAATCTTTGTCCAGGCTACTCCACCAGGAGTGCTTGTGTTAAAGTTGTTAGAGAATGACCACATCGGATACCAGTCTCCAGGTGCCTCGTTTGTTCCAAGCATTTCAACGTATGTCTTAACACCATAGGCATCGAAAGCCTCTTGTACATCCTTGTTAAGACCATCATAGAACTCTCTTGCCTGTCCATCAGGTTTGTTGGCATTGATTCCATCATCACTTGTTCCACTGTACTGTGGGAAGTATGAGTATGAGCATGAATGAGAGGCCTTGTATGCTGTATCAGAAGCCTTCTTTCTCTCATCTGCTGTTTTGTAAAACTCACCATTCTCATCTACTTCATAGTCAGTACCCTTGACACCCCAGAATCTGAGATTGTGGATATCCTGATCAAGAAGATCATTTACAAACTTCATGGCCGCATCTACATCATCACAGGATGTTGTAACAGCAAGACCTGTTGACTCGTTGAAAGCGCCGCCTGCATTGTGCCACTGATTTGGACGGCCGTCGATTGTTACAGGTACCGGAATGTAATCGCATCCCTGCTCATCAAGACCTGCCTGTTTAATTGCATCACCTGCTGTGTATGCAAAATCCCACCACTGGTCAATCATTCCAAGTACACGTCCTGTAGAAAGCTTAGAGATATATTCATCATATGTCTGTGTGAATGACTCAGGATCTACAATTCCCTTCTGATACTCTTCATTGAGCTTCTTGAAATATTTAACTGCTGTATCTGATGTATTATAGTCAAGTACTTTCTTTGTATCAGGATCTACCATACATGATCCATCGTTTGGATATCCGTCAAGGAACTGTGGTGCATTCTCAAGACAGAAATATCTCCAGTCATCACAAAGGATTGTATATGGAATATTTTCTGTTCCATCAGCCATTGTTGGATTTGCTTCATTATATTTCTCGATGAGGTCAAAATACTCATCCAGTGTCGTGATCTTCGGATAGTTAGCCCATTTAAGTACTCTTGCCTGGATCCAGAATGCCTCGTCATTGTGTGTGCAGACTTTCTCGTCTCCCTTTATGCAGCTAAACTGTGGTATCCAATAGATATGTCCGTCATCCTGACGAAGTTTTTCCCACTCAAGATCTGTGAAAAGCTTTTTGATGTTTGGATATTTCTCGATGTAGTCATCCAGTGGAACAAGTGCGCCTGCATCATATAACTGCATCTGTCCGCTTGCACCTTCAATGAAATCAGGATACTCGCCACCTGCGATCATTGTTCCGATTGCCTCATCTGCTGTCTGTCCGGTAAGCCAGGTTTCCTTTACCCTTACACCTGTCTTTTCCTCGATGATCTTCTGGATTTCATTATCATCATTGATTTCAGTTCCCGGTACAGCAAAGAATGCATCAAACTCTTTCGCACTTCCAGTTTCAGTACCACCTTTTTTGCCACTATCATTGCCACATCCGGCAAACAGTGTTGCTGCCATGGTAGCCACAAGCAGCATGCTTACAATTTTTTTTCTTCTCATATTGTAATGTCCTCCCTTTTGATAACTTAATTTTATACTTTTTAAGTTTTCAAACAATCGGAGTAACTATAGTCAAAAACAGGGTAAACTATAGTTTCTAGAAAAAACTATAATTTACCCTGTTTTGCAGTAATATATATTATTCTCCACTTTGCATCTGGCGTCTGAAACGCGCCGGTGTGCAGCCTTTTACCTGTATAAACCTGTTCACAAAATAATCCATATCATGATATCCGACTTCCTCTGCTATCTGTATTATCTTCTTATCAGTCCTAAGCAGAAGCTCTGCCGCCCGTTCCATCCTGTAATTGTTCAGATAATCCTTAAAGGACTGTCCGTATTTTTTTCTGAAAAGCTGCCCTAAGTATGCACTGTTTACATAATACTTCTCACTCAGGCTCTTAAGCGTGATGTTCGTGGCATAATTGTCTCTTACTTCCTTTTCTACCATGCCGATCACACCTCTTGACACATTTTTTCTAAGCTGCGACAGATAATCACCATACTCACAGCAAAATCTTGTCATATGTGCACGGCTTCCCCTCTCAATACCGGTCTTAAAGCTGCTCTCACTTATGAGTCGCAAAATCTCCTGCTGATTTACATTATCATCCTGCTCACTTGCCAGGTGTATGAACTGAAACAACAGATAATTGATATTTAAGTTCATGCTTTCCCCATTCATACCCATGCTGGACATCTCATCATAAAATGTGGCAACTGCATTTCTTATCTCAACATGGTTGTTCTGTTCCACTGTCCTAAGCAGCTTATCCAGACTATCTTTACAAAGCACTATTCCGTCTGCCGATATCTTTACTTCATCCTCATAGTAATATATGCTCTTTACTATGCGAAAGCCCTGAAACGACCTGAGCATACATGCATTGCCGTATGATCTGGCTATCTTTGATATATCTGATACTTTTCTTCCGACCAGCATAACTATATTCTTTTGTGTATTATCACATATATACCTTCTCAGATCCTCCAGATATTTTCTCTCGGTTTTTGCGGCTTCCTCTGCCATATAATCTGAGAATATAAAGCCTATGTCATACACTTTTTCATTTACAGATACATCAAATACACAATGTGCCGAATCAGCCCCCAGAAAAGCAACACAGCTTTCGTACATCTTGCGCTGTAAGCTTCTCATATCACTATCGAGTATCTCATCACCTGCAGGAAGCTGCTCCATCTGTATTTCAACATACCTTGCTCCACCCTCACACCTCATATTTTCTTTTACATAGTTCAGGTTTACTTCATCATATTTGCCCTGTATCAGAGATATCAGGTGTCTTGCAAGGTATGCCTGTTTCATCTTTTTGTTATCCTCGTTGATCTGGTTTTTCTCGTTTTTGAGCACAAGAACCTTGCTAAGTACCTTAAGCAGCATCTCCTTGTCCACCGGCTTTAGTATGTAATCCGTACAATCATTCTGCATGGCCTGCTGCGCATAGCTAAAATCTGCATAACCGCTTAATATCACAAAATACACATCTGATTTTTTATCTTTTCTCAAAGTCTCAAGCAGCTCAAGTCCTGTCATCTCCGGCATCCTTATATCGGCTATGACCAGATCCACATTCTCATTTTCCAGAAACTGCAGGGCTTCCTTTCCATTTGAAGCCGTTCCTGCTATCTCAAATTCTTCATTTTCCCAATCAATGATCACCTTAAGCCCCTGTATTATGAAAGGCTCATCATCCACCAATAATACTTTAAGCATTTTAAATCTCCCTATAAATATGTTTCCGGTATTTTTATCATAACAGTCGTACCGCAGCCTTCCTCACTGTCCACATCAAATACTGCTTTAGATTCCGTTACCATTTTGATACGCAGGCAGGCATTTATCACACCCACTCTGCCACCGGTCTTTAACATATCGATATCTGCATTTTTCATGTTACTTTTCATTTTTTCAAGAGCATCCGGATCAATTCCGCTACCTGTATCCTCAACCTCTATATGCATGAACCCGGCTTTTTTGAATATACGCACAAATATCCAGCCCGGAGCAGCTTTACTTTCTATGCCATGCACACAGGCATTTTCAACAAAGGTTACAAGCGTAAGTTTTGGCACCTGACATTCCATGCAGTCTGCTTCTATATCTATGTTATAGTTCAGTCGCTCGCCAAACCGGTATTTCTGCAATGCCAGATAGGCTTTTACAAATTCACATTCCTTTGCAACGGTTACAGCATCATTTCCCCACTCCACATACTGTCTTTGCATGATGGCGAGTTTTTCGACCATATCAGCCGTCTCATTTTCCTTTTTCAGCAGACTGTGCATTCGTATGCTCTCAAGCGCATTAAACAGAAAGTGCGGATTTATCTGGCTGTGCAGTGCAAGAAGCTCTGCGTTTTTCTGACTTACAAGCATCTCCTGCTCTTTTAGCTTATTCTTATATACAGTCTGGATCAAGTCATTTGTGCGGCTTACCATCCTGTTGTAATTTTTTATCATGCTGCCGATCTCATCTTTGCTCTCCCTGTCAGTCATAGATACAAGCTTTTCGCTGTCAACTGACTTAAATACCTTTGAAAGCTGTAATATCCTGCTCGTAAAGGAATGGTTAAAGATACTGAACAGACAAAGTGGAAAGAATACATTTATAAGCATCAGAAAAACAATAATCGGTGCATTGTGCATAAGCATGCTCCATATATTACTGCGTGTCTTAAACACATATATATCAAGATCACAGCCATACAAAGAGAGCTTCTGCCTGTATACGGAGTCGCTTATTTTCCCAATCGCCTCCAATGTCTTAAATGGTTTGTTGACTCCACTGTAGGCCCCATTTGACAGCACTATGTCATCTCCATGGCAGATAAGCACTTCATTATCATAATTCATATTCTTAAAAGTACGCATCATGCTGCCATAATTAAACTCTATCTTGAGTACCTTTTCGATATCAGATGAGTAAAAATCCAGCTTTTTCATATAAATCATATGTCTTTCATCTGACAATCCGGCTCCGCCTTTTTCATATACAAAAAAGAGTCCTCCGCTTCCCTTCTGCTCCAGAAGTCTGTAAGAATCCGTATTTCTTACAGCAGACATATCATTTACTTTTCCGCCATTTACTATTGTAGGATTGTCAGCATACAGGAAAAATACTATATTGCTCATTCCAAGTGTGTTTTCAAAAAGTGTATCCTGAAAGAAGCTCTGATACTCTGATACATACTCAGCAGAGCTTGTGTATTCCTTTGATATAAAATCGTCTATGCGCTTGCTGGTGTAGATACTCTTAGCTGCCTCTCCTGCATTATTGACCATGCTGCTCAGATTATATCCCACAGCACTTGCTATGCTCGACATTTCATGTCTGCTGCTTTCTTTTTCAGCATTTTCTACGATGGAAAGCACCACTGCATCAGTCACTATGAGCGGCAGCATGACACAAAGTACATAAAATATGTAGAATTTTTTTCTGAGTGAATAATCATCAAGCTTTCTCTCAATGGAATTCCATATTGATCTTCTCATAAACAGTTCCTCTGAAATCACTTAAAGGAGCCGACATATGTCCGCTCCTAAAGTCTGTTTTAACTTATCATTAATTATAAAATAACATATTTATTATTAATAATCTACCCCTATTTTCTCTCCACATCTTGCGATCTCAATGCGCTCTGTCCGCTTGCCTGTGAGCTTTGTGCTTCTGTCATCAGGCTGCTGTCCTCCTGCGGATATCTCATAAATTCCCGGCACAGCTACACAGCTTCCATCCTCTTCTATCACAGCAAAGTCCCTTGGCGAAAGAGTCAGCTTTACTTTCTTAGTCTCATGTGGCTCAAGCTTTACAACCTCAATCCCCTTTAGCTGATATCCCGGCTCATACTCTGCAGCATCAACGTGCCTGATATAGAGCTGAACTATCTCATTTACAGTATATCTGCTGTCATTTGTCACATTTACAAACACCTCAACAGGTTCGTTTACATCACTTTCTGCTTTATCCACTGACATTCCATCATAGTTTGTCTCACCATAATGCAGTCCATATCCAAATGGATATAACACATTCTCATTTGTATAGCGGTATGTCCTGTGAGCCATTGAATAATCCGTAAACTCCGGGAGATTTTCGGTGCCCTGATAAAATGTAACCGGCAGTTTTCCACTCGGACTATACTCTCCGAATATAGCTTCCGCAACAGCCTTTCCGCCTCTGGCTCCCGGATACCAGCTGTCTATAATGGCATCCACATGCTCTTCTGCCCAGGAAAGATCTATCGCACTTCCTGCTGACAGCACAAGTATTACCGGCTTTCCTACTGCTGCAACAGCCTCTAAAAGTTCCTCCTGAAGTCCCGGAAGCATAAGCCCCAGCTTGTCACCGCTTGCATATTCATTTCCGGCATCACCCTCTTCACCTTCTATAGTTGCATCAAGTCCAAGACACATTACGACCACATCTGACTGTTCTGCCATGATGAGGGCTTCCTTAAATCTGTCCTTTTCCTCTGCAAGTCCCTGTACTTTGTCCTTGTACAGATGGCAGCCCTCTGCATAAAGCACTCTTGTATCCTCTCCAAGATATTGCTGCAATCCCTCAAGTGGAGTGATATATCTTGATGAGGTACCATAATAATTTCCTATAAGCGCATCCCTGGAGTTGGCATTTGGTCCGATAACCGCAATAGTTTTAACATTTTTTCTGTCGAGAGGCAGGAAATTGTCCTTATTCTTTAAAAGTACAAGACTTCTTCTGGCAGCCTCCACAGAAAGCTCCACATGCTCCTTACATTCTACAACATCATACGATATGTCCTCATATGG
>OHXI01000709.1_pt1 | contig 11169 bp, 10 predicted proteins | sample 1579941 | NCBI WGS metagenome assembly OHXI01 (sample SAMEA3882553, study PRJEB24775) | human gut metagenome | biome: human-associated habitat; feature: intestine environment; material: feces | place: Netherlands | collected 2009/2010
GTGGTCAGCCGCAAAAAGCAGTTCATCCCCGCCATGATGAGCGCCTATCAGGAGCTGTAACCCCCGATACAAAACACGAAGCCCCCGGAACCCTGCATGTTCCGGGGGCTGTTGTGTTTTGTAAGGGAGCGTCAGGCTGCGACTTTTAAGGGAGAGTTATCAGTCCAGATGGTGCCATCCAAAAGCTTTGTTACGGCCAGTGTGCCGTTTACGCTGACCCGCGCGGGGTCCAGCGCATAAAAATCGCTCTCCCGCAGGTTTTCGGGGTCTGCTGTGGGGGAGATGCCCACCACGCACACCCAGTGTCCGTAGGTGCTGCTGGTGGCGATGTGGGGGTAGTTGACCTCTTTCCAGCCGGAGCCGGAGAGGTGGTATTCATAGCTCGTCACGCGGTTGGTGTGCTTGGACACGCCGCTGACAGCGGTGTTTTTCAGATGTACAATGACGGGCCGCCCGGCCTGCAGCTCTTCATACAGGCGGGAAAGGCAGCCGGAAAGGGAGCCGCTGTAAGCGTAGTACCCGGCGGCAGACCATACCGCGCCGTTTGACCACATCCCGCTGCCGGAGCAGACCTTGCCGTCCAGAATGGTGCGGGCGTAGCGCAGTGCGTACAAGCTGCACTTGCCGGAGGTCTGGTTGCCGATGGAAAGGATGTGGCTGGTGTCAAAGCTGAGCAGCCGGATGCCGTTTTTCTCCTTCAGCTCAGCGGCGTGGGCACGGGGCAAAAAGGCACACAGCAGCAAAACCAGCGCCAGAACTGCCGCCGCCAGCCGCTGTGCCGCGCGGGCGGGACAGTGTTGCATGGGTACTTCCTCCGAGTTCGTTTCAATCTGGACATGATTTTACCACTAAAACGTGGTGAAAATGTGTAAAAAGGCAAAATAGAGGTTCGACACAACATATGTCCAAATTTAAGTATTTCCGTGTCCGGCAAAGTCTCGCCGCCGGGGCGGGGACAAGGGCGTTTGAAAAGTTGTCGACAAAATCAGCCTGAAAATATACCAGAACTGCAACAAACCCGACCTGTTTTCATCCTTTTTCACGAAACTGTTTCAGGAAGTTTAGCTATATTTCCGATTGACAAAACCGTCACCGGTCGGATATAATCAGGGCAGAAAGACAACAACGGTTGCGCAAAGTCTTTCCGAAAAAAGAAACATAACCACAAAAAGCTGATTGGAGGGATACCCTTATGAAGAAACTTTCAAAGATCGTCGCTCTGCTGCTTGCAGGCGCAATGGCCATGCTGATGTTTACTGCCTGTTCCGGCGGTGGCAGCGGCGCAGACACACAGAAGGAAGAAGCGATCCGGAAGCAGCTCGGTACAAAGAGCGAAGCTGTAAAGCTGTGCGATAACGATGGCAAGGTCAAGAATGACAGCAAGCTCTATAAAGAGACTGCAGAACTGCTGGATGCACGAATCAAGGCTGAAACCAGTGCATTTGGCATTCTCCTTGTTGATTTTGATGTCAAGGGCGTCAATCCTGCAGAGCAGTATGTGACTGTTACCCTGTCGGCAGACTATAAGACTGCAGGTCTCGTAGCTGGCCTTGTCAATTTGATCACCGAGAAGCTTGGCAAAATCGATGCTACCAACAGCAACGTGAAGCTCGACACCGAGTGGGCAAAGGCTGCTGTCGTTGTCAGAACCAATGAAAAGGGCAGCTATGCTGCAATCGCAATTCAGGTCAAGAACCTCGCATACCCCAAGACCTGATAATATCAACATCTTTCCCCGGAGAGCAATCGCCCTCCGGGGCTTTTTTATGGCGCAAAAACGGGGCTGCTGCACCTTTTGCGGTACAGCAGCCCCGCTGCCTTGTTTTATTCAATAGCCCTTTACCGAGAACCCGCGCTCCCACGGGTCGGGCGGGATGTCCTTTTGTCGGATGCCGGTGATCTGGATATAGTCGCTTTTCTGGATCATGGCGAACAGGGTGAGAAATTTGTCCGGGTCGCCCTGCACTTCCATCGTCACGCTGCCGTCATCCTCGTTCTGCGCCCAGCCGGTCAGGTCAAGGGTCTGCGCGGCGTACCGCGCCCGGTAGCGGAAGCCCACTCCCTGCACCTGTCCGGTGATGGTGTAGCGCCGCCGCACTGTGCCTTCCGGCAGAACGGGCGGGGTGCGGTCCTTTTTGTTTAAAAAGTTGAACATAGCATTTAAACCTTTACCGGGCTCGCCCTCTCCGTCATTGCTCCGCAATGCCACCTCTCCCAGAGGGAGAGGCTTTGGCAGTCCATGCAACGTTTGCTGTTTTGCCAAGGGCTCCCCCTTTGAGGAAAGACTTCCCCCGCACCGGGGGAAGATGTTGCGTAAGCGACAAAAAGGGGAATCTGTCGAGCAAAGCGAGACTGAGAGGGCGAGGAAGCTTTCCTTTCCCTCAAAGCTCCTGATAAGCGGTCATCAGGGCGGGGATGAACTGCTTTTTGCGGCTCACCACGCCCGGCAGCGTCCAGCTGGCATCGGCGGCGGGCTGGGTGTCAAAGCCGTCGGACAGCACCTCGGCGGCATAGCGTCCGTTGCAGATGACCACGCTCTCCTCCTTGGGCACGTCGGTCAGCAGCATATAGATATCTTCCACGTTCTGCTTGTTGCGTGCTTCCTCGAGATACGGCTTCAGCAGCGCCTCGGCGGCGGTCAGGTTCTTGCGGGTCATATAGCTGCCCTGCGCCACGCCAAAGCGGATATCGCCGCACATGAACACCTTGAAGTCCTGCAAAAAGACCTCTTCGGCGGTCTTGCCGTCCAGCTTTTCGCCGGCTTCAAACATTTCGTTGGCAAACTCGTTGATGTCCACCCCGGCAATTTTCGCCAGACGGTTGGCGGCGTTCACGTCGATGGGGGTGCAGGTGGGGCTGCGGAACACCAGCGTATCCGAAAGGATGGCAGCCAGCAGCAGACCGGCTGTCTTTTGCGGGATAGTCACGCCGTTTTCATCGTACATCTGGGTGACGATGGTGGCGGTGCAGCCCACCGGCTGGTTGCGGAAGTACACCGGGCCGCTGGTCTCCAGACTGCCGATGCGGTGGTGGTCGATGATCTCCAGGATCTCGGCCTGATCAAAGCCCTCCACCGCCTGTGTGGCTTCGTTGTGGTCCACCAGAATGATGCGGCGCTTGCGCAGGTTGATGATGTTGCGGCGGCTGATCATGCCGCAGTACTTACCGTCTGCGTCCAGAATGGGGAAATACCGGTGGCGCACCTTTGCCATCACGCGGGTGACATCTGCCACCGGGCTGACGAGGGTGAATTTAATGATATTGTCCCGGGTCATGTAATAGGAGATGGGTGCACACTGGCTGATGAGCTTTGCCGCCGCATAGGTATCGCAGGGGGCGCTCATGATGGCTACGCCGGTCTCGGCGGCGATATGCTGGATGGTGCGGCCTACCTTTGCGCCGTTGCAGATAATGATGAGAGAAGCTTCCTTCTCAATGGCGCAGAGCTGGCTTTCGTAGCGGTTGGTCAGGATGACGATATCACCCTTTTCCATGCTGCTTTCCAGCATTTCCGGGGTGGCGGTGCCGATGCGGATGTGGCCGGTGGTGCACACTGCGTCCTCGCTGCCCACCACCATGGTAGCGCCCAGCGTTTCCAGAATATTGCGGTAGCTGGTGCGGCTCTTGGCAAGGATGCCGGTGTCGAACAGATCCATGTTGGCGGTGGCGATATCCTTCACCGTGATGACGCCCTGCAGTTCGTCCTCCTCGCTGGTCACGGGGAGGGTGTCGATCTTCTGGTCGCGCATGATCTCCCACGCCTTGCGCAGGCTGGTAGAGCCGGAGATGCCGGGGATCTGGCGATAATCCACGTCCCGAATTTTAGGGTTGACATCGGTGCACATCCGGGGCGGCGTGACCCCGAACTTTTTCAGCACAAATTCCGTTTCCTGATTCATCTTGCCCGCACGCCGGGCTTCGCAGACCAGATCACTGGTCTTGTTTTTCAGCTCTGCATAGGCAATGGCAGAGCAGATGGAGTCGGTGTCCGGGTTGCGGTGCCCGATGACAACGACCTTGTGCGCAGTTTGCTGCATAGTTTACCCCCTTATGGGTCCTCAACTTCTTATCATATATCTTATCATTTACCAAACAGCGCCCCCCTCCTGCACAGCGGGGCGGGCTGCAACCTTATTTTAACACAACTGCGTCCGGGGGTAAAGGGCAACAAACGGCTTGACCTGACCTGCAAATTGCTTTAAGCTTATAGAAAATATTGCTGATACGGAGGAATCCCCCATGAAAAAGCTTTCCCGCCTGCTGCTTGTCCTCGGCCTTGCGCTGTGCATAAGCCTTACCGCCTATGCCGAGGATGCGCCCGCTGCCCAGCCCACAGCCAAGGAGCCCCGCACCCTGACCGCCCGCACCGGCACCGAGACCTCGCTGTGGAACGCTTACGCCTTCCTTGCCCAGCACGGCACAGCCTACCGCTTTGCCCCCTGCGCGGTGCAGACCCCGGCAGACGCCGCCGGTACCGCCCCTGCCGAGGATGCCGTGGCGGTGCTGCGGCTCTACACCACCTATGTGGAAAAGGATACGCCCGTCAACATTGACGGTCATGTGTTTCTTGCGGTGACCAACAACACTGACGCCGACCTTGCGGTGGGCGGGCTTTCCATTGCGCCGGGCACCAGCATTACCATGGGCACCCGGGGCAACAACCGGGAGCACGCCGGGCTGTGGTATAACATCGAAAGCTATAATACGCACTATCTCCCGGATTTTTATGTCAACCTGACCTGTCTGCAGCTGTCCATGAACGCGGAGCAGCTGGCAGCTGTGAACGCCGCCCTTGCCAAGGCGGACAAGTGGTCGGCATGGCACAACTGCGCCGCCTTTGGCGCGGCGGTGTGGAACACCGTGTGCACCGACAAGGTAGACCCCGGCACCCCGCCTACCCCGGCAAGCCTTGCCGCCAGTGTGCGCAGCTGCACCGGCAAGTGGAATGCTGACCCGGCAGTGCCCTTTGACTACGTTGTTTACTACGGCTACCCGGCAGTGCCCAGCAAGGAATTTGCCTGAGCGGGGAAATTCTTGTATACATCACTTGCATTTCGACCGCTTCCGCTGTATGATAGAAGCATTCGAGCTTTTTTGTCATTTGCAACGGAGGACAGCATGAAATCGTCCAAATTCACATCCACTCCCCTGTTTCCACGGCAGGCGCTGGTGGCGCTGCTGCTGCCGCTGATCGCGGAGCAGGCGTTAAGCGTAACCATTGGTCTGGCAGATACTTTGATGGTATCCTCGGTGGGCGAAGCCGCCGTGTCCGGCGTGAGCCTTGTGGACAGCTTCAACACCCTGATGATCCAGATCATGAGCGCGCTGGCTACCGGTGGTGCGGTGGTCACCAGCCAGTACATCGGCCATCAGGAGCCAAAAAACGCCAAGGCTGCCGCCGCGCAGATCTTATTTGTGCTGTCCAGCTTCAGCGTGCTGGTGGCGGCGGTGGTCATCGGCGGGCGGCACGCCATCCTGCGGGGCATCTTCGGCTCCATTGATGCGGACGTGATGCACTACGCCGAGACCTATTTTCTGCTTTCGGCGCTGAGCTACCCCTTCATCGGCCTGTACAACGCCGGTGCGGCGCTGTTCCGGGCGCAGGGCAACAGCAAGATCAGTATGCTGTCCAGCTTGGTGATGAACGTGGTGAACATCGGCGGCAACGCGGTGCTGATCTACGGCTTCGGCATGGGGGTCATGGGCGCGGCGCTTGCCAGCCTTGTGTCCCGCGCCATTGCCTGCGCGGCGGTGCTGTATCTGCTGCAAAAGCCGGACTGCGCCCTGCGGGTGGACAGCCTGCGGGCAATGGCGCCGAACGGCGGGCTGATCCGGCGCATCCTGCGGGTGGGCATCCCTGCCGGCATCGAGAACGGGATGTTCCAGATCGGCAAGCTGTCGGTCTCCAGCCTGACCTCCACCCTTGGCACGGCAGCCATTGCCGCCAATGCCGTTGCCAATACCACCACCACCTTTTTGAACATCCCCGCCAACGCCGTGGGCATGGCTGCCCTGACCGTGGTAGGCCAGTGTCTGGGCGCAGGCGAAAAGGAACAGGCGGTGTACTACTCCCGCCGCCTGATGCTGACCGCCTACTGCGGCGCGTGGGTGATGAACCTGTCGGCGTTCTTCTTCGCCAACCGGTTCGCGGTGTCCCTTTTCAACCTCTCGCCGGAGGCGCAGGCCATGGCGCTGGACATCATGGTGTGGTTCAACATCGTTTCCCTGTTCGTGTGGCCGTCCAGCTTTACCCTGCCCAACATCCTGCGCGCCGCCGGTGACGCCCGGTTTACCATGACCGTGAGCATCGTGTCCATGTGGACGTTCCGGGTGGGCTTCTGCTATCTGGCCGTGCTGTGCTTCGGCGGCGGGCTGCTGAGCATCTGGATGGGTATGTATCTGGACTGGGTGTTCCGCTCGCTGTGCTTCTATCTGCGCTTCCGCCGCGGCAGCTGGCTGGAGCAGAGTGTGATCTGAGCTTCATAAAATTGCCAGCGGGCTCGCCCTCTCCGTCTGCTCCCGCTGGTCGCATCCACCTCTCCCAAAGGGAGAGGCCTTGGCAAAGAGATGAACTTTGCGTGGACTGCCAAGGGCTCTCCCTTTGAGGAAAGACTTCCCCCGCGCCGGGGGAAGATGTCGCGCAGCGACAAAAGGGGGAATCTGGCGCGTTAGCGACTGAGAGGGCGAGCACGCTAAAGAAAAGCAGCCAGACCGGGCGGTCTGGCTGCTTTTCTTTAGCATACAAGAATATTTTACTCTACATCTTCATCCGCGAAGATCCACAGCACCTCGTTGATATGGGAGCCGCTGCGGGAGTAGGGGGTCACACGGATGCAGAAGCTGCGTCCGTCCGTCTTGCGATAGCGGTGCTCCAGCAGGTTGCTGCTGAACACGGTGCTGCGCACAAGGCCGAAATCGAACAACTTTGCAAAGTTTTCTCTGTCCTCGGGCGCTACCAACGTGTCGCGGTAGTTGGTCAACGCAGCGCGGAAAGAGCCGCCGCAGGTGTCCAGAACGGACTGGAAGTCGTCCGGCACAATAACGGGGCGCACGGTGTCCTCCTGCAAGTCCACCACGATTACGGTCTTGTATTTGGGGGCAAGCACCTTCAAAAAGTGCTCGGCATCCCGCTTTTCCTGCAGGGTGCGCTCCATCTTTTCGTTCAGGCCTTCCAGCTGGCGGGCGCGGCCGTTGTGCTCGTAGTAGGTCTGCCGGTCCTGCCGCATGGCAGTCTCGGCCTTGGCCACGGCTTCGTCCACATGGCGCAGGTCGGTGGTCTGCTGGATGCCCACCGAGATGGCGTAGTCCTTTTCCTTCAGGAAGGCGCGCATCCGGTCTGCGGTGCTCCACACGCTGTAGGGCGGCTCGTTGGGGGTCAGGATGACAAATTCATCACTGCCAATGCGGTACACCCGGCTGGTAGCAAAGAACTTGCGGGCGGCGTTTGCCAGACAGCACAGCAGGGTGTCGCCGCTGCGGTGACCCAGATGCTCGTTTACCTCGTGCATCCCCACCACATCAATGTAGGTGCACACCACGGATTCGTATCCGCTGTGGGGCAGCTCCCGCAGGTCGGTTTCGTACCGGCTGCGGTTGGCAAGGCCGGTCAGGGTGTCGTGGCTGTAAGAGAAATCCAGCTCCTCGCTGAGCTGGTCGGCCTGTGCGTCGTTGCGCACCAGCACGGTCGCCCATGGGTTCTGGGCGCAGCAGCCCCGGCAGGGCAGCACCTCTGTGGTGATCCAGATATACTGGCCGGACACGTTCTCGCGGTAGCGGTAGAACTCCGGCGCGGTGGCGTGGTACAGCACAGAGCGCAAAGCTTCCAGATCGGTCTGCTCCAAGAACAGGTCTGCGTCCTCCTCGTGCACGATCTTTTCGTTCACCAGACGGTCGCAGTAGTTGACAAAATCCTCTTCCTTTTCCAGATCTGCACCCAGCAGGCGGGCGTCCCGCTTGATCACCCGGTACGCACCGGTGGCAAGGTTCAGCAGCGAGATCTCCAGCACGTTATCGGTAAAGATCTGGTAGGCCTGCAGCGCCAGCGCAGTCTTTTCGGTGCCCGGGTTTTCCACCCGGCGGTCACGGCGCATCAGGTCGCGGCGCAGATCCCAGTAATCCTGATTGGTGGGATCTGCCAGCAGTTTTTCGGCGTTTTCCACCGGCATGGGCTTGAAGAAATAGTAGCCCTGCGAGTACAGGCAGTCCGCCGCCTGCAGCATGGACACCTGCTCCGGGGTCTCCACGCCCTCGGCGATGATGGGCAGGTTCAGCCGGTGCGCCATATCCACCACCGACTCCACGATCTGCACGCCCTTGCTGCGGTTCTCCTGATTCATGTCGATGAGCTTCATGTCCAGCTTGATGGCATCGACGTTGGTATCCTTGAGCATATTCAGCGAGGAATACCCGCTGCCGAAATCGTCCATCATCACCGAGAAGCCCTTGCGGTGCAGTCCCTGAATGGCGTTTTCCACCATCTGGGTGTCCTCGGCCACCATGGTCTCGGTGATCTCAGCCAGCAAAAGCTTTGGCTCCAGCTTATATTTTTCCACCAGATCTGCAAAGATCTGCGGCACATCCAGGTTCAGGATATCCTGCACCGAAACGTTCACCGACACCGGCACAAGGTTGCTGCCGCTTTCCTGCCACTTCTGCAGGGTCTGGCAGACAGATTCCCAGATGTACTGGTCCAGCCTTGTCACAAGGCCGGTGCGCTCCAGCAGCGGCATGAACTCGGCGGGGGGGACACAGCCCCGGGTGGGGTGGTTCCAGCGCACCAGCGCTTCCATACCCACGATGGCGCGGGTGATGCTGTTACACTTGGGCTGCAGGAAGAAGCAGAATTCGTGGTTGTCCAGTGCGCGCTCCAGCTCACCCAGCAGCTGCTGCTGTTCCTTGAGTCCGTTGAGCATGGTGGGCTCAAAGCGGTGCAGGTAGCCGCTGCCTGTCGTTACACCGGCGATCTGGGCATAGTTGCACAGGGTGGCGGCATCCGCACCGGGGTTTGCCTGCACGGGGCACACGCCCATTACCACAAAGAAGGTGACATCCTGTCTGCCGGCAGCCATGCACGCCTGCAGCGTGGCAAGCACGGCGGTCTGCTCGGCTTTTTCGTCCGGCAGGCACAGGAAAAAGTCATCATTTCCAAAATAGCCCACAGGATAGCCGGTCTGCTTGCTGTAGCCCAGCAGACAGTTTGCCATAGTCTCCAGCAGAACATCGCCCTTTTCGGTGCCGTAAAGCTCGTTATAAAGCTTGAAGTGCTGGATATCCACAGCGGCGACAGCCCATTCCGTTCCCTGATGCGCGGTCAGGAATGTATGCAGGGCCTGTAAAAATGCGTCCTTGCGGTCGATCCGCTCCAACGCAGCAGATGCCGGTGCGGCGGCATCTGTTTTGGTCTTCCGTTCCTCTGACATGACGATTCCTCACAATTTGGATAGATTCAATACGGACAAGTCGATTGCGGTCAATTGGTATACTTTGTAATCAGTATAACACGGTTTAAGCCGTTTTGAAATAGGTTTTTCACACTTTCTAACAACATTATTCGAGCAAAGTGCAACAAAAATGCCACACACGGCAGTGCCGGTGCGGCATGGGGGGTCATTTGGTTTCCTTGTTGTCGTTCTGCGCGGTGTCGTCCTGCCCGGCGCGGTGCAGCATCTCCCGCAATATGGGCAGGCTGCGCAGTTTTTTGCCGTGCCGGAGTTTCGGATAGGCACGCAGCATACGGCGGGGGCCCACGATGCGGGGCGTGCGCAGCAGCTGCGCCTGCATCTCCTCGCTGCGCTGCTGCAGCTCTGCCGCCAGCTGTTCCAGCTGCAACAATTCAGCAGCACGCTCGGCAGTGCCTTTGGCAGCAAGACGGGCGGCGTTGGCGGCTTCGGCAGCGTTCAGTCGGGCGTCCTCGCTGGCGCGGCGGGCGGCTTCGCTGGCTTCGGCGGCCTTGGCGCGGATGGCAGCCAGCGTCTCACGGGCAGAGGGACGTTTCCCGGCGGCGTCCCGCGCCTCGGCGGCGGCAAGCTTGAATTGCAGCCGTCCCTCGTCCAGTTTCTGGTCGGCGGTCAGGGTGGTGGTGCCCAGCAGCTGGGTCATAGCATCGCTGACGGCGTGGATGCTGTCGCCCAGCTGCTCCATGGTGTCCAGCGTATCGGCCAGTGCAGAGGCGGCAATGGCGGTAGCCACCACGTCCACCGCGTACACGGCATACAGAAAGCACATGAGGATGACCCCCACAAAGGGCGGGATGAGGGCTACAAGGTCCGCCACCACCGGGTGCACGATGCGCATGACCACCAGCGTGCCCACGCCCCACAGCAGGCAGAATTCCAAGCAGATATAGCCCCCGATGTTAAAGGGGAAATCGCTGTAATCCCACCAGCGGGTGTGATAGAGCTTATACAGCGCCCAGCCGCCCACCAGCTCCAGCGCACTGGGCAGGATGACGCCGCCGAGATACAGCAGCAGGACGCTGTGCTGCAAGGGCGTAAGCGCAAACAGCACAATGATCATGCCAAAGCCGTAGATGGGGCAGACCGGGCCATTCAAAAAGCCCCGGTTCACCAGCTGACCGGTGGTGGCGGCGGCATAGATGACCTCCAGACACCAGCCTATACAGGAGTAGATCAGGAAATAGGCCAGAATATGGTACAGCGAAAAGCCGCATACCATAGTCCCGGTGAGAAAACTAACCATGAGCACCTCCGTTCTTCAGTTCTGTTTGGATACGATCTTATATTCGTCCCCCGGCTCAAAAAAGGGACAGGCAGCGGTGCTGTGGGCAAGATAGCGCGCCATCTCGTCCTCGTCCAGCGCAGCGCCCTGCGCGCAGTAGTAGCTGCCGTATTCGTCCTGAACATTATTCAGGCACAGCTCACAGGGGTCAGACATTTCCTTCGCCTTCCTGTGCGGCGGCTTCGGCGGCAGCTTCCCGCGCCATCCGCTTGAGCACCTTGGGGTCTACCCATGTCACGCTGTCGGCACCGGGCTTTTTGCGGGCAATGAGCGCTTTGATTTTAATACCCATCTCGGTGAACATTCCCTCGTGCTCGGTGCGGATGTTCCACGCCGGCTCGTTCTTGTGCAGGTCGTAGGTGATCCACTCGATGTCGTAGCCGGAAGCGGGGAAGTACTCCACGCTGTCCCGGAACAGATCATCGTCGTCGG
>OHXI01000742.1_pt1 | contig 10747 bp, 10 predicted proteins | sample 1579941 | NCBI WGS metagenome assembly OHXI01 (sample SAMEA3882553, study PRJEB24775) | human gut metagenome | biome: human-associated habitat; feature: intestine environment; material: feces | place: Netherlands | collected 2009/2010
TTCCAGCTGCCGGCATGGAGTTCGTAGATGTTCATGGGCAGATTACGGCATTTATCCCGCCGCTCCATCCATGCGCTGTCGTCGAAGGAAAAGTCCAGTCTGGTCAGGCGGCTGGCGTTGGCGGGGCGGACTTCGGAGGCAAAGGCGTAGGGGTCGGCCCGCATAACGACGCTGCCGTCGGCGCCGTGGATGCGGTATTTGTAGAGGTCGCCCTCGCACAGCCCGGCCACAAAGCCGCTCCATACGCCGGTGTCGGCCTTCTGGAGAGAGACGCCGTCACCCCAGCCGTCAAAGCCGCCGCAGACCTCCACGGCGGTCGCGCCGGGTGCCCAGACGGCAAAGCGCCAGCCCTCTTCGCCGCGATCGCCCTGCCAAGGGTGTGCACCGAGGACGTGGTAGGCGTCGAAGCAGTCGCCGCTGAAGAAGGAACGGGGGATAGAGGGAAGATTCATACGAAAGACTCCTTTTATCGCAATTTTTACAGAGAGTACCGGTTCGGGAGGGAATAATGTGAGAAATATACAACACTATTTCCACACTTTTGTCGGAAAATGTGATATACTGAATACAACGCCGGGGCTTCGAGAAGCCCGGCAGAACTTTTGAAAACAGGAGCGGTACAGACAATGGCTTGGTATGACAATGCGGTATTCTATCACATCTATCCTCTGGGACTGTGCGGCTGCGCGCATGAAAATGACGGGCAGCCTGTCCCCGGGGCATTCAAGAAGCTGGATGCGTGGGCAGAGCACGCGGCGGAGCTTGGCTGTACGGCGATCTATATCGGCCCTCTGTTCGAGAGCGGCTCCCACGGCTATGACACCATCGACTACCGGCAGGTAGACCGGCGGCTGGGCACCAATGAGGAGTTCAAAAAATTCGTCGCCGACTGCCATGCGCGGGGCCAGCGGGTCATCGTGGACGGCGTGTTCAACCATGTGGGCCGCGATTTCTTCGCCTTCCGGGAGCTGAAGGAGCACCGCGAGAACGCCCGCTATAAGGACTGGTTCTGCGATGTGAATTTCTGGGGCAACAACGAGTATAACGACGGCTTCTCCTACGGCAACTGGGGCGGCTTTAACCTGCTGGTCAAGCTGAACCAGCGCAACCCCGAGGTGCAGGACTACCACTTCGATACCGTCCGCTTCTGGGTGGAGGAGTTCGACATCGACGGCATCCGTCTGGACGCTGCCGACGTGCTGGACTTTGACTTCATGAAGGGACTGCGCCGCCTTGCCAACGAAGTGAAGCCGGAGTTCTGGCTGATGGGCGAGGTCATCCACGGGGATTACAGCCGCTGGGCCAACCCCGAGATGCTCCACTCCGTCACCAACTACGAGCTGCACAAGGGCCTGTGGAGCGGCCACAACGACCACAACTATTTTGAGATCGCCCACACCATGCGGCGGCTGCAGGGCCTCTGCCATGACACCCGGCTCTACAACTTCTCGGACAACCACGATGTGGAGCGTCTGCCCAACAAGCTGCGCAACCGCGACCACATCCGGCATATTGCTCTTCTAGTATATACGCTTTGGGGCATTCCGTCCATCTATTACGGCTCAGAATTTGGGATCGAGGGCAAAAAAGAGTGGGGCAGCGACTGGCCGCTCCGCCCCTGTCTCGAGCTGGCCGACTATGCCGACGCCGAAAAGACGAATCCTGTCACCAGCGTCTATGCTGCACTGGGCAGGCTGAAGGCCGAGTGCCCTGCGCTGAGCTGGGGCGAGGTCAAGGAACTGACCCTGACCACCCAGAGCTACGCCTACGCCCGGGTGCTGGACGGCGAGGCCGTCGTGGCCGTCTACAACAACGGCGACAGCCCGGTGTCGATGGAGCTCCAGCTGCCGGTGGAGGCCGCGGACGTGAAAGACCTGCTGGCCGACTGCGTGGGCAGCCAGCCCATCCTGACGCAGGTGGAGTGGGGGAAGCTGAAGGTCCAGCTGCCCTCCAACTACGCCACCCTGCTGCAGCTGGTGTAAAAAGGAGGAACGCGGAAGATGAATGCTGCGCAGCGCAGAAAAGCGATTTTAGAGCGGCTGACGGAGGCCAGCGCCCCCCTGAGCGCCAGCGTGCTGGCCGGTGCGCTGGGAGTGTCCCGGCAGATCGTGGTGGGCGATGTGGCCCTGCTGCGGGCCGCAGGCACCCAGATCGACGCCACGCCCCGGGGCTATCAGCTCCACCCGGCGGCACGGGGCTGTACGGGCATCCTCGCCTGTGTCCACAGCACCGCCGACCAGATGCGGGAAGAGCTGTATACGGTGGTGGATCAGGGCGGCGTCGTGGTGGATGTGGCCGTGGAGAACCCGCTTTACGGCGAGCTGCGCGGCAATCTCAACCTCGCCAGCCGGTACGATGTGGACCATTTTATCCAGCAGGCGGCGGATACGCCCGAGTGCCTGCTGAGCCGGATGACCGGCGGTGTGCACCTGCACACCCTGAGCTGCCCCACGGAGGAGGCGTTCCGCCGCATCGAAGCGGCACTGGACGCCAAGGGGCTGCTCTATAAAAAAGAGGAATAAGGGACTGCTTTCATTGTAAAAAATCCACGGGGGCTTGTCCATCGACGAAAGACGAAAACCGTTGGATAATCAACTAAAACACGGAAGAGGTGGATTTTGTGGACATCCGTATCGCGCGCACCGACCGGGCCATCGAACAGGCATTCATGGAGCTGCGGGAGAAGAACCCTCTGGAGCGGATCAAAATAAAGGACCTGTGTGCGCTGGCCTGCATCAACAAATCGACGTTCTACGCCCACTATGAGGACATCTATGCGCTGGCGAACGCGCTGGAAAACAAGCTCGTCGAGTCAATCCTCGCCAGCGTGCCCCACACCCATGACGATGAGGCACTGCATCAGACCGATGCACTGACAAGGGAGCTGTTTCAGGCCTTTGTGCAGAACCAGCGGGCCGTGAATATCCTGTTTTCGGGCAACCGGCAGGGCATCTTCGCCAACAGCATCGAAAAGGGCCTGCGCCAGCGGTTCGAGGAGGCAGACCCGACCTTTGCGGCCGACCTGAACCGGGGCATCCTGCTTTCGTTCTGCGTGCAGGGCTGCTTCTACGCATTCACCAACAACAGCGGCCGGATGGACGAAAGCAAGCTGGTGGCCCTGCTGGGGGCCATCGCCAAGGCGGCACAGAAGATCGAATTATAAGCAATAAGCCCGGACAAAAAGACCAGAGCTGCTCGGCCGAAAAGGCTTTGCAGCTCTGGTCTTTTGCGTTATTTCTGCGTTCTGGGCGGGGCGGTCCGCTCGGTCAGCAGCTGCTGGAACTTCCGGGCTGCTGTGTTCAGCGGGCGGTGGTGGTCGTAGACGAGGCAGATGCTGCGCTGGGGGATGATCTCCTGCAGGTGCAGTTGGACGAGTTCGCCGCGTTCCAGCGCAGCTTTCGCCATCGGTTCCGGCACGAAAGCAAGGCCCAGCTCGCTTTTAACAAGGGTCAGCATCTGGTCGGTGGTGGCGGCTTCGGTGTCGGGCCGGAGGACGGCATCGTGGTCAAGGAAGAACTGCCGGTAGAAGCTGCGGGTCATGCTCTCGTCGCTGAGGGAGATGAGGGGGTAGTTGACCAGTTCTTTCAGGGTCAGGTTCTGGCTTGCCAGTGCGGTGAAGGTCCGGCCGCCCACCAGAACCTCGTAAAAGGGCATCAAATCCACCATTTTCAGCCCCGACTCAAGCTCTGTGGGGGTCGAGATGACGGCAAAGTCCACCTCGCCGTTCTTCACGGCCTGCACTGCCTGCGGGGTGGAGTGGTTGGAGATGCGCAGCCGGATGCCGGGATATTCGGTGTGGAAGGCCCGCAGTTTTTCGGACAGATAGATGTTCAGCGCCGTTTCCGTTGCGCTGATGCTGATCGCGCCGTGCTCCAGCGTGGCGCTGGCACTCAGCTCCTCCTCGGCGTCCTGGATCTGCACCGCCGCCGACGCAATGCGGGAATAGAGCATCTCGCCCTCCGGTGTCAGGGTGACGCCCCGGTTGGAGCGGATGAAGAGCACACAGTTCAGCTGGCTTTCCAGCCGGTTCATCGAGTGGGTGATATTGGGCTGGTTGTTGCCCAGCACCCGCGCCGCCTTGGTAAAGTTCTGATACTTCGCCACATAATAGAAGATCTTATAATATTCCCAGTCCACATACATGATGCTTTTCCACCTTTCATATAAAAATTACATCGCTGCCATACACAGGATACTTTTTACACATTCTTTCTCTGCTCGTATAATAGCAATTGCGACTGGAAATTGCAAGAGGAAAATCGAAGGATGAGGCCCTGCGGCGGCGCAACAGCCTTTGCCGCAGGCCATCGCAAAATGTGAAAAGAAGGAAATTGAAGTTTATGCTGACTGCTGTTACTGGAATCAACTGGGGCGATGAGGGCAAGGGCCGCGTCATCGACCTGCTGGCCGAAAACGCCGATGTGGTCGCCCGCTATCAGGGCGGCAACAACGCCGGCCATACCGTCGTGACTGAGAAGGGCAAGTTCATCCTGAACCTGCTGCCCTCCGGCATCCTGCACCCGGACGTCACCTGTGTGCTGGGCACGGGAATGGTCATCGACCTTGACCATCTTGCAAACGAGATGCAGGCCATCGAGGCCCGCGGCGTGGAGATCAGCCCCAAGAACCTGAAGCTCTCCGACAAAGCTACCATCTCCATGCCGTGGCATAAGGTGCAGGACGGGCTGGAAGAAGACCGCCTTGCCCAAAAGGGCAGTGCCTTCGGCTCCACCCGGCGCGGCATTGCCTACGCTTACAGCGACAAATACCGCAAAAAGACCCTGCGTTTGGGCGACCTGCTCCATCTGAACGAGGAGCGCACCCAGAACCGTCTGCACATGATTTTGGACTCCAAGAACATGGAGCTGGCGGGCTGCTACCATCAGGAAAAGATGTCCTACGATGCGCTGCTGAGCTGGTGCAGAGCACAGGCGGAGCAGTTTGCACCGTACATCTGCGATGTGGGGGCCTTTTTGCAGGAAGCTCACGACAGTGGCAAGCGCATCGTGCTGGAAGCCCAGTTGGGTGCTATGCGGGATATTGATTACGGCATCTTCCCGTTTACATCCAGCTCCAACACGCTGGCGGCTTACGCACCGCTGGGGGCCGGCATCCCCAACTGCCGCCTCGACCATGTGGTGGGCGTGCTGAAAGCGTATTCCACCTGCGTAGGTGCCGGTCCTTTTGCCGCTGAGAATGCCATGGGCGAGGACTGGAACGAGAAGCTGCGCAAGGCAGGCGGGGAATACGGTGCGGCCACAGGCCGTCCCCGCCGGGTCGGCCCCTTCGACTGCGTGGCCAGCCGGTACGGTCTGGCCTGTCAGGGGGCGGATAAGATCGCCCTCACCAAGCTGGATGTCCTCAGCAGCATGAAGGAGATCCCGGTCATCACCGGTTACAAGCTGGATGGTGTGGAAGTCCCCCGCTTCGATACCCTGTCCGACCTCGACCGGATGGAGCCGGTGGTCACGATGCTGCCCGGCTGGAACAGGGATATTTCCGGCTGCAAGAGCTGGGACGACCTGCCCAAGGAAGCGAAGGGCTATGTGGAGTTCCTCGAACAGCAGCTGGGCCATGCGATCCAGTTCATCTCCACGGGCGCGGAGCGCGAGAGGTTTGTGCTGAAAGGAGAATGGCTGTGAGACACTTTATTGAGCCGAACAGCTTTTCTCTGGACGAACAGCTGGCCCTTCTCGACCTTGCAGACCGGATGGAGGCAGACCCCGCGCCCTATGCGCATCTCTGCGATGGGCGCATTCTGGCGACGCTGTTCTACGAGCCGTCCACCCGCACCCGGCTTTCCTTCGAGTCGGCCATGCTGCGGCTGGGCGGCAAGACGCTGGGCTTTGCCGGGGCACAGCTGTCCAGTGCCAGCAAGGGTGAGACGGTGGCAGATACAGCCCGCGTCGTGAGCAATTATGCCGATGTCATCGCCATGCGCCACCCGAAAGAGGGCGCACCGCTCCGGGCGTCCCTGTATGCACGGGTGCCTGTCATCAATGCAGGCGACGGCGGGCACGCCCACCCCTCCCAGACCATGATCGACCTGATGACCATCCGCCAGCGCAAAGGGCGGCTGGATCACCTGACGGTGGGCTTCTGCGGCGACCTCAAATTTGGCCGGACGGTCCACTCCCTGACCGCAGCCCTCAGCCAGTTCGAGGGGAATCGCTTCGTGTTCATCTCACCGGAGGAGCTGCGCATCCCCCAGTACGTCAAGGACGAGACCCTGACGCCGCTCCATCAGACCTACAAGGAGACGGCAGACCTCGAAGCCGAGCTGCCGCACCTGGACGTGCTCTATATGACCCGCATCCAGCAGGAGCGCTTTTTCAACGAGGAGGACTACCTCCGGTTGAAAGGCTGCTACTCCCTGAACGCCAAGCTCTTGGAGCTGGCTCCGTCGGACATGCCGGTGCTGCACCCGCTGCCCCGCATCGACGAGATCAAGCTGGACGTGGACAGCGACCCTCGTGCCGCCTACTTCGACCAAGTCCACAACGGCGTTTATATCCGGATGGCCATTATTCTGGCCCTGCTGGGCATCCCCGACCCTGTGACCGGAAATAAAGTGCTGAAATAAGCTCTGACCGGAAAAACAATGCCGCCCGCCTGCGCTGTTGTCACGCAGGTGGGCGGCATTTTACGTTATTGGCCCGGAAAGCACCGTTCAGACAAGGCTTTCCATGAGCTTGGCACACGTTTCGATGCCGATGCCCCCGCTGTCCAGCGCGATATGATAGTTGGCGGCGCTGCCCCATGGAGCAAAGTGAAGGAGCAAAAAATTCCCCACAGACCGGCAGATCCGTGCTATAATCAGAGCAAAAGGGCCTGCGCCGGAAGCGGGATCCCACAAAAATGGAGGACATGAAGATGAACGAAACGCTGCGAAGGGATGCCGACGCTATCATCGGGGCCAGCCTGAGCGCTGTCCTGCCGGACGAGGCCGTCCGCCGTGCACTGAAAGCCTTTCAGCCCAAGGGCGGCAAGGTGCTGCTGGTGGCGGCGGGCAAGGCCGGATGGCAGATGACCCGCGCCGCCGTGGAAGCACTGGGCCGGGTGGACGGCGGCGTGGTCGTGACCAAGTATGGCCACGTCAAAGGCCAGATCTCCGGGGTGGACTGTTATGAAGCAGGCCATCCCGTCCCGGACGAAAACGGCTTTGCGGCCACCGAAAAGGCGCTGGAGCTGGTGCAAGGGCTGAACGCAGAGGACACGGTACTGTTTCTGCTCTCGGGCGGCGGCAGCGCGTTGTTTGAAAAGCCGCTGCTCCCCGGCGGGGAATTGCAGGACATCACCCATCAGCTCCTTGCCAGCGGGGCCGACATCGTGGAGATGAACACCATCCGCAAGCGGCTTTCCGGGGTCAAGGGAGGGCGGTTCGCACAGCGCTGCGCTCCGGCAAACGTATTCAGCATCGTCCTCAGTGATATTCTGGGCGACCCGCTGGATATGATCGCCAGCGGCCCGGCGGTGCCGGACTCCTCCACCTGCGCGCAGGCGCTTGCCATTGCGGAAAAGTATCGACTGAAGCTGTCGGAACAGGCGAAAGAGCTTCTGGCACAGGAAACGCCGAAAGCGCTCGACAACGTGACGACCCGGATCACCGGCAGCGTCCGGGAACTGTGTGCGGCTGCGGCCAGTGCCTGCCGGGCGCGGGGCTATGAGCCAGTCGTCCTCACCGACCGGCTCTGCTGCGAGGCCCGGGAGGCAGGCAGCTTCCTTGGCTCCATCGTCCGCACCCACGCGGGACAGGGCCGGAAGCTGGCCTTTATCGCAGGCGGCGAGACCGTAGTGCACCTGACCGGGAAGGGTCTCGGCGGCCGCAATCAGGAGATCGCCCTTGCGGCGGCTCCGGCTCTTGCCGGGCTGGACGCGGCAGTCTTCTCAGTGGGCAGCGACGGCACCGACGGCCCCACCGATGCCGCTGGCGGCTATGTGGACGGCGATACCGCAGCCGCTCTGGCGGCAAAGGGCTGGAACGTGTTCGACACCCTGAAAAATAACGATGCCTACCACGCCTTACAGGCGGCAGAGGGGCTGATCATCACAGGAGCCACCGGAACAAACGTCAACGACGTGGCGGTGGCACTGATCACAGGATAAAGAGAGACTGCTGTGCGTAATGTGCCTCCGGTGGGCCGGGATCAGTTCTCGGAAGAGATGTCCTCACCGAAATACTTTTCGCTCAGCTCCTTGAGGGTGCCGTCAGCGCGCAGCTCGTCGATGGCGCTGTTGAGGGCGTCGAGGAAGGAGGTGTCGTCACTCTTGAGCACGGGGATGGCGACATGGGAGGCCTCCTCGGTCTGGGCCACCAGCTTGAAGTTGGCGTCCGGATGGACATTCAGGTAGTCGTAGAAGGAGACGTCGGCGTTCAGGGTGGCGTCGATGCGGCCGGCAGTCAGCAGCTGGATGGTCTCCTCCAGCGTGTCGATGCCCTGCACGGTAGCGCCGTAGCTCTCGGCCAGCTCCATATAGGTGGAGGCAGGGCTGTTGGCCGTGGTCTTGCCTGCGAGGTCCTCAAAGCTCTTGATGTCCTCGTTGTCCTTGCGGACGGCGAGGGCGGTGTGGATGTAGCCGTAGGGGGTGGTGAAGTCGTAGGTCTTGGCGCGCTCCTCCGTGACCTCGACGCCGTTGCAGACGAGGTCATAGCGGCCGGCGTCCAGACCGGCGAAGAGGCTGTCCCAGTCGCTCTCGACATACTCTGGCTCGACGCCCAGCTTTTCGGCGATGGCACGGGAGACTTCGACGTCGTAGCCGACGAGGGTGTCGTTCTCATCGTGGAAGCTCCAGGGCTGCCATGCGCCTTCCAGCGCGACGACCAGCTTGCCGTTGGACTGGACGGTCTCCAGCTTGTTGGCAGCGGCGGAGGAAGCGGACTTGCTGGAAGAGCAGCCAGCCAGCGAGAGGGCACCGGCGGCAGCCATGACGCTCATCAGGGAGATAAAGGTTCTGCGTTTCATAATAATAGTCCTTTCTGTGGTAAAAGCTTGGGAGAGGCTTAGACTTCGGTGTGCGAGATCTTTTGCAGGAACTCGCGGGTCCGGGCCTCTTTGGGGTGGGCGAAGAACTCCTGCGAGGGGGCTTCCTCCACCACGACGCCGTTCTCCATGAGGACGGTGCGGGAGGAGACGTTGCGGGCAAAGCCCATCTCGTGGGTGACGACCAGCATGGTCATCCCCTCCTGCGCCAGCTGCCGCATGACAGCCAGCACCTCGCCGGTCAGCTCGGGGTCGAGGGCGCTGGTCGGCTCGTCGAAATAGATGATCTCGGGGTCGGAGGCGAGGGCGCGGGCGATGGCTACACGCTGCTGCTGACCGCCCGAGAGCTGGCGGGGGTAGTAGTCGGCCCGGTCGGCGAGGCCGACCTTTTCCAGCATCTTCATGCCGATGGCGTTGGCCTCGTTTTTGGGCATTTTCCGGGCAACGATGAGGCCCTCGGTGACGTTCTGGAGGGCCGTCTTGTTGCGGAAGAGGTTATAGTTCTGGAAAACGAAGGCCGTTTTCCGACGCAGCCGCGCGATGGAGGTCCGGTCGGCGCGGGCAAGGTCAAAGGCCTCACCGTCGAAGGTGAGGGTGCCTGCGTCGGCGGTCTCGAGGAAGTTGAGACAGCGCAGCAGGGTGGTCTTGCCGGAGCCGGAGGGGCCGAGGATGGCGACGACATCGCCCTTTTCCACCGTCAGATCGACGCCGCGCAGCACGTCAAGGCTGCTGACCGGCTTCGGGGCACGGCCAAAGATGCCGGGACGGACGCCGGGCTTTGCATATGTATGGAAGGATTTGCGGACGCCGCGGATCTCTAACATTGCCATAACAGCCATACTCCTTTCTTACTGGAAGCCGTGGGCGTTGAGCTGGCGCTCCAGCAGCCCCTGCAGCTTGGTGATGACGGTACAGAACAGCAGATACACCACAGCCACCTCGCAGTAGATGGGCAGGAAGATGTAGGTGCGGGCGGCTACCCGCTGCCCGGCCATGAACAGCTCTGCCACCGTGATATTGGACGCCAGCGAGGTGTCCTTGATCATGCCGATGAGGGAGTTGGACAGCGCAGGCACGGCGGTGCGTAGCGCCTGCGGCAGCACGATGCGGCGCATGATCTGCCACCAGCTCATGCCCACGCAGTAACCGGCTTCCAGCTGCCCCTGCGGCACGCTTTCCAGCGCGCCGCGCATGGTCTCGGCGCAGTAAGCACCCTCGTTGAAGGCGAAGGCAATGACTGCCGCCGGAAAGGCGTTCAGCATGATGCCCACGCTGGGCAGACCGTAAAAGATGATGAACAGCTGCACCAGCAGCGGGGTGCCCCGGATGACCCAGATGTAGAACCGGGCAATCTGCCGCAGCACCGGCACATTGGCGTACTGCACCAGCGCCACCGCCACCGCGATGAGCATGGCAAAAAAGAAGGAGAGAAGGGTCAGCGGAATGGTCATGGTCAGGCCTGCCGTCAGGATGCGGGGCAGCGCCTCCACCAGCACGCCGACCGTGCGGTTAGATAAAAGTGCTTCAAACATCGGTTTTTCCTCAAAACTAAAAAATACACAAGTCGGCAAAGTTTTTGCCGACTAAAGCAGTATATACCTTAAAGTAGGGTCAAAGTCAAGAGACTGAGTTACAAATCCCTACAAAACCTACCAGAATACTATAGGCAACCCCGCACAATTCCCGCCTGACGGCTTAAGCACCGTTCCGACGGCTGCGGCACGGCATCTGCGTTGCCAAAATGCTCGATAATACACAAAGTATTA
>OHXI01000765.1_pt1 | contig 10527 bp, 10 predicted proteins | sample 1579941 | NCBI WGS metagenome assembly OHXI01 (sample SAMEA3882553, study PRJEB24775) | human gut metagenome | biome: human-associated habitat; feature: intestine environment; material: feces | place: Netherlands | collected 2009/2010
CAATATGGACTAGATCCTTAGTCTAGCGCGTATGCCAATTCCGCCACGACTGCTTGCTCATATGTATTCATATGTTTTGTATCGGTCACCCGACTTGATTATAATACACTATGCACAAACATTTGTCCAGCACTTTTTTAAAATTTTTTGTATTTTTTTAGAATATACCACCATTCAGAACCATGCTGCGCATTTCCCCGACTGGCTCTGAACACATTGCATGTAAATATACCTATTCGCTTATTTATTGCAATACCCTGCAATCATATCAATAAGCACATCCATATCCAGCGGCTTTGCCATATGTGCATTCATTCCTGCATTGATACATTCCTTTGCATCCTCCTCAAAGGCATTGGCGGTCATAGCTATTATCGGTATTGTTACGGCATCCTTTCTGTCCATGGCTCTTATGCGCTTAGCTGCTGATATACCATCAAGATTAGGCATCATAACATCCATAAGAATAGCATCGTAACTTCCTTCCGCACTATTGGCAAACTCATTAACCACCTGCTGTCCGTCACACGCAACTTTAACCTCTGCGCCTTCATCCTTAAGAATGGTCTCAACAATCTCTGCATTAAGCTTATTATCCTCAGCAAGAAGAAGTCTGACACCTCTTATATCCGTTGTTGCATTTTCTTTTTCTTCCTTTTCCTCTTCTATATCCGGTGTAATATCAGCTATCTTAAAAGGAATTCTTATAGTAAATTCTGAACCGGCACCCTTTTTACTTGCAACATCAATAGTTCCATCCATCTTATCCACAAGTGTCTTAACTATAGACATACCAAGTCCCGTACCCTGATAAACGCTCCGGGCATCGGATTTTTCCTGTACAAAGGGTTCAAATATATGACTTAAAAACTCCTCACTCATTCCAATACCTGTATCATGTATAATCCATTGATATGTAACTACATCATCCTCTACGCCTATACATCTGAAATGCGTTTCCACAACTCCGCCAACATTATTATATTTAATACAGTTACCATATATATTAAGAAATATCTGCCGTAAATGAAGAGGACTTGCATAGACATATTTATACTGATATGACTCATCATTATCAGGCATTCTGTCATATTTAAGATTAACCCCTGCCTCAGATGCCCTCTGTTCGACTATTGTAATAACATCTTTTACAAGCTGTCTTAGGTCAACCACTTCATTAGAAAGCTCTATATTGCCATCCTCCAGCTTACTCATCTGTAATATATCATTAATAAGTGATAAAAGATGATTTGCAGCGACTGACATTTTCTTCCTGTTAGCATTAATCAGTTCTGTATCCTCCATATGTTTCTCATCTATCTTTAGAAGACCTATTATTCCATTAAGAGGCGTTCTTATATCATGAGTCATACGCGACAGAAAGTCCGATTTTGCTGCATTGGCTTTTTCCTCTCTCCTGATAGACTCCTCAAGCTGCTTATTCTTCTCTTCAAGTTCTAATGCATACTGACGTTGAATCCTATGCTGTTCCATCTCATATGCCTGTGCTGTCCTTGCCCTTATTGCGTTAAATGCAAGAGCAACCATAATATATATAGCAACTGTATACAGAATATGCCGCGGCGCTGTCCTGAATACATTCCGCTCTGGCATATATATGTACACATAATAATCTCTTCCCCGGACCATAACTCCAAAATTATACCCAGATGATGATGAATCACTTTTTGCTACTATAAGTTTATTACTTACATTTTTATCTTTTATATTATTAAGTATGGCGTAATTGTCTACCTTTTCACTTACCATAGCCTTGTTATTAGATGCTATTATTTTATTACCACTTGCAACAACTATATTGCCATCTTCCTTGTCATCATATCCTGTAAGAACATGTTCAAACGACAGATTATAATTATAAACATATTCTTCCGAAGTATGATAGTATACAACAACTATACCTTCATTCTGTGGCATACCACATGCCGCAAGGTCTATATACGAACCATCCTCACAATCTATCCGTGTTGAATAGGTTTTACTTACATTTTCTGACACATCTATTAAAGAAGCGCTGTCAAGATGCTCATCAAGATATTCAGCCCCAAGTCCATCTGTATAATACTGTGCGCTAAGTTTCCCCTCTTTATCAAGAAAGATGACTGCCGTAACATAACATTCCTGCGTATTTCTTTTAAGGAATTCCTCACTATATATATCACTGCCGCCATTATATTCCAGTTCATATGCAATATTACGGTTTATCTGCTGTGCGCTCTCTATCATACGCATAAGACTCTTTGTTTCTGAGGCAAGATTAAGTCTTGTAAAACTATTGCAGCGCTCATTTATATATTTTGCAGTATAAGAAAGGCTTTTCTGTGTGGATGACATATCTGAGTCCACTGCAATAACGGTCACAATAGATAATGTCAGTATACCTATAAGCATCTCTATGCACCATATATGTATATTTTTTATTTTATCAATATGTTTATTTTCCATAACCATCCACCTCCAGATACTTATCAGCATCATCAAGATATGTACTGATTATAGCTTTTTCTGTTCCATCATTCCTCATCTGCTCAAGTACTTGTGTAAGCTGTATGTCAAGTCCACGGTTATCATTCTTATCAAATGCAACTCCAAGACTTGTAACCATAAGTGTTTCATCAAGTATACGGAACTGCATATCATAATCCTTCATATACTGCCTTATTGCTGTTTCGTGTGCTGCTAGTGCATCTGCATATCCCTTGCTTAAAAATGGATATATAAGCTCTCTATTCTGTAATGCTATCAGTGAACGTATCTTAGGAATTCTATCATCCTCCCTGTCAAGAAATATTTCCTCAGGCTTAGTTGTTGTCTGGACAGCCACTGTCTTATCCTCCAAGTCTGCCAGCGTATATATGTCACTTTCAACACTTACAGCTACAACTTCACAGCTCACCATATATGGACCAGCCCAGTTGTATTCATTCTCTCTTCCATCCATGCTGAAGCTCCCCCATACGCAGTCGACACTTCCATCTGCCAGAAGATTTTTCTTATCCTCCCAGTCTATAGATACAAACACAGCCTTATATCCCATTCTTCTGAACGCTTCTTTAGCCAGTTCTACATCAATACCTATAGGACTTCCATCAGCATTTACAAAATTAAATGGCGGGTAATTATCACTTCCTACAATAATTTCTTGTAATCCTTCATTCTGGTCATTATTGCTAATACCCGTGTTGTATGTACATCCACTTAATGTCAGTGCAAATGCACTTATAAGGCATAATAACGCCAGTATTTTTTTAAAACTATTCATTGACATCCCCTCTTTAGATTACTTTATTATACTATAATACTTTTTTTCAATGATTGCTAATTAATTCTTAACAAATTATAAATTATGTGCTATCATATTACAAATGTTTTTGATATTTGGTATTTTATGAAGAAAGGGTTATTGTCTGGTATGAAAAAGAGAATATTACGACTTATTAATTATATATTTGTAATAGCCATTCTCTTTGGCGGTATGTGCCTTGATAAGGTTGAGGCATATTCCAGTGATATGTTCGCAGATGATGTCACTGCCGGCTTTGTATCAGTTAATTCTGAAAATAATAGACTTTCTTCTGATTATAAGAACTCTATAGGTTTTTACAGTTCTTATGATGACTGTAAGGTTTTTGCTACACCTCAGCCATCTATTAATGACTCAAGACCTTGTACTTCGCAGATGTTAGGTAATCCTAACTCTAATATTTCTGAAAGCGCATCAATAAGAACCGGTGTGCGCTATACAGCCAAAATTAATGCTCTTATTATGTCTGACTGCTCTGATGGCATAAGTAACTGCGAGCATTATTTCACATATAATAAATCTATGGAAAATCTTTTTTCCATCCAGACAATCGTTGTCGATTATATCCACAATACGGACGGTGAAAAATAAGCTGATTCTATAACTATGCCCAAAAGCGGGTTAAAGTTATCAGTTTATCATATCTATACAAGTTTATTTTATTGATTGGTATACATAAAGGTATTATTATTCATTTCGCACATTTATTAATGTCTGTGATAGTACATAACACTGCCACTCTATCTAATTACATTATAGATTACAACCATAAGTTAAGTACTATCACTATCAGACATTACTATCTACTTGTATGCCGGCATTAAAGCTATAAAGCCACCAATACAGGCAGGATGGCTTTTAAGATATAAGCTTGTATAGATGTATATCTGCAGATGAGGCGTTGTTATATTCTTTATATTATTCTTATTCAAGGTTTACTATCCCCTGTAATCATATGGGAGTTTGAGGTATTAGAGGATTGCGCAGATTGCATAGCAATATAGCAATCCGAATACATCAGTTAGAGGTAAACAACTGACAATTAAATAAAAGAGCATAATATTATGCTCAGAAGTGAGGATTATTATGAATATATTAACATATATAGCTATAGCTATTGGTGGCATTGTCGCTGTTGGTTCTACTTTAAGTATCACACTTGGAATTTTTGGAACTATCATCTACAAAATCATACGCTCAGCTAAATATAAGATATCTTTATTTGACTAATTGATGCAGATTTAACTAATTATTGTGTTGCAGGCTGTGATTATAAACAACTGGCATATAAAGCATAATCAGTTAATAATGCAGCGTTATTGTGCATATTTTTACAGCCTGCGGAATGGAGTTTATATGGCAGGAAATATAACTGTTGCTATTGTTATAATACTTATTATCGGTGGAATTATATTCGGCTGCTGGGTCGACAGGGCTGATACTAAGATAGCCGACAGGAAAAATGAAGCAGCCTCTGATAAGCAGACGGCTGGTAAATAACAGATATTAATACTGGGTATCGCAGAAAAACATTATTTATATAGTATACAATTAATTGTTATATCCGTTAATATGTATACTATATGAATAAATTTCCTGCGATGCCCTTATTTTATTAATGCTCTTTGTATACACTACAGTACATAGTGACATCGCCACTTAATAAGTTATATACATTATTGATATTTTTACTTAATTATTAACAGCTTTATGCATCTGAAGTCTGGCTTTTATTTTTCCAAGCATACCAGACAGATACATTTCGATATTGTACGATATATTTATCAGAAAGATATGAAATCAATCTATGATAAATATGCCTATGCTGATATTGATTATGAAGTAATTGAATTAGTTAGTATAATTACTGATAACCATAAGTTACTTAATCTATATAACAACCAAAACAGGAGGTAATATTATGTGCAATGCTTTTAAGGAATTAGAGGCTGCTATGGTAGTATCAACAATGAATAATTTATAATTATTTTTCTTCTGTACTTATTACATCATATTTCTGAAATCTAAATATTGTTAGAATTGTAAATATCACTATTAATATGCAACAAACAATAACCGAACATTCAATCTTGACCACAGAATTACTGCTTCTATACACCATAGACATATTTCCAAGTACATACCAGCTCGGAATATATATTGCTAATATATTATAGGCAACAATAAATGCTATAACAATAACTCTGTTTATATACATATTAAAATATACTTGCAATACTGCCATCATAACACTATATAGTAATGGATATATATACGTACCAATATTTATCCCCCTATCACTATTCATATTTTGAAACAATTCATAATGAACCTCTGTGCTAATATATCCCTTACCGAATGAATATAATACAATTACAGCTATTATAACTACATACACTAAAACTATCTTTATGAAAATATCACATATCTGCCTTATAATATAATCAGTTCTTTTTTCCGACTTAATAAGTTTGTATAAATCTTTATAAGAAGAATAATAAAAAGGCTTTAAGGATATTATAGCACATATGATCGTTAAAGCGACAGCCTCTTATTTGCTTTATTCTACAAACACAATCATTACTTTTCATTCCTGTCAATCTTTAAATCTTTGTAATATTGCATTGGAGTAACACCATATTCTTTCTTAAATGCTCTAAAAAAATGATTATACCCTCCAAATCCACCAAGCTCATATACCTCATGAATACTTTTCCCCTGCTCTATATAATGGCGGCATAAATCAAGTTTGCTCTTTACAATGTATGAATGAGGTGTCTCACCTGTCAATTTTTTAAACTCTCTTACTATATGATAACGGCTTATATAAAATTCATTTTCCAAGCGCTCCAACGAGATATCTTCTGTCAAATGTTCTCTGATATAAATAAAAATATCATCCATTACAACGTGTTTTTTCTTCTTCGTCTTGATCTGTACATCATCCTGAACAGATGAGCGAAGTGCAAGTACAAGAATCATAGTTAATAGGCTTTTCTCGTATAATGAGTGGGCAAATTTAGGCGGCTCATTATTCATCGAATAGAGCTTTTTTGATATATTCTTTATAAGCATAGCCGATTCAGTCTCAGAATGAACAATCTTAACTTGATACGGAACAAAATCAAACGCTTCATCAAGTCTTGTTTCTTCATCTGACAATTTCCTTAAAAGTTCTCCACCTATATAAAGAACATAAACTTCAAGAGGATACTTATTTTTACGATATTCAAGCTTTACTTTATTACCTGGCTTAATAAATATCAAATCCTCCATAGTACATACAATATTATCGTCCTCCTGGTGCATATACCCTATCCCACCAGCTATAAATACAATTGTATAGCTCTCCTTTTGCCCAAAGCTTCGCTGGGCACTGTCCAATATTTTCAAATATTCCATTTTGTAGCCTTGCTTTTTCATATGTCTATTTTGTACACTTTCCTATTATATTTTTTGTTCATTTCGTCAAAATATACAATATATCAATTTTTCGTAGTTTGCAAGCAATATTTGTATATGGATATCAGCATAACCCCAATATAATAAGATTGTAGCTACTAAAACAATATAAATGTTTGGAGGTAAATTATCATGAAAGAAACAAGACCTTTTTCCATGAAGGACAAAATTGGTTACACTCTTGGCGATTTGGGATGTTGCTGTACTGAGCAGTTCCGTGCCATGTATCTTGCTATTTTTTATACACTGGTATTAAAAGTTAATCCAGTACACGTAGGAATCCTTATGCTTGTTACAAAGTTTTGGGATGCTATAAATGACCCTTTAATTGGTGCACTTGTTGATAGCCACAAAAACAAAGGAAAAGGAAAATTTATTCCTTGGATTAAATTCTTTGCTTTTCCAACTGCAGTACTCTGTATATTAGGATTTGTTAACGTAAACAATTTCGCTTATGGTGCACGTATTGCTTATATGTTCATTACATATATTGTTTACGAAATTATGTACACATGTGTCAACGTTCCATTTGGTAGTCTTTCAAGTGTAATGACTGATGATGTTAACCAACGTACTGACCTTTCTCGTTTCAGAAGTCTTGGCGGTACAATTTTTATGACAGTTATCGTTATTGTTGGACCATTATTCTTATATAAAGATAACCAGCCAGTACCTAGCCATTTCCTTATTATGTCAGCAATCTGTGCAGTTATTGGATTAATCTGTCTTATGTTTACATCTCATTGGTGTAAAGAGCGTATTATTACAGAGCCAGTTGTTGAGAAAAAAGAAAAGTTTAACTACTTCCAGGTAATTAAAGATATTACTAAAAACAAAGCATTACTCGGAGTTATGTTATCAAGCTTTATCGGTATTGTTGGAGCAGGTATGGTTAACGGATTAAATACTTATTTATTCCGCGATTATTTTGGAAATGTTGCCATCATGGCAGTTTCAGGTATGTTAAGTGTACTCTGGTCACTTATTGCATTCGTAGGCACAAAATTTGTTGCTAAGAAATTTGGAAAGAAAGAATGGATTATGTACAGTGCAACTTTCTCAGTTGTTGTTTATGCTATTTTATTCTTCTTCCCACTTGAAAATCCTTTGCTCTTTATTATCATCAACGGAATCTGCTATCTTGGAGTAAGTGGTTTCCAAGTATTAGTTTGGGCACTTGTAAATGATGCAATTGATTATCAAGAACTTCAGACAGGAAAACGTAATGAAGGAATTGTATATTCGGCATATACATTCTTCCGTAAACTTGCTAATGCTGTATCAGGAAGTATGAGTAGTTTTGCACTTGCAATTGCTGGATTCCAGGTTAATGAAGCTGTCCAGAATGAAGCATTCTCAGGACATCTTTGGAAAACATATACAGGTTTATATGTTGTAGGATATTTATTAGCTGTTCTGGTATTAAAATTTATCTACCCTCTTACAAAAGAGAAAACAGCTGAAATGTTACAGGATTTAGCTGACAAGCGAAATGCTACTACTGCAGAATAAAATTAGAAAGTGAGGTATTTTAAATTGACAAAACAAGTAGAAATCACAAACCGTGATGGACACATCTTACGCGGAATAGTTAACATTCCAGAAGATGGCACAAGATTTCCTGCTATTGTAAATGTACATGGCTTTACAGGGAATAAAAGCGGTTACAAAAGTATTTATACGCACACAGCCAGATTATTAGCTGAACATGGATTTGCCAGTGTCCGTTTTGATTTATACGGAAATGGTGAAAGTGATGGTGAATTCGAGGACATGACCTTTACAGGTATCCTACACGATATCGAGGATATTATAAACTGGACTAAAACACAAGATTTTGCCAATCCAGATAAGATTATCTTATCTGGTCAGAGTATGGGAGGATACGCAGCTGCTACTGCCGCTCCTATTGTTAATCCTTATGCTCTCATGCTTATGTGTCCAGGTGCTGGAATGTGGTTTGGATGTAAGGATCGTGCTGAAGCCATGGAAGCTAAGGGAATCACCAAGGCCGATATTGAAGGACTCACTTTCCCAACATCTTTTAATCATGATTTATTTAATTATGAGCCATTCTCGTCAGCAGAAGGATACAACGGACCAGTCCTCCTTATAAGAGGAACTGCAGATGATTTGGTAGATGATGCAACATGCCATAGATATGAGTCACTTTACAATGGAAAATGCAATTATAAAACAATTGAAGGCGCTAACCACAATTTTGCCAGTGCTTTTGCAAGAGCAGAATTAGACAAATTAATGTTAGAGTTTTTAACACCACTTAAATAGTATATTCAATTTGAAAGGAAGTATGAACAATGAAATTATTAGAGTCTATAAAAGTTGGAAATATTGAGTTTAAAAACCGTATTATGTTCCCACCACTTACAACAGGATATGAGGAAAAAGATGGTTCAATTGGAGAACAAAGTTTTCGTTTTTACGAGCGTCTCGCAAAAGGCGGTGTCGGATATATAGTAATTGGAGATGTTGCACCACTTCCAACATTCTCTCCTACACCAAAGCTTTATTCACCTGAGCAGGTTCAAAGCTTCAAAAAACTTGCTGACGCATGTCATGAAAATGGTGCAAAGCTTGGAATTCAGTTATTCCATCCTGACTACAATGTTAAAGCTTTAAACGATATGTTTCATCAGGGCAAAATGCAGGAAGCAAGAGCTAAACTTCACCATGATATGCAGCACTTTGTAAATGAAGTAACTGCAGAAGAACTTGATGAAATAATAAAGCATATGGAAAACTGTGCTATCTTAGCACACGAAGCTGGTGTTGATTGTATTGAAGTACATGGAGACCGTCTTGTTGGTTCTCTTTGCTCTCCTATTTTAAATCATAGAACTGATGAATATGGCGGTGACCTGGCTAATCGTACACGTTTTGCATTAACACTCGTAAAAAGATTAAAAACAATTGTACCTGACATGGTTATCGACTACAAGCTTCCTATAGTTACTCCTCTTGGAGAAAATAGTTTTAGAGGAAAAGGTGGTCTTCCACTTGATGAAGCTTGCATTTTTGCTAAAGAATTAGAAGCTTGCGGTGTTGACACATTACATGTTGCACAGGCTAACCATACTGGAAATATGGGTGATACAATCCCTGCCATGGGAACACAGCCATACGGATTTATGGTTTCTTATTCTAAAAAAATCAAAGAGCTTGTATCTATTCCTGTATCTGTAGTAGGCCGTATCGTTACACCAGAAGCTGCTGAAGCAGTTATTACAAATGGTTCTGCTGATATTATTGGATTAGGTCGTTCTCTTCTCACAGACCCTGACTTTGCAAACAAATGTGCAGATGGACATTGCTGTAATGTCAGAACATGTATGATGTGTAATAAAGGATGTACAGATAATATTCAGAATCGTGCTTTCTTAAGTTGTGTACTTAATGCTGAAAATGGTTACGAAGGATCTCGTCAGATTACTCCTGCAGCATCAACAAAGAATATAGCAATTATTGGTGCTGGTATTGCTGGACTTGAAGCTGCACGTGTTTCCGCATTAAGAGGACATCATGTAACTATATTTGAGAAATCACTTCAGATTGGTGGTCAGTTACTTATTGCTAGTGTACCTCCAAGAAAAGAAGAAATGATGAGAAGCATTAATTATTATACAAATGTACTTCCTGAATTGGATGTAACATTCAGGCTTGGTCAGGAATTCACATCACAGGATTATAATTCATTCGATGAAGTAATTGTGGCAACAGGA
>OHXI01000766.1_pt1 | contig 10499 bp, 8 predicted proteins | sample 1579941 | NCBI WGS metagenome assembly OHXI01 (sample SAMEA3882553, study PRJEB24775) | human gut metagenome | biome: human-associated habitat; feature: intestine environment; material: feces | place: Netherlands | collected 2009/2010
ACGAAAACAAAAATCCCGGCACCGTAAGGTGTCGGGATTTTTTTAGGTTTGAAATTCAGCCCTCAATGAGCTCCACGGTCTTCATCTTGACCGGGGTGGTGGGCTTATCGTTCCAGTCGGTGCGGACAGCTGCGATCTTATCCACAACATCCATGCCTGCAACCACCTTGCCAAAGGCAGCGTACTGGCCGTCCAGATGAGGTGCATCCTGATGCATGATGAAGAACTGGCTGCCTGCTGAATCAGGTATCATGGTACGTGCCATTGAAAGTACACCGGCTGTGTGCTTTAAGTCATTTTTGAAGCCGTTGTGTGTGAACTCGCCCTTGATTTCATAGCCTGGGCCGCCTGTGCCGTTTCCGTCAGGATCTCCGCCCTGGAGCATAAAGCCCTTGATTACGCGGTGGAAGCATACTCCGTCATAGAAGTTGTGATTGATTAAGCTGATAAAATTGTTTACTGTGTTTGGTGCGATTTCCGGATAAAGCCTTGATTACATCGCCGTTTTCCATTGTGATTGTTACGATTGGATTCTGTGCCATTATTTTTCTCTCTTTCTTTTATAATATTATGAGGCTTGGAGAATATCCATTCCTCGCAATAATTAAATATCGAATTAATTTTTACCCGATTAATTTTACCTGATTTTACTTACTCAGAGCCTCGACCACCTTAGGAAACTCCATGAAGTGCGATGCCTTCACCAGTATGGTGTCGCCCTCCTTCACATATGAAAGGAGCTCCTGTGTCATGGTCTCCCTATCCTCGAAATAGTGGATGTCTACATCGGATGATTTCTCTGCGGCTCCAGCTGCATATTCCTTTGCAAGCTCTCCTGCGGCAAAAAGTGTATGGATATGATTCTCTCCAACTGCTTCGCCTACCTCATGGTGCAGCTTTTTCTCATCGCTTCCAAGCTCGCCCATGTCGCCAAGCACTGCTATTGTCCTGCCCTTTGCATGTGAAAGCACCTCGATAGAGGATTTCATGGATACAGGATTTGCATTGTAGCAGTCATCTATCACTGTCATGCCGTGTGTTTTGATAAAATTTGTACGGCCTGCGATTGTCTCTGCTTTCTCGATTCCTGACTTTATCTCAGCTATTGTGAGGCCAAGCTGCAATCCGACAGCTGCTGCCGCCATGGCATTGTATACATTGTGCTCACCCGGGATGTGGATTTGTGCATCAAACTCACCCTCCGGAGTGACAAAATGAGCCTTCATGCCGTCGAAGCCCAGGTTTTCAATATTTGTGGTATATACTGATTTATGAACGCCTGAAGCTGATTCCTTGCCATAGTATATGGCAGGCTTTCCATTTACCGTCTGCACTGTGGCCAGCTTATCGTCATCCGCATTCAGCACTGCGACCGCATCCGGCATCATATGCTCAAAGCACTCTGTCTTTGCTTTAAGCACACCATCCCTGTCGCCCAAAAACTCCAGATGGCAGTAGCCGATATTGGTGATGACCATGACATCCGGACAAGACATAGTAGAAAGTCTGTGCATCTCGCCAAAATCAGATATGCCCATCTCAAGCACCGCTACCTGATGGCTTTCCCTGATTCCGAAAATGGTGAGTGGCAGGCCTATCTCGTTGTTGAAATTGCCTGCGGTCTTGTGGACGCTGTATTTCTGCTCAAGAACTGATGATATCATCTCCTTGGTGCTGGTCTTGCCGACACTTCCGGTGATACCCACCACCTTGATATCAAGGCTTTTTCTGTAAAATGCCGCTAGCTTTTTCATGGCATCGGTGGTTGATTCAACAAGCACATATGGGCCTGCCGGATCCTTAAGCTCATGCTCAGAGAGCACAATTGCCGCCCCCTGCTCAAACACAGTCGGAATGAATTTGTGTCCGTCCACCCTTTCTCCCTTTATTGGGATAAAAAGATAGCCCTCCTTCACCTGTCTGCTGTCTATGACTGCGCCGGTGATTGTCATATCAAGCAGTGTCTCATCGCCTATGTATGTGCCATCGCAAGCCTTTGCGATATTTGCAAATGTAAGATTCTTCATGTACTTATCCGACATGCTACACCTCATATTTTTTCAAAGATATGTCAATCAGATGCTCACAGAGCTGATTAAAGCTCATACCGATAACCGCTGCCTCCTGTGGCAGAAGACTGGTCGGAGTCATGCCCGGCAGTGTGTTTGCCTCGAGGCAGAACATCTCATTTTTGTCATTGAGCAAAAAGTCTGAGCGTGAATATGTGTCAAGCCCGATAACGCGCGCAACCTCCTCGGCATAGTGCTGCATATCCTTTGTCACCTGCTCAGGAAGCTCGGCCGGACATGTCTCTACTGTACTGCCCGCCTTGTATTTGTTCTTATAATCGTAGAAGCCCTCCTTCGGTGCAATCTCTATAATAGGAAGAGCCTTGCCCTCGATAACGCCGACAGAGAACTCCCTGCCCTGTACAAATTCCTCGATAACCAGCTCATTTTCCCACTTGAAGGCATCGTCAAGTGCCGCCTTGAACTCTGCCGCATCCCTAACGATAGTGACACCGATGCTTGAACCGCCGCAGCATGGCTTTACAACGCATGGAAGTGTCAGGTCAAGCTTTGTGATATCGTCCTGTCTGGTCGCTCTTGTCATGGAAATACCCTTTGGAGTAGGGATACCGTTTGCAAGGAAGAACTGCTTTGATGTCTCCTTGTTCATGGCGATGGCTGAGCTTAAATAATCGCTGCCTGTATATTTGACACCGAAGAGGTCAAATGCTGCCTGTATCTTTCCGTTCTCTCCGTTTTCTCCGTGGAGAGCCATGAAAACAATGTCCGCCATCTGACACATTTTGATGACATTTGGTCCGAAGAAGCAAGGTGACTGGTCCTTTCTGGAAGCCTTTACCTTTGCGAGGTCAGGAGCCTCTGTCGGAATATCACTGACCTGCACGCTTATCTCGTCCGCGCGGTCAAATATACCTGTCAGGTCCTCCTCCCTGTCACTATATCCCATAAATACATCCAATAATATAACTTTGTGGCCGTTCTCTTTGAGTGCCTTAGCTACCATGCTTCCTGTCTTGAAGGAAACATCTCTCTCTGTGCTGAGCCCTCCGGCAAGTACTACGATGTTCATTTTTGTCCTCTTTTCTTTGATTGAATTATCATGCTTTGGCTTAATTAAACACAATGCAATGCTTCTTTTTTAAAGCTATGAGTAATCAACATAATTTTTCCAAAATTATAACACCATTTGTGCAAAAAAGAAAGACCGGTTGCCCGGTCAAAAAAGAAATTCTCATCTTATTTTAAACTGTGTTAACTTCCAGCAGCTGTATCATTCTCATAAATACCATCCGCCCGTGCAAATCATCCTGTGAAAGTGATTCTCCGTACTTCAATACTAATAATCGGCACTGATAAAAATTCAGCTCAGGATTGCCAAAAAGCAAAATCCGCAAGGCTGCATTTTCCAGGTAATTGTGTATATTTCCCACCTCAATAAATATATCTACGATATCATCGAGGTTAATAAGTCCTTTCTGTTCATAGTACATTGTTCTCAAATATTTGTTTCCCTCCATCAACTATATTTTTCATAGAACTTCTTTTTCTTTTGAAATTTTTTCGTTTTTTACGAAATTTTTCTCTTTGTTTTTGTTGGTGGGTTAATTTTTCCATATAATATATCAATATTCTAGGCGCGTTACGTGCTGATATTTTGAAGATTTCTATTAGAATTTTTAATATTGATAGGTGATTAGCAGTTTTCGACAAAATACGACATGGTTTTTGGTTTAATTTAGTTGGTTTTTGGTTTATATTGCGCTTTTCTCATAAGAATTTTTGGAATGATAAATTTGTACTATATTTTGAGGTTTTTGTTCTAATTATTTCATTTTTTAAAATTTATATAAATGGTTAATATAAAAAACCGGCAGCCAACGGCTGCCGATTTTCGATGAAAGAAAGGTTAAATTATGATGAAAAATAAGAGTCTAACATTCCGGTTCGATAAGTCCGTATGTATTTCCTTTTCTCTTGTAGACTACATTTACTTCGTCATTCTCTGCATTTCTGAATACGAAAAAATCGTGTCCTGAGAGCTCCATCTGGATGCATGCATCCTCAGGATACATAGGTTTCATACCAAATCTCTTGGTACGGACAATCTTGATTTCCTCGTCCTCTGCATCGTCTGCCTCCACGAAATCATCCTGGAATATCGCCGGTGCATACTTCTTTGCGGAAATCTTGGTTCTGTATTTGCGAAGCTGTCTCTCGATTACTTCCTCTACTAGGTCAATTGATACGTACATATCACTGCTGACCTGCTCTGAACGGATAACATGTCCCTTTGCCGGGATAGTAACCTCAATTTTCTGTCTATCCTTTTCTACGCTGAGTGTAACGTATACGTCTGTGTCCGGTTTAAAAAACTTCTCAAGCTTTGACAGCTTCTCCTCTACTGCCTGCTTAAGCCCCTCTGTTAATTCGATGTTTCTTCCTGAAATTGTTATTCTCATGATGTCCAACCCCTTTATCGTTTATTTGATACGTTGTCTGTATCATGTAAATATTATACCATAAATTTCTTTTTCATCAATCATTTTTATGCATTTTATATAAAAAATCAAGATTTTATTTATGATTCGACGCGAAATCACTTGATTTCGCTATAATTAGGGATTTCATCAAGATAAAAAACATCAAGTCAGATGATTTTTTATATACTATCCAAGCGCCTCAAGCTGAGAGGAAAGCTCCTCCCACGCCTCCATATCTATAAGGATTTCTTCCTCGAGAGCGTCTATTTCGTTCTGGATTTCCGTGAGCTTTGAGTAGCTTGACTGATACTCCGGCTTCATAAGCTCGGCCTTGAGCTCATCGAGCTTTGCTTCCTTGACCGCCAGGTCCTCCTCGGCCTTTTTGACCTTTTTTTGTATCTTTGAGCGCTCCTTGCCCGGGTTGTAGTATGCCTTGCCGGTTGATGAGACAGCCATGCCGCCTGCCTGGGCTGCGCTATTTGCATTAGTGCTTTCGCCCATATTACTTGCTGCAGCGGTTTGTGACATGCTCCGGTTTGCATCACTGCCTGTCTGACTGCTGCCGTTCTGGCTTATCGCGCCGCCAAATATTGCATTGCCCCTGTATACATTTTTGCTCTCCGAAGCCTCCCTGTCGAGCTTTTCCTGATACTGCTCATAGCCAAACTGATAGAGATTGGTCGTGCCATCCTCGAACACAAGCAGCTGTGTGGCTACCTTTTTCACAAAATATCTGTCGTGTGATACAAAAATCAGTGTGCCCTTGTAGTCCTTAAGCATGCTCTCCAGCGTTTCCTTGCCTACGATATCCATATGGTTAGTTGGCTCATCGAGCACGAGCACGTTCGGTCTGGTCTTTAAAATCTTACAAAGCGCCAGTCTGACCTTTTCTCCTCCGGAGAGCATATTTACGTTCTTGAACACGTCATCCCCTGAAAAAAGGAAGGCTCCGAGTGCATTTCTGGCCTCGGTTTCTGTAAGATTCGGATACTCATCCCAGAAATCATCGAGCACAGTCTTGTTGCTTGTATACATGGCCATCTGCTGGTCGAAATATCCTATCTGCACGTTGGTTCCAAAGCGGTACTCGCCTGAAAGTGCAGGGATCTTACCCACGATAGTCTTTAAAAATGTCGATTTTCCAAGTCCATTTCCGCCGAGTATGCCAAGCTTTTCGCCTCTTTTCAAATCAAGCGACACTACAGAGAGCGGATGGTCATAGCCGATTGCAAGCTCTGATGTATAAAGCACATCGTTTCCGGTCTCCTTTTCGGGCTGAAAATTGGCATGGAAGGTCTTGTTGTCGTACTTGTCCGGCGCCTCTATAATCACCATGCGGTCGATAGCCTTCTGCTTTGACTGCGCCATGGCTGTCTTGGTCGGCTTGCCCTTGAAGCGCGTAACCATACGCTGCAAACGCTCTATCTCCTTCTGCTGGGCGATGTGATCCTTCATCTGCTTGTCGTAGTTTTCCTTTTTGCGGGCGATAAAATTGGTATAATTGCCCGGATAGCGCCTTGCTGTGCCGTACTCTATCTCGTATACCACATCTACCACATTGTCGAGAAACATACGGTCATGGGATACGACAACCACTGCCTTCGGGTACGACTTCAGATAGCCCTCAAGCCACTCAATCGTCGTGACATCGAGGTGGTTGGTCGGCTCATCCAAAAGCAGTATGTCAGGCTTTGACAAAAGCAGCTTTATGAATGCTATCTTGGTCTGCTGCCCTCCGGAAAAGTCACGGATTGGCTTTTTGCGCTCATCGTCAGAGAAGCCGAATTTGCGGATCATGACCTCATATTCCTTCTCATAATAGTAGCCGCCATCATCCTTGAAGGCTTCCTCCATCGCGGTATATCTGGCTACCTTTTCATCGGAATAATCATGCTCGAGCTCTGCAGCCGCGCGCGCAAGCTCTGCTTTTCGCTCGTCCATTTTCACGAAGCATTTGCGCACCTCCTGCTCGAGTGTCACATCAGGATCATCAAACGCAATCTGCTTCAGATACCCTATCTCCGGGTTTCCTGCCTTTGCAATAAAGGCGCTCTCATCGCTGTCGAGCTTTTCCATCTCAACCTCGCCTGAAATGAGCTTTAAAAGTGTTGTCTTGCCACAGCCGTTTCTGCCGACTATCGCTATCTTTTCTGTGTTTCTGATTTCAAAATCTATACTATGCAAAATGACGTCGTCGCCAAATGCGACAGCGCCATTACTTATCTGGTAGAGCATATACTATCCTTTCATGCTTATGCCTGCTGCTTAATTGTTAGCCATAATGTAGTTGACAAACTGTGTTGCAGTACGTCCCGAAATGCCACCATGGCTGAGCTCCCACTTGTTTGCCTCCCTGCACAGCTCCTCGTCTGAAAGTGTGCAGCCGCTCTTTCTCGCAAGCTCTGTTACGATATTGAAGAACTCCTTCTGCGATGGCTTTGAGTAGCTGATTGTCACACCAAAACGGTTTACAAGTGACAGCTTCTCCTCAACCGTATCTGAGTGATGCTTGTCATTGCTGTTGTCCTGGTCATTACGGTCATTCCATGTCTCCTTTATCAGGTGACGGCGGTTAGAGGTTGCATAAATCAGTATGTTGTCAGGCTTTGTCTCCACACCGCCCTCGATAACTGCCTTTAGGAACTTGTACTCAATCTCATGCTCCTCGAATGAGAGGTCATCCATATATATGATAAATCTGTAGTTTCTGTTTTTGATTGCTGCGATAATCTTTGACAGATATTTAAACTGATGCTTGTATATCTCAATCATGCGCAGTCCGTCATCATAATACTGATTGACAATGGCCTTGATGCTTGTTGATTTTCCGGTTCCGCTGTCTCCGAAAAGCAGCACATTGTTGGCCTTTTTGCCCTGTACAAACGCTTCTGTATTGTCTGTGAGCTTTTTCTTCTGGATTTCATAACCGATCAGGTCATCGAGCATGACCGCATCCATATTGTTGATTGGCATGAAGGAGAAGCCACCGTCCAGATGCTCCTCAATCCTGAATGCCTTGTTGAGACCAAACATGCCGACTCCGTATGCCTTGTAAAAGCCTGTTACCACATCAAAGAACTCCTGCTCGTCCTTAGCTGCCTCAAGCTTCTTGCTCAGTGCCCTTACTTTCTCGCTGACATTGTGATTGTACATAAGGTCCTTTTTCACAATGGCCTTATAATTGCTGATCTGTGTGAAGCAGTCGATTCCGAGTGCTGACTCGATTGGCTTGAAATCATAATCGAAAAGCTTCTTAAAAATCCTGAAATCGTTTGCCACAAGCCCGTTTACGCTGCCATCGCTGGCTCCGACCTTCTCACAGGTGATAGAAAACGGATTCTCACTCATCATAAGGAAGAAAGTGAGATAGTTGTGCCACAGATTGTCATCAAAGCCATAGTCTGTCGCTACCTTTAAGATTCTCTTGACCTGTGTATTGATGTCGCGCACAAGTTCTGTCTTGTTGTACTCGCCCACCTCAAACTGCTCAAATAGCTGGCCCAATTTATAAAGTATCTCGTCCTGAGATAAATCTCCGTACATAAGTAATTTTGATATTTCCTGATACATGGCTATTCCTCCTGGTTTTGCCTTGTTTTCACTGCTAACATATGATTATAAACACTGCGCCACGATTACGTCCTGCCCTGCATGCAAAAAGGCGGAGCTAAAACTCCACCTTTATTGTTGTGCCACGCCCCACCTCGCTGTCGAGCGTAAGCCCTGCATCATGCAGCTCCACTATATGCTTTACTATCGCAAGCCCAAGGCCTGTGCCGCCGGTCTCCTTCGAGCGGCTCTTGTCCACTCTGTAGAAGCGCTCAAAGACGCGCTCCTGCTGGTCCTTTGGGATGCCTATGCCGTTGTCCTCGACCGTGAGAACTGTCTTGCCACCGAGCTTATGTACCGTCACATTTACGGTGCCGCCCTCATTGTTGTAGCGGATAGCATTCTGGCAGAGATTCTCAACGAGCTCCGTGAGAAGCTGCCTGTTGCCTCGTACCATACAGTCAGTGCCGTCAAAATTGAGTGCTACTTTTCTCTGCTCGGCATTCACCTGTAGATTTTCCATGCAGTCCTTGACCAGCCCGTACAGATCAAGCTGTTCAAAGCCCTGCTGCGCCTCGCTGGAATCAAGCTCCGAGAGCTTTATGATATCATTGATCAAGGAAAGCAGGCGCTGTGCATTTCTTCTGATTTCAGTGGCAAAATGAATCTGCTGCTCCTTTTCGACCATGCCGTTTTCTATGAGCTCTGCGTAGCCGGAGATGGCTGTGAGCGGAGTCTTTAGCTCGTGTGACACATTGGCTGTGAAGTCCTGTCTGCTCTTTGCCGCGGCAAGCACGCCCTCATGCTGTATCCTTATCGCATTCATGAACGGCACGAGTTCCTTGTACTCTGTCTTTTTCTGGATGACAGAGGCCTGCTCCAGGTTGCCTGCGAGTGTCTCGATTGGCTTCATGAGCTTTCTGGTCAGGCTCTTTGCAAGTACCACACATATTCCAACTATGATAACCGTCACTATAAGCATGGCAGGTATACTGCTTGCAAACATATTCCAGATACTTCTTGCTGCAATAGAAACACGCAGTACCGTTCCATCATTGAGCTTTATGGCATGATAGAAGGTATTGCTGTTCATGGTGGCTGATGTTCTCACGCTGTCTCCCGTGCCTTTATCAAATGCTGATTCAACTTCCGGTCTATCGCCATGATTTTCAAGTTTTTTCACATCATTTTGATTGTCATACAGCACTGTGCCGTCCTTGTCAATCCAGGTGACACGAATACCCTCCACGTCAATCTGCGGGATTTCATTTATATCCTGTTTTAGTATTCCGGTGCTTTCTATTGTCTCTGCCATGACCTGCAGGTCTTCCTTTACCTGCTTCTGAAAGAGGTAATAGTTGATTACTGTCATGGAAACCATAGTGGCAATTGCTACAAAAAGTGCTGTTGCTACCAGATAGTAATTAATCTTCTTTTTCATGCTGTACGCTCCGCTTATGTATATTAGAAATCATTATAACAGCTATTATTCTATAACATAGCCCACATTTCTGACTGTCTTTATCCTGCTGCCATAGTCACCCAGCTTGTGGCGGAGTGTCTTTATGTGCATGTCCACTGTACGTGTCTCCCCCTCAAAGTCAGTATCCCAGACGCTTCTCATGATGACCTCCCTGGTCATGACTATGCCCTGACTGCCCATCAGAAGCCTTAAAAGCTCGTACTCCTTGTATGTAAGGTCAACCGGCTCATTGTTCACTGTAACCACATGGCGCTCATGGTCGATCACCAGATCATCCAGCTTTAAAAGCTTCGGCTCCTCCTTCGCCGTTCTCCTGAGCAGTGCCTTTACTCTTGTGATAAGCTCCATGATTGAGAAAGGCTTTTTGATGTAATCATCTGCGCCTCCGTCAAGCCCTTTTATCATATCCATCTCTGTGGTCTTGGCTGTGACCATTATAATAGGAATATCCTGTGTGGCCGGACGTTTTCTGAGCTTTCTCACGATATCGTAGCCGCTCTCATCCGGAAGCATCACATCAAGCAGTATGAGGTCCGGTACGAGTTCATCCAGCTTCTTGTAAAATTCCTTTGCGTTTTCAAATGCACTGACGATGTAATTACTGTTTTTTAAAGCAATAGTCTCTATCTCACGTATGCTCTCATCATCCTCTACAATATAAATAAGTGCCATAGCTTTCTCCATTTCAAAAAATCTTATGTAAAATTTTTACCTGCTTTTTACTTTCGATTATACATTACTAATGTAAAACAGACGATGGTTTTATGTAAAATTTATGTAAAATCCATCGTCTGTATAAATTTCATGATTAAAGGGTAAAAAGGTATCATCGATGCATGCTTGCATGCAATTCGATGTATACCTTTCATTTGTGTATGATAATTAAATCATGATTTGCGAACCTTGTCATCAAGTGCAAACTCAACCCACTCAGCAATATTTGTCGCATGGTCTCCG
>OHXI01000767.1_pt1 | contig 10485 bp, 8 predicted proteins | sample 1579941 | NCBI WGS metagenome assembly OHXI01 (sample SAMEA3882553, study PRJEB24775) | human gut metagenome | biome: human-associated habitat; feature: intestine environment; material: feces | place: Netherlands | collected 2009/2010
AACTATATAATATTTATAATTCGTTGAATTATTCTCATCTAATGAATTATGGATATGCTACAATGTCGGACGTGTACTGGCCATCAATTTATGTTCAATTTGGTTATATTGGAATGATTGTTTATGTGATACTGATTATACAAATTTGCAAAGATTTGTTGAATAACGCAATGCTGAATAACAGGTGTAAATTTTCAATATTATTGATTCTATTTTATATGGTTTCTGCAAGCTTGAGTGAAGCTACATTTAGCAATGAATCTGGAGCGTTTTCGGCTGTGGTTATATTAATAATAGTTGCAATATCAAGAAAAAATGCGCTTATAAAGTGTGATTGCAAGGATAACGAGGGGATAAATTGTGGATGATTTAATAAGCGTTATTGTTCCAGTATATAATGTGGAAGATTATTTGGAAAAAAGTTTGTCTTCATTGTTAATTCAAACATACAGAAAGCTTCAAGTTATTATAATTGATGATGGCTCAACAGACAACAGTGGGGAAATATGTGATTATTATGGAGCAAACGATGGGCGGATTGAGGTTTACCATATACAAAATGCGGGGGTTTCCAATGCGCGTAATCAGGGGCTGAACTACGCAAAGGGAAAATACATTTATTTTTTTGATCCGGATGATTCCCTTGAGCCGGATGCGCTTTGGACGCTCTATAAACAAATAAAAAATGGAGCGGATTTAGTAGAGTGTTCATATTTTAAGGACTTCACAAATGTAAAGGAGGAAGTAATTCATCCGGAGAAAAAAATTTCCAGTCAAGAGGCTATCAGAAGTTTATTACTGTGGGATGGATATCTAACATCATTTTGCTGGGATAAACTGTATAATAAAGAAAAAATTGGAGATATAAGGTTTGACTCAAAATTAAAGATTGGCGAAGATAATCTTTTTGTGTTTGAGTATTTGCTCAAGTGCGAAAGTGTTATAGTGCTAGACTGCCCACTGTATAACTATCTGATAAGAGAAAATTCTGCTATTGGAAATGTGTACACAGAAAAAAAGAAAGATTCAGTTCGTGCAGCAGGAACAATATATGAAATATGTAGTAAGCGAAGTATGATGCACTATGAAGCTAAAATTCATGTTGGGTTGGCATCTTTTTTTTCATATGCGAATTTATTGAATACGGTTCCTTATGAGAAAATAAAAGAATTTAAAAGTGATTGCAAATTTTACATTGATTCTATGAAAGTATGTTCTTGTGGGCTTCTTTGGAAATTGGTTGGAATAAAAATGACTATTCTTTATAAAACGGCGCAGTACATTCCGTTTCTGTATAAGGCATCGGGCTTCATACGAAGGAAAAGCCGTTAATAAATCAGTATCATTCTTTTTCGTCAATAAAGCAACTGATAAAAAGGATAATATGTAAAGTATACTGGCTAGCTGTTTAAAAAGAAAATTACATAGCGTAGTTTATTAATGTCGGTTTATGTAAAAATTGTGGAAGGAGTTGAGAAAAAATGAGAAATCAAAGATCTATTGGTGTCAATGCAGGACTCAACATGATTAGAACGGCATGTCAGGTGATTTTTCCATTGATTACTTTTCCGTATGTATCACGAGTCCTTCATGTTGAAAATATAGGAATTTACAATTTTTGTCAGTCGGTTATTTCGTATTTTTCATTGCTGGCGGCTTTAGGAATTAGTACCTATGCTATCAGAGAGGGAGCAAGATATCGAGATAATGAAGAAAAGATGTCATTATTTGCTTCGGAGGTCTTTTCAATTAACTTTATTTCGACAGTTTTTTCGTATCTAATTTTAGGAGTGTGTATCCTTTTAGTTCCAAGATTTAACCAATATAGTTCAATAATGGTAGCGTTAAGCATAAGCATAATGTTTACGCTGATTGGAAGTGAATGGATATTTCAAATTTATGAGGACTATAAATATATCACAATTCGAGGCATTTTGTTTCAGTTTATTTCATTAATACTTATGTTTGTACTCGTTAGGAATAGCAGTGATTTGTTTGCTTATGTATGGATCGCAGTTATATCATGCAGCGGCGCAAATATACTTAATGCTGTTTCTAGAAGAAAATATTGTAAGATAAGACTTACCATTAATGCAAAAATTCTAACGCATTTGGCTCCAATATTAGTTCTGTTTGCAACATCAGTAGCGACAACAATATATACGAATGCAGATACTACAATGCTTGGTTTCTTTTCAGGAAATAAATCAGTTGGATTGTATTCTGTTTCCACAAAAATCTACACTATTGTAAAACAAATGCTGGCTGCAATTATTATTGTTTCAATTCCGAGATTATCTGCTTATCTGGGAGAGAAAAAATAGACTATTTTAATAGAACAGCCAACCAGATTTTGAATGCACTTGTTGTTATTGTCGTTCCGGCAATGGTTGGATTGATTGCATTAAGCAAAAACATAGTTTTTATTATTGCAGGACAAGAATATGTTGATGCAAATATATCGCTTAAGATTCTTTCTGTTGCGTTGCTTTTTAGCATTTTTAGTTGGTTCTATACATCGTGCATTCTAATACCTTATAGGTGCGAAAATAAGGTGTTGATGGCAACGATTGTTGCGGCTCTTGTTAATATAGGATTAAATTTTATCCTTATTCCAACATTCCAGCAGAATGCTGCGGCATTTACTACTGTTATTGCGGAGTTACTGTCAATGGTTATAACATGGTGGTATGGAAGAAAATATTTTAGGGTCAGTTTTCTAAAAAAGGACATTCTCTCAGTTGCTATAGGATGCCTGGCAATATGGACTATATGTTCTATATCAGAAAAATATATTAGTTCAGTACTGATTTCTACAGTTTTTTCAGTGACTGCTTCGGTTGTTATTTATATGATTGTTCTGTTAATAATGAAGAATCAGGCGGTAAAATTAGTTTTAGAGATACTTCATATCAAAAAATAATTTTGTTTTTTTTTACACACGAAAATACAGCCGGTGGATGCTTCTAATCACATCATCATGGACTACTCAATCCATGATGCAATCGAGGCTGGTACGGGATGACCTATCACGAAGATGTCGCAGCCGTAAAGGACAGCTTCAAGAAGATGCTGGAGAATGGCGTGTACAAGGCTGATTTATTTGCAGACTTGTGATATACTGGGAGCGGTAGCTCCCTACGCTGCTCGGACAATCACACACCTCTTCATGGTAAGCAGCAGGCAACGATCTTACAATCGGCGAAGATGTGAGAATAATTTGTCGTTTATAGTTTTATTTGGAACTTGGCTGAGTTGCATAAAGTTAAAGGTCGAAACCAAATGATTTGTTAGAGACATTGAGATTGATGGAGGCGCTGTGATGAACAGTCTGATGGTAACTTATATGTGGGTTCAGATGGGATTTCCTACGGGTGTATGTGGGGTTCGTAGCCAACACTTACATGAAACAAAATAGCCGAGTGAAGAGTAAGACATAAATAAACGAAACTACACCTAGAGGCCGTACCTCTGGACCACACTTTAACAATTATTGCACACATGCGTGTGAATTATTATATTGGAAAGTGAGGGATGATTTGCAATGGAAAAACATAAATTAAAAGATTTCATTGATGCTACCAAAGAAGAAGCTGGAAATGTTGCAGTGGAAGAGGTTTTGCCAGCAGTAGTAAAAGAGGCAGGTGGATTTATAGTCAGTGAGGGTGTAGGAATGCTGGCTAGTGAAATCGTTGGTGCGGTAGTTCCTGTCGCAAATAATATTCGTCTCTCATATAAACAGAATCGTTTGGAAAGAAACGTAGTTGAGGCTTTGCAAATTGTTCAAAGAAATCAAGATGAACTTGAAAATAAAATTGTGAAATTACAACAAAGTAATTTGGAATATCAAAGACAGATTACAGAAGCATTGCTTGATAATATTGTCGAAGAACCACAAGAGGCAATGGTTAAGTATAATGTCAATGGATATGTTAACTTGCTGAAATCAGATAACACAAATCTGGATATTGTATTGATGTTTTTTAAGACACTTTCACAGTTAAGCGATTTGGATATTCGTGTTTTGAAATCGTATTCGTATCTTGGAAACGATGGAGAAAATATTTTGGACATCTGTAAAGACATTCACGTTGATTTTGAACAAATGCGATTCATCAGAGAAAAGCTCGAACGATTTGGACTTTTACAAAGTAAAAACGAGGAAATTAATGATAATAATCTTAAAGAGATTGTTAAATACCTCCAAAACCTTGAAAAAGAAAGAAAAAAATCCAAGCCAGGAAGTGTAAAGATTCCGAAGCTAAAAAAGGTGTCAGGTTCAGATAGCTATAAAATCACACCGTTGGGAAGGCAGTATCTTACATTGATTGAAGCGTGAGTATGCTGATGTGGTCTTGTGTAAAAGGAGGAAAAGATGGCAAATGGATTACTTTTGCAGTATGTGAATAAACGTAAGAATGATTATAAACATTTTATGGGAGTATCATCGCTTCCTTCATTTGAGTTGATTTCAAAACATATTTCGCTTTCTGATGCGAATGCGTCTGGATGGGGAGCATGGGCAACTCATCGATTTGATTTTCAAAGTCAGTCGCATTCCATTGAAGTGTGGGAAGATCTGTGGAAACCACAATTGCATGGCGATTATGTCATATTTCACGAATTGACGCATCTGCTCGATACGGAGAATCTCGTAAATGGGGATAAAAAGAAAAACGCCATGGTGCGTGGCTTTCTGGAATATCATGCAAGCCAAATTGAAACTATTAAAATTTTGGGATATGAGAGTATTGGCGAAAATATTTCTTTCTCTATGAAACAGCAAGTGGAAACTGTTGCATCAATCAAGTCAATGCAGAATTTTGTAGATGAGCCGGCCAATACTGCAAAGTCGTTACTTAGAAGAAGTGACTTCCCTAAAGATTTAGAGACACTTTTAACAACAGCAGCGTTGATATTCAACTATTATGGTAGACGTTCAATATGCTTAATGCATGCTCAGGATTATCGAGAAGATGTAGATATTATGGAGTTTTCTGAATTTATAGGAACAGCACAATTAGCTGCTTTGGATACATTTTTGAAAGGTTGGCTTAATGCCGCGCAAATTGATGTGCTAGGACAGTTTTATTTCGGAATGATTGGCACAAAAATAAAGGAATATGGATTGGTATAATAAGAAATGCTCAGGAGTTGAATCTGTGATTTTATAATGCTATACTTAAACAACTATAAAAGGAAAGAGGTTATCACCTATGCCAAGAACGAAAGGCAGCAAAAACCGTCCCAAAACCAATACCACCAAAGATTATGATTCTCTGTCATCAGAGAGAACTACTGCCCGGAGCGCAAGGACTGGAAGCTGGATCTGCGTGTCAATGAGCACACGGAGCTGGAGATTTTTGCTGTATTTAACACAGTGGGGTCAGGCACCATTAAATTTTAGAAAATAGCATAAGATGATAGCAACAGGACTCCCCGCACCTCTCACATATGTGATGTGTCCCATGGGGAGACTTTTTTATTTTTGGGGAGAAAATGATTGAATAATACAGATAAAGCCGAAGAATCTTGTGGAATTGAAAGGATGCCGAAAGCATATGGAGTAAAACAACTTTCTTCTATGAATTTTGAATACCCAATACCATATGAAAAATTGAAAATTTGTCATCCTACACAGAAGGTGCGATTATTGGAAAATGGAGATATAGTAATTTCTTCACTTCATTCGGATGGAAAGATAAGAGTATATTTAGTAAACAAGGAGCTCAAAGAAGACATTACTGTCGGTGGTTCGTGTTATATTGTAAAATCACAAAAAGTATGTCCTGAATATTTATATTTATATTTGCAGAGTGAAACTGCAGATAAATATATTTTTTATAATTCTCCATTTATTCAGGTGACTCCATCAACAATAAATGAAATTCTTGTATCGATTCCATCAGATAGGATGCAGGAATTAGCACGTTTAACTTTTCAAGCTGGACACAATACAAGTCAGCCCATTCAAATCGATAGAATGAACGAGTTTCTACGAGAGGATAAGTCTATTAATAGCGAAGAACATCCATTTCAGAGTTTAATGATCGAAGAATTTCTTGGTAACATAAAGATGGAAAAAAGGACTTGATACAGAAGCTACTAAGTGACGACGCAAAAGAACTTATTAGTTGTTTGGAAGTTGGGGCATATAAAGCATGTATGATACTGTGTGGATCTATACTTGAAACTATATTATTAGATTGGCTATCTGAGCTTGAAAACACGAATTATTTTGTTGATGACGATAACATGCAGATAAACCTATATGGTGTTATTCGTCGTTTGAAGGAAATATACAATCCTAGCTGGAATTCAGAAGCTAATGCAGCACATGACATTAGATAAAAAAGAAATTTAGTTCATCCAGTAAAATTTGTTGTTGAAAATCCGACAGTAAATAGAGATACTTGTCTGCAAGTACTAAGAGAAATGCAGAGCATTTTAATTTCACGTGGATTTGAGAATGGTTTTACAATTCCGGCAAACTAGAAAGAAATAAAATGAGAAGACCACATTGGTACCTGACACCATTAAATTCAAAAATCACTATTTAATCCAATTAAATCCAATCTAATTTTAAAATATTGGTTCTGAAAAACCAAAAAGATATTGACAAACTGAAACAAACTTGGTAATCTATAATCAAGAAATAAAGATGGTTATTCAAAACCAAGAAAGAGTGATCGCATTGTTAAACGAAATTAATGAAGTAAAAGGCAACTTTATTGACAATGAAACAGCTAATCAGCTTACACCGGAACTTAAAGCTGTTTGGGATGAAATATTTGTTTGCAAAAATGAAATTGAGTTAATTTTAAGAAGCAAGACTTCGATGGCAGGAAAAGGATTTTTTGGAGTGTTTGGAGATGTTACAGTGGCTGCTTACCTTTTGGCAAAGTCATTTGATTGCAGCGCACACGCCGCATATTCATTTGAAGAAGATGCAAGAATAGATGCTGACATTAAGAAAGTCGCAGAAGACTTTTATATTTCTGAAAACTGGAAGGAATTAATGGAACTTACAAAAGCTCATGAGCAGAAAATCTTCTATTTAGTTTCACTTTTAAGGGATTTATCTGATCCGATGATGACACCTGAAAGCTTAGGAAACTTGGCTGATGAATTACTTGAGATAAAAGCCAATGATAAATTCGCAGATTTCTGCTGTGGTGCAGGAACTGTTGTGGCTGATGTTGTCAAAAATCATCCAACTGTAGAAGCATATGGATTCGATAAACTTGTATCTTCTATTGCAATAGCAAAGATTTACAACGATTTATCAGAAGGTAAGATTACTTTTGAAGCAAAGGACATCTTTGAACTGGGATTAGACGAAGATAATGGCAGACGCTTTGATAAGATTTTTGCGAATTATCCGTTTGGAATGAGGATTAAAGAATTAGGTCTTGGAAATCAGTATTTGGAGCAGTTGGAAAAGAGAATACCATCTGTTTCAAAAGCCACATCATCTGATTGGCTGTTCAATAGCTTAATGGTTGATATGCTTTCAGAGGATGGAAAAGCTGTAGGCATCATGACTAATGGAAGTACATGGAATCAGAGTGATTCAGCAATTAGAAGCTATTTCATAGAGAATGGTTTGATTGAATGTGTAATTGCTTTACCGGCTAGGTTATTTGCAGGAACCGCTATTGCAACTTCAATGATAGTTTTTAGCCGTAATAATAAAGGCGTGCGATTGGTTGATGCTTCCGAACTCTTTGTAGAGGGAAGAAGAGTAAATGAACTGAGTGCTGAAAACATCTCTCTTATTATTAAAGCAACTAAGAGCAACTCTGATATAAGCATGTATGTAAGTGCAGAGCAGCTTCGAGATAACGATTATGTGTTAAGTATGAATCGATATATTGTCCATGATGTAGCAGATGGAATGGCATTTGGCGATGTGATTAAAAGAATTACTCGTGGAGCCCAGCTTAATGCTAAGGCATTAGATGAAATTACTACTACAGTGCCTACAGACATGCAGTATTTGATGCTGGCAAATATAAAGGATGGTATTATTAGTGATGATCTTCCTTATTTGAAAGAAATGAATCCTAAATACGAGAAATATTGTATTAAAAATGGAAGTCTCGTAATTTCTAAAAATGTATCTCCGGTAAAAATGGCAATTGCATCCGTAAAAGAAGGAAATAAGATTTTAGCGAATGGTAATCTTTATGTTATTGAGTTAGATGAAGATAAGATAAATCCTTACTTTTTGAAAGCATATTTGGAAAGTGAAAATGGAAAAGCTGCCTTATCTAGAGTAGCAGTAGGAGCTACATTATTAAATCTGCCGGTTGAAGGATTGAAAAAAATAACAATTCCATTGCCTGACTTAAAAAGTCAGAAGATAATTGCAGATAAATATTACGCCAAGATAAATGAAATAAAAGAATTGAAATACAAATTAGAAAAGGCAACAGCAGAATTAGAACATATTTATACGGAGGAAAAATAAATGGATGAAAATAATAAATTTGATGTAGTTGGAACTAATATAGCAGAGAAAGCGACAATGATCTGGAATGTAGCAGATATGCTCCGTGGTCCATTTAAACCGCATGAATATGGATTGGTAATTTTGCCAATGACAGTAGTAAAAAGGTTTCATGATTGTTTATTACCGACACATAAAGCAGTATTAGAACAATATGAGAAAGTGAAGAATTTCGCTGTTATTGATGGATTTCTGACAAAAGCTTCCGGTTATCAATTTTATAACATCAGCAAATATACATTTGAATCTTTATTAGCTGATCCGGAAAATATCGAAGCAAATTTTCGAGATTATCTGAATGGATTTTCAGCAAATGTTCAGGATGTGCTGGCAAAGTTTGATTTTGATAACATTATCCGTAGAATGGTGGAAAGTAATACCTTGTATCTTGTCATAAAAGAATTTAATTCACAAAAAGGATATCTGGGACCAGATAAGATCAGTGCAGTAGACTGTGGATATATTTTTGAAGATCTGGTAAAACGATTTTCAGAGTCTTTTGGAGAAGAGGCAGGAGCACATTTTACCAGTAGAGATATCATCTATTTAATGACGGATTTACTTTTATCAGATGCAGATCTGAGTAAGGGTGGAAATGTAACAGTGTATGATATGGCGATGGGAACATCTCAGATGCTTAGCTGCATGGAAGAAAGAATTCAGGAGCTAAACACAGAGATTGGAGTTACCTGCTTTGGTCAGGAGTTTAATCCCTCTACATTTGCGATTGCAAAAGCGGATATGATGATTCGTGGGGGCGATCCAAATAATATGAGATTTGGAGATACCTTGTCAGAAGATCAGTTTAGCGGGTATCAGTTTCAGTATATTATTTCAAATCCACCTTTCGGAATTGACTGGAAAAGAGAAAAAACAGCAGTAGAGGCAGAGGCGAAAAAAGGTGAATTGGGAAGATTTGCACCTGGACTTCCAAAGATATCAGATGGACAGCAGTTGTTTGTATTGAACGGACTTTCCAAGCTGGCTCCAAATGGAAAAATGGCTATCATTCAGAATGGATCACCATTATTTTCAGGAGATGCAGGAAGCGGCCCGTCAGAGATTAGAAGATATATCCTGGAAAATGACTGGTTGGATGCGATTGTGCAGTTAGGGACAGATATGTTTATGAATACCGGTATCAGCACTTATATTTGGATTTGTTCTAAAGATAAACCAGTGCACAGAGCTGGAAAAGTGCAGTTGATTGATGCTTCGCATTGTTTTGAAGCAAGAAGAAAAAGTATTGGAACAAAAAGAAATGACATTACTGATAAATGCCGTGATCTGATTGTAAAGGCATATGGTGCATTTGAAAATGGAACTATATATGGCGAGAAAGATGGTATTTACTGTCAGAGCAAGATTTTTGACACAGAGGAATTTGGATATCAGAAGATTGTAGTAGAACAGCCACAGAAAGATGAAAATGGTGAAACTATATTAAAGAAGGGAAAGCCAGTGGCTGATGTGTCTCTGCGTGATACGGAAAATGTACCGCTGAAAGAAGATATTGAGGAATATTTCAAGAGAGAAGTATTACCATATGCACCAGAAGCATGGATAGATGAAAAGAAAACGAAAAAGGGCTATGAAATTCCAATGACAAGGTACTTCTATGAATATCAGGCACCGGAACCGGTGGAAGAAATTGCGGTACGTTTACATGAACTGGAACTGGATATTCAGAGCAGTTTGGATGCTTTGTTTGGTGAGGAATGATATGAGTAGAGAGATGAAAGATTCAGGGGTTGAATGGTTGGGAGAAATTCCCAAAGGATGGAATGTAAAAAAAGGAAAGGCATTATATAGTATAACAACTGGTAAATTGGATGCTAATGCAGAAGAACCAACGGGAATATATCCTTTTTTTACATGTTCTATGTTTCCGAAAAAAATAAATCAGTATGCATTCGATTGTGAAGCACTGTTGGTAGCAGGTAATGGAGTGGTAGGTTTTACTCAATATTACA
>OHXI01000768.1_pt1 | contig 10475 bp, 9 predicted proteins | sample 1579941 | NCBI WGS metagenome assembly OHXI01 (sample SAMEA3882553, study PRJEB24775) | human gut metagenome | biome: human-associated habitat; feature: intestine environment; material: feces | place: Netherlands | collected 2009/2010
GTCCAGATGGAGGAAAAAGGACTGAGCGCAGAGCAGGCACAGATCGAAGCATTCTATGCCAACACCAGAAAGTAGGAGGCCAGTGTGAAAAGTAATCTTGATAGATTGCTTTTCACACGACTAATTTGTGCCGCGGGCGCCACAAATTAGTTTATCGCAGAACTAAATATGAAATTTAGTTCGCGATTCTTCCGACGCCGAAGCGTCTGCAGAATGGAGAGAGTCATGGGAAAACCAACGGGATTTATGGAATATAAAAGGGAAGTCAGCGTGGCTGAAGATCCTAAGAAGAGAATACAGCATTTTAATGAATTCCATGAGCATCTGCCGAAGGAAAAGCAGCGCTTACAGGGTGCCAGATGTATGGAATGCGGCGTGCCGTTCTGCCAGTCGGGCATGATGATCTGCGGTATGGCCAGCGGATGTCCCCTGCACAATCTGGTGCCGGAGTGGAACGATCTGGTATATACCGGCAACTGGCAGCAGGCTTACAACCGTCTGAAGAAGACCAACAATTTCCCCGAGTTCACTTCCAGAGTGTGTTCTGCCCTGTGTGAGGCAGCATGTACCTGCGGACTGAACGGGGATCCGGTCTCCACCAAGGAGAACGAATATGCAATTATTGAAAATGCCTACAGCGAGGGTTATGCGGCAGCCAAGCCCCCTGTGGTACGCACCGGTAAAAAGGTAGCAGTCATCGGCAGCGGTCCTTCCGGACTGGCAGCAGCGGATCTGCTGAACCAGAGAGGACATCAGGTCACAGTATTTGAGCGCTCCGACCGTGTGGGAGGACTGTTAATGTACGGCATCCCCAACATGAAGCTGGAGAAACAGATCATTGACCGTAAGATAGCCATCATGAAGAAAGAGGGCGTCACCTTTGTCACCGGTACGGATATCGGTAAGGACATCAAGGCATCCAAGCTGTTACATGATTTTGACCGTGTCGTACTGGCCTGTGGTGCTTCCAATCCCAGAGACATCAATGCGCCAGGCAGAGATGCCAGAGGAATCTATTTTGCGGTGGATTTTCTGAAAGCCAATACCAGGAGCCTTCTGGATTCGAATTTTGAAGATAAAAAATATGTGGAGACCAAGGGGAAAAATGTGGTTATCATCGGCGGCGGTGATACCGGTAATGACTGCGTTGGAACCTCCATCCGTCACGGAGCAAAATCTGTGACCCAGATCGAGATGATGCCCAAGGCTCCGGACAAGAGAGCAGAGAACAATCCCTGGCCCGAATGGCCGAAGGTCTGCAAGACCGATTACGGTCAGGAAGAAGCCATTGCGGTCTACGGACATGACCCGAGAATCTATGAGTCTACAGTCAAGGAATTTATCAAGGATAAGAACGGCAAACTGAAAGCTGTGAAGATCGTGAAGCTGTCCTGGGAAAAGGATCCGGCTACCGGACGCATGAAGATGCAGGAGATCGCGGGAAGCGAGCAGACCCTGGATGCAGAGATCGTGCTGATCGCCGCAGGATTTTTAGGAACCCAGAAATACATTGCTGATGCTTTCGGTGTGGAATTAAATGAACGCACCAATGTAAAAACAGCTCCCGGAAAATACCAGACCAGTGTGGAAAATGTATTCGTCACCGGCGATATGCACAGAGGACAGTCCCTCGTCGTATGGGCCATCCGCGAAGGCAGAGAAGCTACGAAGGCGGTAGATGAATCGCTGATGGGATACTCCTATCTGTAAAAATAAGATAAAATATGACAAAGGTGCTATTGCCTGACGGAAAAGGACGTCAGGAAGTAGCACCTTTGTTTTTTGAAGTGATTTTCGGGTGTTTCGGGTATTACAATAATTGTAGTTTAGTTTGAATAAACAAAAATACTTAGTAAATCCAGCGTTTATACGGGTTTGCAGCATTTTTAAAAGTCTTTTGATAACAAATTGATAACAGTCATAGCAAGTGCCATTATTCTTGTTATCCAGTGGTTTATGGGTAACGGAACAATTAACAGGTGGCTTGCAGACTAAAGTTCGGAGCTTGGCTCTGAACAAATTCCATATTATAAACTAAGCCCTTAGCTGTGGTTAATAACCATAGTTAAGGGCTTTTTTGTCGTTGCCAAAGCATCTGTAGGGAGCTGCCAGTGGCAGGTCCTGTAGGTGCTTATTTATCTTTCAAGTGGTCTTTGAATGCTTCCACGAGAGCGTCACTTAATTCCTGTGATGGAACTTTTGCCCAACGCTGTGTGGTGTCGAACTCTGGATAATGGTAACGCCAGTTATCGTATTCTTCTCTGTTGATTTCTTCGGAAGATAGCTTGTCTGCCTGTTCTTTCCAAGCATACAGCATTTTGAGGAGTTCATATGCTTCTCTGCCTTTGTCCTTGTTGACCTTTAAGCATACCTCTCCGTCTGCTTCACTGACAGTAAGACCGTAAATATCTTCAAGGGTAAACAGAGTGTGCATAAGACCGATATAGCTGTCTATGTCAGGAACATCAAGAGCCTGTGGAGAAACATCAAGCACCTGTGCCAATGCATTTGTAAGGTCTGCTTTCGGTTTGCGTGTACCAGTTTCGTACTGTGCCAAACGCACATCAGCACTCTTTTCTGGAAAACCGATTGCTGTACCGAGATACTTTTGTGTCATACCACGCATTAGTCTGAAAAAATGTATTCTTTCGCTGATAGCCATAATGATACGCTCCTTTTATATTTAGTGAAATAAGTATAGCAGAAATGTTTAGTGGAAGTCAAGAAAAACCGAAACAAAAATGTTTAATATTTTCTTTGCAACCACTTGACAATAGCAAATATGTTTAGTAAAATAAATTACGAATTAAACAAATATGCTTAATGCGACAACTGAATGACCGTCCGAAAAGCCAAACCGCCAAGACCTCGTCGGAGCAAGTTCCGTATCGTTCGCTTGTGTGCAAGCACAAAAGCTCATTCGCTGCACTGCTCCTCCTCTTCCCCAAAAGTCTCCGACTTTTCGGGAACCCCTATACGAGCGAGCGCCTGATGTACTGCGGTGCATTGGGACAGCACAGCGCCTGCCGACAAGCAGGAGTGCCTGTTGGAACTTTAACACGGAGAAAGCGGCAAGCAAAAAATTATTTTAAGAAAGGAAGAAAAAGGATATGGAAAACAGATTTATCCGAGCCGAAGATGTGGCTCAGGAACTAAACGTATCAAAACCTTATGCATATAAACTCATCAGACAATTAAATGAGGAATTGAAAGCAAAGGGCTTTATTACGATTGCAGGGCGTGTAAATCGCCAGTATTTTTACGAAAGGCTCTACGGAGCAGGAAAGGGGGAAATGTAAATGCCGGTATTTAAGAATGAAGATAACGGTACTTGGTATGTGATGGCAAGGTATGTGAACTGGAAAGGGGAACGCAAGCAGAAATGCAAGCGTGGCTTTGCTACCAAACGAGAAGCACAGGAATGGGAAAGAATGTTCAAATTGCAGACTTCTTCAGACCTTGATATGAGTTTTGAAGCCTTTACGGAGCTTTATATCAATGATGTGAAGAACCGTTTGAAGGAAAACACGTGGCTTACCAAAGAGCATATCATACGCACAAAGATACTTCCGTATTTCGGGAAACTGAAAATCAGCGAGATTTCCACAAAGGAGATTATTACTTGGCAGAATGAAATGCTTGCCTATCGTGATGAGAAGAAAAAGCCTTATTCACAGACGTATCTGAAAACGCTGCACAATCAGTTGTCCGCCATTTTCAATCACGCTGTCCGCTACTATGAACTGCGTTCCAATCCTGCGGCAAAGGTGGGAAATATGGGACGTGAGGAACACAAGGAAATGCTGTTCTGGACAAAGGAAGAATACAAGAAATTCTCTTTTGAGATGATGGACAAGCCTGTTTCCTTTTATGCGTTTGAAATGCTTTACTGGTGCGGTATCCGAGAGGGCGAGCTGTTAGCTTTGACTCCGGCAGATTTCAACTTTGATAAGGAAACAGTCACAATCAATAAATCCTATCAGCGTTTGAAAGGGCAGGATGTGATTACTTCTCCGAAAACGAAAAAGAGCAACCGCACGATTAAAATGCCGAAGTTTCTGTGTGAGGAAATGAAAGAATATCTCGGTATGCTTTACGGATTGAAGAAGAAAGACCGTATCTTTACGGTGACGAAAAGCTATCTTCATCACGAGATGGACAGAGGGGCAAAGGCGGCAGGCGTGAAGCGTATCCGCATTCACGATCTCCGTCACAGCCACATTTCACTCTTGATTGATATGGGCTTTTCTGCGGTGGCGATTGCTGACCGAGTTGGTCACGAAAGTATTGATATTACTTATCAGTACGCACACCTCTTTCCGTCAAAGCAGATTGAGATGGCAGAAAAATTAGATGATTTAGGGAAAGGAGATTTTGAAAATGTCAGCTAAGAACAGAGATAACAAAAATCGTTGGAGGAATATCACAGTAGGGTTTCGAGTATCGCCCGAAGAAAACGAACTCATTAACAGAGCTGTAGCTCTATCAGGATTGCCAAAACAGGAGTATTGTTACCGCCGTTGCTTAAATCAGGATGTGGTGGTACAGGGCAATCCGAGAGTGTATAAGGCGTTGAAAACGGAATTTGCCACAGTCCTTGCGGAACTGAAAAGGATTGAAGCAGGAAAAGGTGTGGATGATGAACTGCTGAGTGTAATAGAACTGATTTCCATTATTCTCGGCGGTTTGAAAGGAGAGGATGCGAATGGAGAATAAAAAAGAAATGACTATTCCAAATGTATCTGCGGCAACAGATGCGGAACAGTCACTTTCCAAATGTACTGACAATAGTATAGTCAATCAGGATACGGATTTCAAGGGGTACGAGCAATCTTTTGAAGAAATGCAAAGGGAAATACTCAGACAGTTAGACCCTTCCTATCTGAAAACAGTATCAATGACAACGCTGTATGATACGGTGTTTGAGGTTCAGACACCACTTATCGACGGTCTGCTCCAAAGGGGAACTTACCTTTTCGTAGGTTCCCCGAAAGTGGGAAAGAGCTTTATGATGGCACAGCTTGCCTATCATATCAGCACAGGCACACCGCTTTGGGAGTATAAGGTGCGTAAGGCAACGGTGCTTTATTTTGCCCTTGAAGATGATTACCCACGTTTGCAGAAGCGATTGTTTCAGATGTTCGGTGCAAAGGAGACAGGCAATCTGTATTTCGCAACGGAATGTAAAACGGTCAATGGCGGACTGGAAGAACAGATAAGAGGGTTTATGAGGGAACACCCAGACACAGGCTTGATTATCATAGACACCTTAAAGCGTGTGCGTGAAGCAGGCGGAGCAGATTACAGCTACGCAAGTGATTATGATGTTGTGGCAAGGCTGAAAGCGTTGGCAGACAGTTACAAGGTTTCAATGCTTATTGTTCATCATACACGCAAACAAAAATCGGAAGATATATTCGATATGATTTCAGGCACGAATGGTCTGATGGGTGCGGCAGACGGTGCATTTGTTCTCAGTAAGGACAAGCGTACTTCCAACAATGCCACACTTGATGTTGCTGGCAGAGACCAGCAGGATATGAAAATCCATCTTGTAAGGGACAGCGAGCGATTGGTGTGGAACTTTGCAAAATCGGAAACGGAGATGTGGAAAGAACCGCCCGAACCTCTGCTTGAGAAGATAGCGGATACGCTCTTTTCGGAAAGTGACAGATGGGAAGGAACTGCTTCGGAACTTTGCGAAAGGCTTGCGGTGGATATAAAGCCGAATGTACTTTCTTTAAGGCTCAGTATCAACGCAAGCAGGCTGTTTCGTGATTACGGTATCCGTTATCAGAACAGCCGCACACACGACGGAAGAAAGGTTTCACTTTGGAAAGAAACCGAGCAGACGGCGTGACAAACGGTGTCAAAGGTGTCAATGTTTTTGAGAGCAGCACGCTGTGAAAAACATTGTCACCATCGTCACACTTTGACACCGGATAAAGTTTAGGGGAGTGTGCAGAGAGTGCCTTTTCAAAGGCGGCTCTTTGGTCTCGCCTGCTGGCTCGGTCGGTTCGCAGGCGTGTGTGCCACCGGCACACGCTCACCCCTCGGAGAGCCTTCGGAGAACGCAAAACCTGTTTACAGGTCGCATTTTTGATGGGTGTACCCGTCAAAAGTGCTTTTGCGTTACTTTTGACAAAAGTAACAAAACCTGAGAATGTTGAAATTTACAGATGGGAGATGAAAAAATGCAGAGAACGATAAGTGCAATGGTCGGTAAAGGCTCGGTCAATCACAATAGCCGAAAGTTCCGAGCAGAAAATGTAGACGGAACTCGTACTCATCTCAATATCGACTACTGCAATGAAAATATAAAGACAGTTTATCACGAATTGTTTGATGAAGCATTGGAAAGATACAATGCCAAGCAGATAAGGTCAGACCGAAAGATAAAAGATTATTATGAAAAAATCCGAAGTTCCAAGCAGGAAAAACCGTTCCACGAAATCATTTTACAGGTGGGCGGTAAGGGAAATATGAACGCCGATACGGAAAACGGAGAACTGGCAAAGCAGATTTTAGATGAATACTATCAGGGTTTTCAGGAGCGAAATCCACAGCTTCGGGTGTTCTCGGCTCATCTGCATATGGATGAAGCTACACCACATCTGCACATAGATTTTGTACCTTTTACCACAGGCAGCAAGCGTGGACTTGATACAAGAGTGTCACTAAAGCAGGCTCTTGCAACGCAAGGTTTTAAGGGCGGCAGTCGTGGCGATACGGAGTGGTCGCAATGGATACAGTCCGAAAAAGAACAGCTTGCGGCGGTGATGGAACGTTATGGGATTGAGTGGGAACATTTAGGCACACACGAAAAACATCTTTCTGTTTTGGATTATAAAAAGCAGGAAAGAGAAAAAGAAGTGGCGGCATTAGGTGCGAAAATCGAGCAGAAACAGATTGAATTTGATGTGTTGTCGGAACGAGTATTGAACTATGATAAGGCAAAAGACGAGCTGTCAAATCTTGAAATAGAGCTTGATACTGCACCGAAATATCAGTTGCCAGAACCAGAGAAATTTATGACTGCAAAGGCATATAAAACCAAAATGGCAGAGCCGGTTGTAAGGAAATTGAAGCAACTTGTCAAAACGGTGCTTGCCCGCTGCTTTGAGGGGTGGGACAACTATCATAGGCTGAATACAGCGAATGCACAGTTATACCGCACCAATCAGCGTTTGGAGAAAGTCAATGAAAGATTGACCGAAGAAAACAAAATCCTAAAAGCAGAAAATAAAGATTACAGCCTGCTCCGTAAGGTTTTTGGTCGCAAACAGATAGATGATTTGTTGGAGCAGGCAAGAACAGTTAAAGGTCGCAAGCGTGATAATACACGATCACGATAGACAAAAATCACAGGAGGAAAAGGAAAATGACAAAGACAATTTTTGAAGAAATGGGCGGAACTTATAGACAGGTGGGTGATTATTTATTGCCGAACATCACAGTACCAGCCGAAGAAGAAATAGAGCCGATTGGTTTATGGGGGAAACGACATGCAAGGCATTTAAAGGAACACTATAAAGTGTTATATATGAACCTGCTGACAAGCGGAAAGCTGCATAGTTATCTTGCAGAAGTCGATAAGCAAGCAGAGGATATGTTTCTTCGACTGGTAAAGGAATATGCCGACAGACAAGATGTGACGGAACAATTAAAGAAAGATAATCCCTACGAATGGATTGGAAGAATGAATAATATTCAGGCTTGTGTGAGGGAAGTTGTAGGAACGGAGTTGATTTACACATAAGCGTTTTACGGTATGGTGCTCCTGCGTTTGCTGGAGTGCTGTGGTTGTGGTTGTAAAGAGGTTGTGAAAGATTGAATTTCGTAATGGTTGGATGTATAATTAGGAAGTGAAAATTTTAATTTGCACTTCCATAAGGTGAAATGTATTGACACAAAAAATACAGTATGATAGTATTGCCATTAGAAGAAAGAAAGGCACATTTTGTGTAAGGTGAGGAAATGATTAATAGATAATTTGATTTAAGTAAGACACATATAGTTATTGAGCCTGTAGAGAATAGGTTTGTTTTGTGTACGCTTAAGTTGGATTATCGCAAGAGGCATTTCCTTTGTTTTCCTTTTGGAAAAGAAATAAGGGGCTATTTAGCGAGTCTATTTTTGCGTATGCAAAAAAGACTCGTTTTTGTGTGTTCAAAATAATAATTGGCTCAGACTTCGAAAAGGAGAAACTTTAATGTTGCAGATAAAAAAATTAAATTTAACACATAAAAAAGACCTGAGAATAATTCTTAATGATTTCAACCTTGTGCTAAATGATGGAGATAAGGCAGTTATTATTGGAGAAGAGGGAAATGGGAAATCGACATTAATGAAGTGGATATACAATCCGTCGCTTGTAGAAAACTATATAGAAGCAGATGGGGAAAGGATAATGGGACACGAACGTCTTGGTTATCTTCCGCAGGAGATGCTCGATGAAGATAAGGAAAAAACAATATACGAATATTTTTCTGAAGAGGAAATATTCTGGGAGAAAACGCCTAAAGAATTGTCTGTTATTGCGGGAAAATTTGGAATGAAAAATGATTTTTTCTACAGTAACCAGACAATGGGTAGTCTTTCAGGAGGCGAAAAAGTCAAGACACAACTTATGAGGCTTTTCATTCGCGATGTTTCTGTGCTGTTGTTGGACGAACCTTCCAATGACATCGACATTGCGACGCTTACATTACTGGAAAAAATCATAAATGACTGGAAGCACATTGTGCTTTTTATTTCACACGATGAAACGCTGATAGAGCGTACTGCCAACATGGTGATACATATCGAGCAGATTATACGAAAAACAAAGGCGAGATATACCGTGGCAAAGCTTCCCTATAGACGCTATGTGGAAGAACGGCTTCATAAATTTGAAATCCAAAAACAGCGGGCACTGAGTGACCGTAGGGAGAAAAAGATTCGCGATGAAAAATATCAAAGAGTTATGCAGAGTGTACAAGGTGCATTAAGAAGTTGTACCAGACAAGCACCGTCTGTTGCCAAAAACTTAAAGGACAAAATGCATACGGTTAAGGCAATGGAACGAAGATTTGAAAAAGAAGATGAAAATATGACTCAGATGCCGGAACAGGAAGAAGCAATCTTTGTCAAATTAGGGGATGAAAACTCACACATTCCCGCAGGAAAAACGGTCATAGAATATGAACTTTCAAAGCTTGTGACTCCGGATGGCAAAAGAATTTTAGCAGAAGGAATTCATTTAAAAATAAAAGGTTCAGAAAAAATCTGTATGATAGGAGCCAACGGGGCAGGAAAAACGACTCTTCTAAAAAAGATAGCGGAAGAACTCCTAAATCGGAATGACATTAAAGCAGAATATATGCCTCAAACTTATGAAGACCTGCTGGATTTGGATGTTACACCGGTTGATTACCTTGATAAAACAGGAGATAAAGAAGAGCGTACAAGAATTAGAACATACCTTGGTTCACTTAAATACACACCAGATGAAATGGAGCATCCGATTCGGGAGTTATCAGGCGGACAAAAGGCGAAAGTGCTTCTCTTGAGGATGAGCTTAAGTGGTGCAAATGTTCTTATTCTGGATGAACCGACAAGAAATTTTTCACCATTGTCCGGTCCGGTAATAAGAAAAATGCTCCGAGAATTTCCGGGGGCTGTCATTAGCATTTCTCACGATAGAAAGTATATTGAAGAGGTGTGCGATAAAATATATCAGCTAAATCCTAATGGATTACAGCTAATTGGTGATTGATAACAAAAAGGATGAAAGACTGACAAATTTCAGGCTTTTAGTGAGTTGGAAAGCATACAAAGATTTGAATTTGGAGGATAGATTATGGTACGTACAGAAGATGCATGTGAAATTATAAAATATGCTTTGCAAAACGAAATTAAAGTATATTTAGATGGCGGATGGGGTGTTGATGCACTTCTTAAAAGAGAATCAAGAATACACAATGATATTGATTTGTTTGTTGAACTGAAACATTATCATGATTATATTTATGTGATTAAGCAGCATGGATTTGAGGAAGTAAATACTGATTATACAACGGATGGTCATACTGTCTGGAAAGATGATAAACAAAGAATCATTGATTTACATTGTTTTGAATTTACAGATGACGGAATTGTTTATGAGGGAGATATATTTCCATCAAAAACTTTTTCCGGTATTGGAAAAGTTGGAGATATAACTGTTTCTTGTATTGAACCATTGAGTCAGGTAATGCTTCATTTGGGATATGAACACGATAAAAATGATGTGCATGATGTGATGCTGTTGTGTGAAACATTTCAAATAGCAATACCAGATGAATATAAGGAAAAGTAAAATTTCAGTTTTGTGTTGAATCTCTAAGCAAAATAGCTTATAATTTGACATGCTACATATAGTTATTATCCACAGTTATCGAGTAGGTGTTATCAATGCCGATAACAAAATGATAATATTAGCTCGTATAGGCAGG
>OHXI01000774.1_pt1 | contig 10376 bp, 9 predicted proteins | sample 1579941 | NCBI WGS metagenome assembly OHXI01 (sample SAMEA3882553, study PRJEB24775) | human gut metagenome | biome: human-associated habitat; feature: intestine environment; material: feces | place: Netherlands | collected 2009/2010
TTGTATCATGTAGTACCTCCTTGCGGTTATTCATAACTAACCATATGAAAAGTATACTGCGCTCCGGCAAAAAGGTCAAGGGCTTGCAGCATAAAGAGCGTAAACGGCACCTTTTGCCCACAAATTAACCTCTGTAAACATCCCCGTTTTTTCTTGACAACGCTTTGCAGGCGTGCTATTTTAGGTCTCGTCAATTAGCTTATCCTAACCATCTGAGGGGCTTTGCCCCGCGGGTTTTTCTTTGCGCGCAATGTTAGGTGATGCTAACTACATGATCCCTATCCCTTGCCAGTGTGATGAAAGGAGCATTTTTTCATGAGAACAAAGAAATTTCTTTCCCTGCTGCTGTCGGCGGCTATGGCGCTCAGCCTGCTGACCGCTACCGCCTTTGCAGCAGCCCCCGCCGAGGAGGAAAACGGCTTTTTCGATTTTCTGCTGGGCAAAAAGTACACCTACCTTTACGCTGCCCTGACTTGGGACGAGTACTGGGCAAACGAGAAGGTCTATGCTGCCGGCAGCACTGCCGCTTCTGCGCAGCTGGACAGCCACGAGGAGCACGACCTTGGCGCATTTGACGCCGTTTCCCGCGCTACCGCCAACCATGGTCTGCACCGCGGCAGCTTCCAGAGCACTGCTGTCATCTACGCCAAGGACGGCAGCACCTACACCGTTTCCCACTGGTCGGACGATGGCAAGACCATCTATCTGGCCGATGGCACTACCGTAGGCTGGAACCGCGGCACCATCACTAAGGCCGATGGCTCTACCGTGCAGATGGACCATTACGAGGTACTGGGCACCAAGTATGTGCCGGTGCGCGTGGCTACCAGCGACCTTGCAGATTTCTGCTCCAAGTACACCGTTGTGGAAAACGGCGGCCAGCTGGTGGGCGGCTACTCTGAAAAGAACCTGACCGCCTACACCCTGACGGCTGCGGTGGACAAGAACACCAACGGCCTGAAGTATGCAACCAAGAGCGGCGATGGCTACACCTTCTCCGCCGCACACACCGGCACCGGTTCCGGCGTGGCTGAAGCCGCCCAGAAAGCTGCTGATGGTCTTACCGTGAACCTGCGCAGCGGCAGCGATGTGGGCAGCTTTGGCGAGTTCATCCGTGTGGACCTGAACGGCAACTACGGCGAGCTGGGCTCCCGGATGCAGTCCGTGGTGTGGACCTACTACGGCAATGACAGCACCTACACCCACGCCAAGGCCTCCTACGGCACCAAGTTTGCAGCCGACAACTGGATGCACAAGTCCATGGGCATCCAGCTGGGTCTGAGCGATTCCGCCCGCTGCCAGCTGCCGGAAGGCACGGACGGCACCGGCTACTGGACCATCACCATCCGCGCACTGGGCTATGCCGACACGGTGGTCAAGTTCCAGACCACTGCCGAGAACCTTGCCAAGCACGAACTGGCAAGCGATGCCGACCGCGCCGCCCTGCAGGCTGTAGTTGCCGAAGCACAGGGCAAGGCAAAGGCCGCTTACACCGCCGACAGCTACGCCAATCTGGAGACCGAGCTGGCCGAAAGCGTGGAGCTGCTGAGCCGCGAGACCTTGTATAAGGCCGCTGCACTGGAGCAGGTGACCCACCTGACCGATGCCGTGCAGAACCTGAAAGCTGCCTGATCCGGCAAAAAACAGAATACCCAAAAAGCAAGGTCGCTCTATGCAGGCGGCCTTGCTTTTCCGTGTCAGGAGGAGTTGGAATGAACAAAAAACGAAGCAACACGCTGCTGCCGCTGGTGCAGCTGCTCCCGGCGGTGGCGGCAGCGGCAGCTGTGCTTTTTGCGCTGCCGCGCACTGTGCCGGTGCTGGCTACCGTGCCGGAAAGGCTGACAGCCGTGGTGGAGCAGCCGGTGGAAGCCGCTTCCTCCGAAGCGGAGGAAGAAGCGCTGCCCAAGCTGCCCTATGCTGACGGCGTTTACGTCGGCTCTTCCCGGGGCTACGGTGGTACCGTCCGGGTGCAGGTCACCATGGAAAACGGCAGCATCACGGAGGTTGAAATTCTGGATGCTTCCCACGAGACCAAGCAGTTTCTGCGGCGCGCAAAGCGGCTTTTGACTACTGTAGTGGATGCCCAGAGCTGGGAGGTGGATGCCGTTTCCGAAGCCACCTACACCAGCCGGGGCATTCTGGGCGCGGTGCAGAACGCCCTGACCGGCGAGGTGGTGAGTAATCCCCTGCCGCCGCAACCGAAGCCCGCCGCGCCGCTGGTGGTGGAGGAATTTACAGCGCCATCCACTTACCTTGACGGCATCTACACCGCCGAAGCCATAGGCTTTGAGGGCAAAATTACGGTACAGGTCACGGTGGCAGAGGATAAGATCACCGATATCACGGTTCTGAGCGCTGAGGACGAGGAGGAATATCTTTCCCGGGCAAAGCGGGTCATTCCCGCCATTCTGGAAGGACAAAACCCCAATGTGGATGCTGTTTCCGGTGCCACCTACTCCTCCACCGGTATCCTGAACGCCGTCAAGCTGGCGCTGGCAAAAGCAGCGGTTGCCCCGGCAGAGGAAGCCGACCCGGAGCAGGCTGCATCGGAAGAAGTGGTGGAAGAAGTCGCACCGTCCGAAGCAGCAGAACCCGAGGAAACGCCGGTCACCGTACCCACCGTGGAGGTGGTGCAGCCGGAGGAAAAGCGCACCGTTCCCGCGTGGTTCAAGGAAGTATGGCAGCAGCTTTTCCCGGCAGAAACACCGGACGATTCTGAACCGGCATCTTCTGAGGAAGTGCTGCCGACATCCGAGACGGCGCTGCCGCCGGAAGAGACCGGGACCGAACCTGAAACGGAAGGAGCAGCGGAATGAAATACAAGAATTTTCTTCTCCGGGCAGTGAACCTGCTGCTGATCCTTGGCATCCTGTGGCAATACCAGCAGGTGGCGCTGGTCCGGGCGGCAGCGGTAAGCCAGCGCAAGCAGGAAATTGCCGAGGTGGAAGCCTACAACGCTTCCGTTTTGCAGGCGCAGAGCGCAGCGCAGGCGGAGCAGAGCCAGAGCGGCTACCGGGACGGCACCTACGAGGGCAGCGCCTTTGGTTTTGGCGATGTCATCCGGGTGTCGGTAACCATTCAGAACGGAAAAATGACCGATATATCGGTGCTGGACGCTTCCGGTGAGGACAAGCCCTACTATAAGCAGGCGCTGCCTTTGCTGGACGAGATGCTGGCGGTGCAGTCTGCCGAGGTAGATACCGTTTCCGGCGCTACCCTCACGGCAGAAGGACTCATCGGTGCAGTAGAGGACGCACTGGGAAAGGCGGCAGGATGATGGAAAAAACACAAGCGAAGCCTTTAACGGCGGCACAGCAGCGCCAGCGGGACAAAAAGCGCCGCACATGGCTGCGCGCCGGGGTACAGCTGTTCTTCTTTGTGACCATGCCGGGCGCATTCGTGGCCGGGTTTTCCGGGGTAAAACAGATTTTTCTGCACATCGGCGCAGGCGAGGTGCTCTCGGCAGACAGCTTTACGCTTTCCCTGCTGGGGCTGTGCGGCTTCACCCTTTTGTTCGACCGGTTTTTCTGCGGGTACGCCTGCGCCTTTGGCAGCTTGGGCGATGCCGTCTGGGCGCTGTCCGGGCTACTCCAGAAAAAGCTGTTTCACCGCAAAAAGCAGCTCCGTCTGCCGGAGCGGGCGGTGCTTTGGGGGCAGAAGGTCAAATATCTGCTGCTGGCGGGGCTGGTGGCGCTGTATGTGACCCGGCAGGAAAAGCTGTTGACCGGCGCAAGCCCGTGGGAGGTATTTTCCCGCCTGACGGCTCTGCGTCTGCCGCCGGAGGGCTTCGGTGTGGGCATCGCGCTGCTTGTGCTCATTTTGCTGGGCATGGCAGTGCAGCCCCGGTTCTTCTGTCAGTTTCTCTGCCCCATGGGTGCGGTGTTCGCCCTGCTGCCGGTGCTGCCCTTTGCGCGGCTGCACCGGCAGAGTGAGGGCTGCATTCCGGGCTGCAACGCCTGCAAGCAGCAGTGCCCGGTGTGCCTGAAGCTGGAGGAAAGCAGCCTGCGCAGCGGGGAGTGCATCGCCTGTGAAGCCTGCGTGGGCACCTGCCCCAAACAGAACATCCACCGGTGGGATACCGCCTTGTGTAAGCACCAGTGGCTGCCGGTGCTGGGTAAGGCGCTGCTCTTTTTCCTGCTGGGCTGCTGGCTGGGCTTCTGCCGGTTTATCTGAAACAAAAAGGAAGCCGCTGCGCAGTATTTGTGCATCAGTCTCCTTTTTTGACTAGGACGATTTTGAATGCCCTCCGCTATGCTCTGGGCATTTTCAGCGGAAAAACTATTTATAATTTCGGTACGCCGGAGCGTCTGCGGACGCTCCGGCGTACCATTTTCACGGGAAGGGGCGTGGCCGGAAACTGTATTTGCACACTTTACCGGGTTCGCCCTCTAAAAGTAAAAGCATCTGCAACGAATTCGCTGTGTTCTGAAATTCAGAAGCGAATGTTGCAGATGCTTTCTTGTTTTATGCGAGATTTTCGGTTTTTTTATCCTTCGTTCTTCTGCTCCAGCAGGTCTGTCATGCTGCGCAGACTGATGCCAAGGGTGGAAAGGTTATGCAGCATTGCGCTGGTGGCAGGGGGCAGGATGCCCAGAGCCCCCAGAAGGATGAGGGCCGAGTTGAAGCTGAGCACAAAGCGGTAATTGCTGCCCACCCGCTTTTGCAGGGCGTTGGCAATGGCTTTTAAGGTCACCAGCTCTTCCAGACTGTCGGCGCGGATGGTCACATCGGCAATTTCCCGGGCGATGGCGGCACCGGAATGGATGGCGATGCCGATATCTGCCGCCGACAGGGCGGGCGAATCGTTGATGCCGTCACCGATCATCACAACGGTGTGCCCTTCGGCCTTGGCGTCACGGACAAAGGCGGCTTTATCCTCCGGCAGCACCTCCGCAAAGCAGCGGTCCACCCCCACCTGCGCCGCAATGGCGCGGGCAGTGCGGTCGCTGTCGCCGGTCATCATAACGGTCTGGGCAATGCCCAGCTTCCGGAGCTTATGCAGCACCTGTGCCGCCTCCGGGCGCAGGGGGTCTGCGATGCAGATGACCCCCGCCAGCACCCCGGAAGCCGCCAGATACAGGTGGGAATACTGCGGGTCCAGCGCATCGAACTTTGCCTGTTCCCCTGCCGGGATGGTGCAGCCCTCGTCCTCAAAAATGAAGTGGGCACTGCCGATGACCACCCGCGTGCCGCCCACCCGGCTGGCAATGCCGTGCGCCACGATGTACTCCACCTCGGAGTGCATCTCCTCGTGGGAGATGCCCCGCTCTCTGGCAGCACGGACAACGGCGTTTGCCATGGAATGAGGGAAATGCTCTTCCAGACAGGCGGCAAGCTGCAATACCTCCTGCTCCTCACAGCCGGAGAAAGGCACTACCTGCACCACCTGCGGGGTGGCACGGGTGAGGGTGCCGGTCTTATCGAACACGATGGTGTCCGCCTTTGCCAGCGCTTCCAGATACTTGCCGCCTTTTACGGTGATGTGGTATTCCCCGCACTCCCGCATGGCAGAGAGCACCGCCAGCGGCATGGAAAGCTTCAGCGCACAGGAAAAGTCCACCATCAAAATGGAGATGGCGCGGGTGACATTGCGGGTAAAGGCGTAGGTAGCCACTGTACCGGCAAGGCACCACGGCACCAGACGGTCGGCCAGCTGCAAAGCCCGGTTCTCGGTACCGGACTTGAGCTTTTCCGATTCCTCGATCATCGCCACGATCTTATCGTAGCGGTTGGTGCCGCCCTCTGCCTTGGCCACAAGAACGCACTCGCCCTCTTCCACCACCGTGCCTGCGTAGACGGTGGCACCGGTGGTCTTGCGCACCGGCATGGACTCGCCGGTGAGGGCGGCCTGATTCACCATGGCTTCGCCTTCCAGCACCATGCCGTCCAGCGGGATCATGTTGCCGGAGCGCACCACTACCTCGTCCCCTGCGTGAACGCGGGTCAACGGCACCAGCACCTCGCCCTGCGGGGTGCGCACCCAGACCTTATCCACGTTCAGCGCCATGCTGCGGGCAAGGTCGTCCAAACTCTTTTTCCGCGTCCACTCTTCCAGCAAGCTGCTCACCGTCAGCAGGAACATCACCGAACCTGCGGTGTTGTAATCGCCCCGCAGGAGGGAGGCGGTGATGCTGAGCGCATCCAGCACCTCTACTTCCAGCTTGCGGTGCAGCAGGCAGCGGACGCCCTTCCAGATAAAGGCGATGGAGCGCCACACCGTATAGGCCGCCGCGATGGGCGCGGGCAGGAACACCTTGCGGAACGCCCGCCCCGCCACAAGACCGACCATCTTTTCCTGATATTCCTGATTGATCTTCCGGCTGTCGTGGGAGGTGACCAGCACCTCCAGTTCTTCGTTGTCAAAGCGGTAGGCTGCCAGCAGGGCGGCGGCGTCCTTCCGGCTGCCCCGATAGGTCAGCACCACATCTCCGGTGCGCTCGTAGACGGTGGCTTTCTGGATGTTGTCCTGCCCGTTCAGGTAGGCTTCCAGCACGTCTGCCCGGTGCAGGGTCATGCGCACAGCGCAGACGTGCACCCGCATACGCCCCTTCCCTTCATGTAGGATCGTACATTTCATTGCTTTTCTTACCCCTCTGTGCAAAAAGAGCCGCCCAAAGCGGCGGCTCTGCTGCGCTATATCACTGTGCGGTCTGCTCTTCGGCCTGTTCTGCAGCCGTATCCTCGATGACCTCCTGTGCAGCCTCGGCGGCGCGGCTCTCGTTGATGGCCTTTGCATCGGCAAGGATGTCACCGGCCTCCTCCTGCACCTTATTCACGGTCTGCATGGTGCAGTCCTTCATCCGCAGCACCGCAGCGGTGGTCTGGGTGTAGACCTTTTTGGCGTCCTTGCTGGACAGCACCTTGAAACCGGCAGAGCCGAACACCACACCGCCCAAAAACAGTGCAAGCTTTTTTGCATCAAACATATTTACCCCTCGTTTCTGTATTTCCTATCTGAGCGCCCGTACCCTTGAGCAGGGCGGGCTCTTTATCTTTATATTTTAGCACGCTTTCGGGGTTTTTCAATATTTTTTGACGATGTTAGGACGCATTAACATTGTTAGCGGCTATGTTCAAGCCCCGGCAAGATGAAAAGCCAGCGGCTGCTCAGCATCCGCTGAATCGTGTTATATGCCATCTCCCCGCCCATAGAATTTTTGATGTTGTACGCCTTTAACCAATCCCGAAGGTCGGTCATGGCAGGCACCTCCTATTTATAGATCATTGAACGGTGGAGCAGCCGGTTCAGCAGCCCTTCCCGGGGGCGCCGTCGTCCGGGACGCTATTGCCACCGGAATTCAGGATCGCCGCGAACTGCTGCAACTGCTTGAGGGAGCTTACACCCAGTTTTTCGTAGATGTTCTTGTTGTGGAAGCGCAGGGTACTGTCCTTGATGTCCAGTTGCTCCACGATCTCCCGGGAGCGCAGCCCGGCCACATAGCCGTCAAAGATGCGGCGCTCGGTCTTGGTCAGGGTGGGAATGCCCGCCAGAAAGGTCTGGAATGCATCGGGCACCGATTCGTTGCGGCACACGTCTGCCAGCCGGGAAAGCTCTGTTTGCATCTGCTGGCGCTCCATCTGCAGCTCGTCCATCCGCCGCCGGGACTCCCGCTTGTCCTCCTCGAACTGCCGGAACGCAGGCGAAAGGATGTGCCGGTGGAAGTATATGCAGCAGAACACCACGAAAAAGGCGATGAACAGGCCGATGAGCAGCATCTGCAGATTGCCGGAAAAGACCAGTCTCCGGTAGTCTGCCATGGGGGTGCACACCGCCAGCCGGTAGGACTGGCTCTCGCTCAGGCGGCACAGCTGGGAGATGCCCGCATAGGCGCTGTCGGGGCCGGTCAACTGGGTCAGCCCGCCGCCCATGCTGCGCAGCATCAGCGTGTTCCGGGGGGCATGGTAGTAGCCGCCGGTGGTGCCGCTGCTGAGGGCGGCATCGGCGGCAAGGCCGTCCCCCGCAGGGGCCAGCAGGCAGCTCAGCCGGTCAAAGCCGGTGGGCTGGGCAAAGTTCTGCTTGAAGTAGCTTTCGCTGATCTCAAAGCCGCACAGCCCGTACATCGTGCCGTCCTGTCCCCGCAGAGGCAGCAAAAACAGCTGCACTTCCTCTGAGGTGCCGGGAATGCTGAACCGCTCGGTCAGCGTATAACACTGGTACAGCGGGGCGCTGCCAGGGGTCATCCAGCGGTCATAGTCCGGAAACTGGTCGGTCTGGAACTCCATGCGCCATTTGCGGTGGGGCATTACGCTGTGGGTCTTGCCCACCTCCGCATTGCCCCGGTACAGCAGCAGGGGCACGGTGGGGGTGTCGGCACCACTTTTCTGCACATACAGCCCGGCGCGGGAATGCTCTGCCCCCTCCATGCGGGTGTTGACAGTGGCGTCCAGCAGCACAAAGGCACCGGAGCAGCTGGTCTGACGCAGGCTGCGGCACAGCGGCTCGATCATCTCTTCCTCCAGCGCGTTCAGCACCTCGGGCGAGTCGTTCAGCCGGTCAAAAGCCATCTTCCGTTCCGCAAGCTGCTGGTCTACAAGGGCGCTCATATCCGCAGAAAGGTTCACCCCCATGACCGCCAGCTGATCAAAATAGCGCTCCACATCGTTCTGAAACACCGAGAATTGGATCTCCAGACTGCGGGTCGTATCCTTTTTGGTGTTGTACAGACTGGCAAACAGGAACAACGCCGCACCAAAGGTCAGCACCAGCAGCACCACCAGCAGCAGGCAGGGCCACAGCAGCCGGGCGCTCATAGCGCTCTGGCGGATATTCTCACGGTGTCTGGCAAAAAAGTGCATCAAAGTCCCCCTTTTCCGGCTGCGCTGCGGGTTCAGGCATTGTCGCACAGCAGCTGCCATGTCTCTTCGGTCAGGGCCTCCAGCGTTTCGCCGCCGGCAAGGCGCTGCGGGTAGTCCTTCTGGCGCTGGCGCAGGCTGTCATAGAAGGTTTTGGTCTTGGCATGGTACCCCACGATGCCCGGCTCGGACACCGGGGTGTTCTGGATGCGCATCGCGTTGTAAACGTCGTACAGCCGCTGATAGCTCTGCTGCTCGAACGGATAGTCCGCAATGGCGTCAAAGGCGGCGCTGGACACCGGCATATACCCGGTATCGGCGGCAAATTCCAGATTGCGCTGCTGCTCGGTGAGCCAGCGCAGGAACACAGCGGCGGCCTCGGCCTTCTGGTCGGTGGTCTTAAAGGCGCACAGACCCACACCGGCCTGCGGCATCAAAGGCGTGGCGGTACCGGCGGCGTGCGGCAGGGGTGCCAGCAGCAGATCGGTGGGCTCGGTGGTGTTGTCCGGGTAGGTCACGACATCGTTGTAGTAAAGGATGGCTGCAGAGCTGCCAAGACCCGCCAGCGTTTCGCCGGTCATCACCTGCGTGTTGGAGTACAGATCCGAAACCAGAATATCGCCCTGCACCAGTGCCCGGGCAAATTCCATCCACGAAGCGCGGAAGGCCTCGTTGGTCAGGTCGTACCAGCTGTCCTTGTACAGCGCGCCGCTGCCCTGCTCCAGCGCGTTCAGCTCCACCAGACGCAGCGGATAGTCCAGCGCGCAGAAGGGCTTGCCCTGCGACCATTGCCGGTAGGCAGCGGCCATGGCAAAAAAGCCGTCCCATGTGGCAAGGGTGGAAAGCTGTGCCCTGGTATCCGCCGCAAACCGGGCGTACTGGGAGCCGTTTAAAAAGACGAGCTGGGTGGATTTGGACACCGGGAACACCACCTGCCGCCCCTCGATGATGCCGTCCTGCACAAAGCCGGGCACATAGGCCGCCATTTCCTCGGCGGTAAACCAGTCGTTCCAGTCCACAAGGGTCTCGATGCCCAGCGCTTTGGCATCCGAGGAGTGCGCCGAGAACAGGTCCGGCAGGTCCAGCGCGCCGGGCTTGCCGGCCTTGGCATCCTGCAGCTGGCCGCCGATGGCGGCGCTGTTGGTCATGTTGGTCACGTTGAGCAGGATCCACCGAGCCCAGCGTGTTTACCGGAAACTTCGGCGACAGTCTGGCGGCTACCTTCCAGACCGTGACTAAGCGCTTTACCTACGGCGGCGACACCGGCAAGGATCAGCGTGTGTACTACATCAACACCAAGGAGCTGGGCGAGATCCTGTACGGTACTGCTACCCCCATCCCGTTCCGGGTGGTGGTCAGCGAGGAGCGGGGCTATAAACTCTCGGTGAATCCTGTTGCTGCTGGCAGCAGAAGGATTTACCGCAGACAGAAGATGCGTTTTGTACTGATTCACATACCGAGTTTTCCTATGGCAGGCGGAGCAGGCTCATCTTGCAAACAACGAAAAACAGGAAGTTCCCGCCGGGGAACTCCCTGTTGTACATATCGCTATCGTCCGTGGCTTTAATCGCAAGTTTTACAAG
>OHXI01000780.1_pt1 | contig 10299 bp, 7 predicted proteins | sample 1579941 | NCBI WGS metagenome assembly OHXI01 (sample SAMEA3882553, study PRJEB24775) | human gut metagenome | biome: human-associated habitat; feature: intestine environment; material: feces | place: Netherlands | collected 2009/2010
GCCCTGACTGCATTTTCCGAGTCAATTGTCACTACACTGACTATGATTCCATTATCCAGCTTTTTTTCAGAGAAATTCACACCTCTCATATCTGTGTTTGCCTTTTTAAGGCTCTCCTGCGTCTCAAGCGCCAGATCAGTTCTTGCACACCATTTATCAGCCGACAAATCAATACACCTCCCCTGTATGATATTCCAAAATCACATATATGTTAATTTTTTGCAATTTTTTTCAAAATATGTATTGACAGAGCAGAAAGGTTGACATATTATATTCTAGTATGTTTGTGCCAAAGCGTCCGTGTCTGTTTTGGCATACATTAGATTAAATATTTGGAGGTGTACGAGTTGGCTAACATTAAATCAGCAAAAAAGAGAATTTTAGTAACAGAAACTAAGGCTGCAAGAAATAAAGCAATCAAATCAGGAGTTAAGACAGCAATCAAGAAGGTTGAGGCTGCTGTAGCTGCAAATGATAAGGCTGCTGCTGAGGCTGCATTAAAGGATGCAACTTCTGCTATCGCAAGCGCTGGTTCAAAGGGTATCTTCCACAAGAACAACGCAGCCAGAAAAGTATCTCGTTTAACAAAGCTTGTTAACGGATTAGCTTAATTACTATATAACAATAAATAAAAACCCATCGGTGCCGTCATACCGATGGGTTTTTTATTTGCTTTTTTGTATATTTGCGTTATATCATTTACTGCCTGTCGCATGAGTGCCGGTCATATCTGCAGAGTACTGCACTATAAAAAGCTCCACAGCCATCTGGTCATTCATCCTGCCGGTCTTCACAGCCTCCTCATATGCCACACCGTCTCTCACAGCCCTCTTTAAATCATCCAGTGAATATGCCCTGCACTGCGCCTGATATTTGCGCACCGCCCACTCCGGACATCCGGCCTTTGATGCTATATCCTTGTTTCCAAAGCCCTTATTTGTCATGGCTTTCACATTCATCAGTATATTGAACTGGCGCGATATAAGATACATAATACGCATGGCCGGCTCTTTAAGTGCCAGCAGATCGTAATACAGCTCAAGCGCACGCTTTTGTTTGTGTGATGCAATCGCATCGACCATCTCAAACACTTTGTTTGTGATCTGCTCTGTCGTTACAGCCTCAACATCCGAAAGCTCAATCACGTCCTTGTCCATGCAGTAGCACAGCAGCTTCTCAAGCTCCTTGTCGATATTTTCCATATCTGTGCCGGTTTTTTCTATAAAGCTGTTGTAGGCAGCCTGACTCATACCCTTTCCATCTTTTCTAATCCTTATTCCTATCCATCTGGCAAGTGTCTCATCCGTCTGTTCCTTGAACTCCACAGGATTACCGCACTTGGCTGCCGCCTTATAAAGCTTTGAGCGCTTATCAACGCTCTCCTCAACAAATATAAAGTGCGTGCTCTCAGGTGAATCCTTTAAATACTCTCCAAGCTCATCGCCTGCCTTTGAAAAAATGCCTGCATCCTCTATAAGAATCACTCTTTTATCCGCAAAAAACGGAAGTGTCTCCGCCAGGTCAATTATCTCCTTCTGGTTGATTCCATCGCCCTCAAACGATGAAAAGTTCATGCTGTCGCCCTCACTTACCATAGCCTTTATCAGCTTGTCCCTGTACTGTTTTATGAGGTATCTCTCCTGTCCATACAGCAGATAAACCTTTTTGAAATCTCCTGCTTTTATATCATTGTCTATTGTTTTCATATATAGCACTCTCTTTATACTTAATCTGACCACTTTGCATTGTGTATAAAATTCGGCACTTTGCATCCATAAGCCTATCCATGGCTTCATCTGCCGGATGTCCATAGCGGTTCTCTGCCGCGCATGATACTGCAGTCCACCTTGGGCTTAAAGCCTCAATCCAGTCTGCAGAGCTTGAATACTTGGAACCATGATGATTTGCCTTGTAAAAATCCACAGAAAGCTCATCCCCATACTCATTAACAAGCTTCTTTTCTACCTCAGATGATATATCTCCGCCGAAAATACCACTAAACCTGCCATCCGTGAGCTTCAGCACAAGACACATATCGTTTCTGTCTAAGGCAGTATCCGAAGAACCCGGATACAGGCACATGATGCCATCAGCTTCTTCATTTGCAGTACTGCGCGAACCTGATGCATCATTTATTTCAATCGAATCCCCCTTTGACATAAGGCATATATCAATTCCTGCATCCTTAGCTTTAAAAAGCAGCTCCTCCATAGCTTTCTCTTTAGCCGCTGCTTCTGCCACAACTATATGCTCTATAGTATACCCACTGTCTATCACCTCAGACAATCCGCTTATATGATCACTGTCTGCATGTGAAACAAACCAGTATGATATACTCTGTATACCGTTATACTTAAGAAACGGCATAATCACATTCTCGCCAAGCTGTTTTCGGTCAGAGCTTCCTCCATCAATAAAGATACATGTGCCTGACTCAAAGCGGTAAAATATGCCATCTCCCTGCCCCACATCAAGTATATCAAGCTGCGCAGCAGTTTTTGGCTTCACAAGCAAAATTGCAAGCAGGACTGCTGTACACACCACTCTTTGGACACTGTAAAGGATTTGGCTTTTTTCTTTTGAGCCACACTCTATGGCACGTTTTTTAAGCGAAAATGCCACCAAAAAGCCACTCATAACAGCATAAAAAAGAAAAATCCTGTATCCATCAGGAGCTCCTGTGATAACCGATGCCCCCGGAAGCTTCATAACAAGACTGCAAAGCACCTCATAGAGTTTTAACACCGCAAATGCAGGAAACACCAGCAGTTTGCCGGGCATCACGCCAAAGCAGCCTGCGACAGACGAAAGCAGACCCGAAATAAATACGACAGGTAAAGCCGGTATCACAATGAGATTTACAAACACCGCAAAAAGAGGCAGCTCATAATAGTTCATAGCCACAACCGGAAGCATCGGAAGCTGTATGGATACTGATGCCCAGAATTTCCCGCCCTTAGGAGCACTCATCACAGGCGTCACAATACCTATAGCAAGTATCGCCCCTACCGAGAACACAAATCCGGCATATCCCAAAACCATAGGATTGTCCCACAGCAGGTAAATGACCATGATGCCAAGAGAATTGAGCATATCTGTGCATCTGCCTAAAGCTGCCGCAAGCATTGTAAGTATGAACATTCCCACGGCACGCCTTGTAGACACGGCATTTCCTGTCATAACAGCATAGCTTAGTATAAGTGCCGCAGAACAGACAAATGCCGCTGTATAGCTCACCCTTCTTTTTCTGAGAAGCTTGTAAAAGGCCATGCCAACTATAGAAATATGAAGTCCGGAAATAGCCAGTATATGTGAAATACCACTGACCTGGTACAAATCCTTTATCTCATCATCCAGATACGACTTGTCTCCAAGCAGCATGGACGAAAGCACTCCTGCCGTTGTCTCATCAGTCACCTCAAGAAGTGAAGCTGACAGCATATCACGAAGTTTTTCAAGTCTGTGGTAATACCATGCATGTTTACCGGCGCTTGTCTTAATACTGTCTGCATTCACCGAGAAATCAATTCCCTGCGAGCGGTAAAAGCGCGCTCTGTCAAACTCTCCCTCATTGGTTGCAGACTTAAACAAGCCTATCTTGCCACAAGCTTTCATATAATCGCCAAGATGTGCGCTTTTGCTGTCACAGTATACCACGACATCACCACAGGATATTTTTCTGCCAAAAGCCTTGCCGTACCCGGGCTGCACTACGCAGTCCGTCATATAATACCTGTATGAGAAATACTTGTATTCAGTTTTATAAATCTTCCCCCAGACGATGACAGATTTTTCATCTGTCATATACTGCATATAGCCGTCACGGTTTTCTTCTACCGAAGTGTATCTGAATTGTGCTGTGGCAAAAACAGCTGACGATGTCAGGATAAGCAAAACAACTATGCGCCTGATACCGGAAAGGCCGCCCTTAGACACCACACACTCAGCTATTAAAATCACAAGCAGAATGGCAAAGGCCAAAAACCCAAAGCCCCTGCCATACATACCGGAAACAGTTCCTGCAGTATAGACCAACGCAAATAAAAACATCGGTCTTTTACTAATACTCTTCTCCTCCTAATCCAATCTATTCTATTTTTCAGTTTTTTCCGTGGAATCATCAGAATCCACTATATCCTTATTAAACTCATACATGTCGCTTAGCTTGTAATTATAAAGCAGCATGCCGTCATTCTCACCGTCAAGTGAGATCTGTACCTTGTCCACAGTAGGAAGTGAGGTGAGTGAATTAACTATCGAATACAGCACCACATCCTCTGTCAGCTTATTGTCAATAGTATTTCTGAACGAAGAGTCAAAGTTCAGATAGCATATTCTATCTGCCACAGACACATTGATAAGCTTTGTTGTGCCCGGAAGAGTTGCCTTGAGCTTAGAGCCCTTCGGCCCCTCAATAAGCTGCTCAACAACAAGCTTTTCAAGCGCTATATTTGAGCTGTAATGTATCACTCTGGTCTGTTTTTCAAGCCCTGTACCATCCTTGTCAGCAAAATAAAGCGTGAGTGTCTCCTTCACACTTGTATTAATCTGCTCACCCGGATTCTCAACAAAATCATCAGCACCCATGCTACCGACAATCTCATCATCCGAGTCCACAAGAGGAATACTGTTTACGGTAAATGTCACATACGAAATACTATCCAGCTGTGTAAGCGTGCGGACTACAGAAGCTCTCAAAAGCACCTCCTGCGCAGCCGTAAGGTCATAATACTCCTTGCTGAAATCCACAGTGCAGTTATAGTTTTTCTCCTCATGACCTCTCACAGACACCTCATCCGGAATTGCCTTGCGCAGTCTTGAGTCTTCAGGCTTATCCTGCAGTCTTCCAAGAAGCTCATCCACCTGCTTGTCCACATCTGAGTTTTTGCTTCTAAGCACATATGACTCCGGCACGCTGCTCGTAACATCCATATTCAGACAAAACACCTCAACCGTATTGTCCGCTTTTTTCTTTGTGCAGCCGCCCATGGAGAGCAGAATTACTGCAGTGAGCACGAATATAATTATTCTTTTCACGTCAAGCCTCCTATACAATATAGTTGAGCGGTATACGCACATCAAAGGTAGTGCCCTCTCCCATCACACTGTGAGCCTTTATAGCTCCCCTATGCATAAGAATAGAGCTTCTTGTAATGGCAAGTCCCAGACCTGTACCGCCAATCTCTCTCGAATGCGACTTGTCCACGCGATAAAACCTCTCATAGATGTGCTCTAAGGACTCCTCCGGTATACCGATACCGTTGTCCTCCACCTTCAGATAGAAATACTGATGGTCCGCATTTAAGGATACATGAACATAGCCACCGGTCTCGTTGTCATTGTACTTGATTGCATTCTCAATGAGGTTTGTAAAAGCAAGCGTCAGCTTCACCTCATCTATCTCTGCAGTTACCGGTCTGAAGCTCTCGAGTACAAGCTCCACCTGCTGCTTGTCAGCAATCGGCTGAAGTCTCTTCATAATCTGCTCGAGCAGGTCATTGATATTAACACTCTCGATATTAAGCGTAGCAGCCGACTTATCCATCTTGACCAGTGATAACAGGTCATTTATTATCTTTGTCTCTCTGTCTATCTCGCTTGTGATATCTCCCATGAACTCCCTGTACATCTCAATCGGAGCCTCATCACCCATGCTGTTGATGGAATCTGCGAGTACCTTCATGGAAGTAAGAGGTGTCTTGAGCTCATGTGACACATTCGATACAAACTCCTGTCTGGACTCATCCATGACCTTCATTCCGCTCATCAGCTCATTAAAATTCCTGCTTATTATAGCAGTCTCCGCATAGTCATCTACATCCAGCTGCTCTTTTCCAAAGCCATCCTTAATGTCTGATATCTCGTCAGAAAGCTTCTTAATCGGTACAAAAAGGTGCAAAAGCACAAGCACACCAAAAAAGAGCACCACCGCACCTGCGATAATGGCAACCGTCACCGCAATCTGTGTCAGATACGACATATTTAGCGATATATTGTCCGTCGACACACTTACAACAAGTGCTCCCTCTATCTTTGAATCCTTGTCGTTTGGATTGCTTATCGGAACAGAAAGCTCGATATAGTGGTTTTTAGAATCATAGTTCGTAATCTCTGAAGCTGAGAAGGTCTTGATAACCTCCTCTGAGACAATAGTATTGCCATCATCTAAATTGTAAGTATCCTTAATGATCTTAAAATGCTTGTCAACTATGAGCACACGCCCCTCATATATAGTAGTAAGAGTGTCAATCTGAGCATCAATATTGCTCAAGTCACCGCCATCCTCATCAAAGTATTTACTTGTGGATATCTTGTTTGCGAGAATCTTTGCCTGACTAAGCACTTCGCTTTCGCGGATTGAAACCGCTCTGGACTCGTAGGTGTTAAGTATGCCGAAGCACAGCACCACCTCCGGTACCAGAACGAGAACAAAAATCATGAAAATCAGCCTGGATTTCAGACTCTTATAAAATGCAAAATGTACTTTACTCTTAAACATTTTAGAACCTTTCTGAAAGTATTACTTCTGGTTGTAGTAATATCCCACACCCCACTTGGTATGAACGTACTTCGGCTCGCTTGGATTTGCCTCAATCTTTTCACGAAGACGTCTGACATGCACATCAACCGTACGCACGTCACCCGGGTAATCCTCGCCCCATACAATCTTTAGAAGGCTCTCCCTACTGTACACTTTATTTTCATTTTTGATCAGAATCTCGAGCAGCTCAAACTCTCTTGCAGTCAAATTGATTTCATTATCATTTATGAACAGACGTCTGCTGTCACAGTCGAGCTTGATATCACCCTTTTCAATTACAGATGACTGTACCTGTGGTGCGCGTTCCGGTGAAGTGCGCCGCATTATTGCCTTGATTCTGGCCTTTACCTCAAGAATATTAAATGGCTTTGTGATATAGTCATCAGCGCCGTACTCAAGTCCTAAAATTTTGTCCATGTCATCGCCCTTTGCTGTGAGCATGACAATCGGGACATCAGAAAACTCCCTTATTGCCTGACACACCTCAAAGCCATCCATCTTTGGAAGCATGACATCTAAAAGAATCATATCATATGAATTGGCCTTCGCCATATTTAAGGCCTCCTCACCGTCATATGCGCAGTCTACCTCCATGCCATCCTGCAGCAGACTGAAACGTATTCCTTTTACAATTAACTTTTCGTCGTCAACGACCAGCACTTTTTTTGCCATTTATACACTCCTAATTTACTGTTATATCATCTTTTATTTTATTAAACATTGCTTCACCAATGCCGGACACCCTCGTGATATCCTCAATCGAAGAAAACAATCCATTTTTAGCGCGATCTTCAACAATACTCTTTGCCTTGCTCTCACCAATTCCGGAAAGAGCCATTAGCTGCTCGACAGTTGCGGTATTGATATTGAGCTTGCCATCCTTTACGCCTATATGCTCCTCAGCGCCGCCCTTCATCAGCGAGCCATCTATGCCGGTGGTATATGTGCCCTCAGGTATGTGATCTGACTTAAGCTCCTCTACAGTCGGGAAATACAGCATCTGCCCATCATACAGCTCTGATGCCAGGTTCCAAAAGCTCTTGTCAGCTGTATCCAGCATGCCTCCCGCCATATCAACGAGCTCACAAACTCTCGCGCCCGGCTTTACTCTGTATACACCGGGATTGGCAACCTGACCACAGATATAGACGCACCACTCAGTAGATTCATCATTGTCATCTGCTGTGTCTTTTGCCTTCTGCTCCTGTTCTCCATCGGATGAAGCTTTCTTCTCCTTGGAATCAGCAGTCTGTCTGTTTACATCACTTGAAACCACAGCAGTCTGCTCCGTTTCAGAAGCAAAATGAACTGTGGCATCATCCTTTTTACAGCCGCAAAGGCCAAACGCTATTGTTAAAATAAACGCACTTAATAATATTATTTTTTTCATATGGTCTCCTTTGATTAATATCATAATCTCAAAGGAGAAATCGATGTCCTCTTTATTTTACAGACTTTTTGACAGTATTACAAGTGTTGTTTCAAGTTTTTCTATCATTTCGTCAACATCACTCTTTTCGATAACAAGAGGAGGCACAAATTGCTGCCTGCCGTAATGACTATAAGCCCTTGATTTAAAGCCTCTGCTGAGACCTTTCCTACAGGAAGGCTGCACTCCACGCCCTGCATGAGTCCCATACCCCTTCTGGCTGTGAGACAGTCGTATTTTGCAACAAGCTCATCAAGCTTCTTCTCCAGGTAAGGTGCAACCTCCTTTACATGGCTTACAATGTCAAGACGCTTAAACTCATCAAACACTGCACTTACTGCGGCTCCTACGAACGGATTGCCGCCGTATGTGGTGCCATGGTCACCCGGTGCAAGGGATTTATCTGCCACCCTCTGTGTCATGAGAAAAGCACCAACCGGCACACCACAGCCGAGTGCCTTCGCACAGGTCATGATATCAGGCTTCACATCATAGTTCTGCCATGCGAACATCTCGCCACTTCTGCCCATGCCGCACTGTATCTCGTCAAGAATAAGAAGAATATCCTTTTCATCACAGAGAGCTCTCACTCCCTCGATAAACTCCTTCTTTGCCGGGTAAATACCGCCCTCACCCTGAATAGTTTCCATAATAATGGCGCAGGTTTTGTCTGTCACCTGAGCCTTAACACTATCTAAATCATTGAAATCCGCAAATTTAACGCCTGGCATAAGTGGCTCAAACGGCTCCTGATAATGTGCATTGCCGGTGACAGAAAGCGCTCCGATGCTTCTTCCGTGGAAGGAATGGTTCATGGCAATGATCTCGTGATCCGTTGCATGGTCTTTGTTCCATGCATATTTACGTGCGGCTTTGATCGCACCTTCGATCGCCTCCGTACCGCTGTTGGTAAAGAAAACACGATTCATCTGGCTTGCTTTTAATACCCTTTTTGCCGCATTCATGATCGGGACATTATAGTACAGATTGGATGTGTGCATCACTTTGTCAATCTGCGCTTTCAGTGCGTCGTTATACTCTTTATTGTTGTAGCCAAATGCCTGCACGGCGATTCCTGCTGCAAAATCCAGATACTCTTTTCCGTCTGTATCATAAAGATACACACCATCCCCATGATCAATGACCAGTGGAAAACGATTATATGTATGAAGAAGCGCACTCTCTGCTCCATCAATGTAATCCTGTTTATTCATGATAATACTTTGTCTCCTTATCCCCTAAGATTGCAGTTCCAATTCCTTTGTTGGTAAAGATTTCCAACAATAGACAGTGTGCGATACGTCCATCTAAAATATGCACTCTGGAAACTCCGTTTTCGATCGCATCAATACAGTTGTTTAATTTCGGAAGCATTCCGCCGCCGATGTATCCGTCTTCGATCAGTTTTTTCGCCTCTGAGATTGGCAGTTCCGAGATCAGCGTGGAAGGATCTTTCGGATCTTTGTATACACCCTCGATATCGGTTAAAAATGCTAATTTCTCTGCGTGGACTGCTCTCGCAATCGCGCAGGCGGCATCGTCTGCATTGATGTTGTAGCTGTCATAGTTTTCATCCATGCCGATCGGGCAGACGATCGGAAGAAAATCTTTTTCCAGAAGATCATATAAAATCTGTGGGTTGACCTGTGTGATCTCGCCGACGTAACCGATATCCTGTCCGTTGGAATATTTTTTCTCCACCTTTAACATTCCGCCGTCTTTTCCGCTGATGCCGACAGCATTTACACCCAGCTCCTGCACCAGTTTTACAAGAGATTTGTTCACTTTATTTAATACCATCTCCGCAATTTCCATCGTCGCCTCGTCTGTCTTGCGCAGTCCGTTGACAAACTCCGGTTCCATGCCGGCTTTCTCTACCCATCTGCTGATCTCTTTGCCGCCGCCGTGCACGATGATTGGCTTGAAACCTACCAGTTTTAATAAAGTGACATCCTGAATGACGTGCTGCTTTAATTCCTCGTCCACCATGGCACTTCCGCCGTATTTGACAACGATGATCTTACGGTTAAAGCGCTGGATATATGGAAGTGCCTCGATCAGCACCTCCGCTTTTTTCAAAAGTTCGTTCATGTTTTTTTCTTCCATTTTTCTATCCCCCTAAGAACGGTAATCCGCATTGATTTTTACATAGTCATAGGTCAGGTCACAGCCCCATGCGGTAGCGGATGCATTGCCCATTTTAACATCTGCGATCGCAGTAACGGCAGGTTCAGACAGGATTCTGGTTGCCTCCTCCTCACTGTAATCCACCGCAACACCATTTTTGATGATCTGCATTTTTCCTGCGGCACTCTCAAAGAACAAATCG
>OHXI01000781.1_pt1 | contig 10265 bp, 10 predicted proteins | sample 1579941 | NCBI WGS metagenome assembly OHXI01 (sample SAMEA3882553, study PRJEB24775) | human gut metagenome | biome: human-associated habitat; feature: intestine environment; material: feces | place: Netherlands | collected 2009/2010
CCCAAGTGCGGCGACATCATGCGGATGTACCTCAAGATCGAGAACAACGTCATTGTTGACGTCAAGTTCCTCACCTTCGGCTGCGGCGCAGCCATTGCCACCAGCAGCATGGCCACCGACCTCATCAAGGGCAAGACCGTGGACGAGGCTCTGAAGCTGACCAACAAGGCCGTTGTCGAGGCTCTGGAAGGTCTGCCTCCCATCAAGGTCCACTGCTCTGTTCTGGCTGAGCAGGCCGTCAAGTCGGCGCTGTCTGACTACTACCGTCGTCAGGGCATCGACCCGGAACCCATCGTGGGCAAGCTGGAAGAGGACTGCGACCATTGCAGCGGCGAGAGCTGCGGCCGCTGAGATGTCCCCGGCTCGATAATTGAATAAGCAAGGCCCGGCGGATGCTGTACAAGCGTCTGCCGGGCCTTTTTTGCACCCCGGAGGCGGGCGGCGCATAGGATGGCGCACCGAGGATAGGGGGAGGGGGCCTTACAGTGGAAGGACGGAAGCAGTTTGCGGTGGTGGGCGGCGACGCCCGGCAGGCGGCAGCGGCCCGGGCGCTGGCCCGGGCAGGGTACAGTGTGGGCGGGCCGGAGAAGATCGCGGTGGCGGATTATATCCTGCTGCCTCTGCCGCTGGACGCGGCCCGGACGCCGCTGGCCGAGCTGCTGCGGGCCGCACGGCCTGGCACACTGGCGCTGGGCGGGATGCTCTCGGCGGAGGCGAAGGCCATCGCTGCCGAGGCGGGGGTGGAGCTGGTGGACTACTTCGCCCGGGAGGAGCTGACCATCCGCAATGCCATCCCCACGGCGGAGGGCTGCATCGGCATCCTGATGGCAGAGCGCAACCGCACCCTGTGGGGCAGCAGCATCCTCCTCACCGGCTTCGGGCCGGTAGGGCAGGCGCTGGGTGTCCGGCTGGGGGCACTGGGGGCGCAGGTGACGGCGGCGGCCCGCCGTCCGGCCCAGAGGGCGCTGGCGGAGAGCTTCGGGCTGCGGAGCGTGGCCATCGGCCGGCTCGGGCAGCTGGCCCCGGCCTTCGACACCGTGGTGAACACCGTCCCGGCGCAGGTGCTGAGTGCGGAGGTGCTGGCCCGGCTGCGGCCGGAGAGCCTCATCGTAGATCTGGCATCCCGCCCCGGCGGCACCGACTTTGAGGCCGCCCGGCGGCTGGGCCACAGAGCCATCCATGCGCTGAGCCTGCCCGCCGCCTGTGCGCCCGAGACGGCAGGGGAGGCGGTGGCCCAGACGGTGTGCGAGATGATCGGGCAGAGGGAGGAAGCATGATGAGAGGAACGAGAACGCGCTGCGCGGCCTTTGCGGTCTGCGGCAGCTTCTGCACACTGGAAGCGGCGCTGGATGCGGCCCGGGCGCTGCGGGGGCAGGGGTGGGAGCTTCTGCCGGTGATGAGCTTTGCGGCGGGGCAGGACACCCGCTTTGGCCGGGGGACGGGCTGGCGGCAGCAGCTCGAGGGCCTGACCGGGCATCCGGTGCTGGATACCTTGCAGGCCGTCGAGCCTCTCGGCCCGCGCCGTCTGGCCGATGCCCTCGTCATCGCGCCCTGCACCGGGGCCACGCTGGCCCGGCTGGCCGAGGGTCTTTCTGACACGCCGGTGACACTGGCGGCGAAAAGCCTGCTCCGGGTGGGAAGCCCTATCGTGGTGGCCATCTCCACCAACGACGGGCTGGGGGCATCCGGGGAGAACATCGCCCGGCTCTACCAGCGCAAGCACTATTATTTCGTGCCTTACGGGCAGGATGACCCGAACACGAAGCCCCAGAGCCTCAAGGCGCGGTTCGAGCTGCTGCCCCAGACCCTCGAGGCGGCGTTGGAAGGACGGCAGCTGCAGCCGGTATTGCAGTGTCCATGTGGATGAGAAAGCTTTTCAGCCGGGGAAAAGTGTGGTATACTAACAGCATCTATGAAGATTTGTGGAGAATGAACGAATGAAAAAATACCTCGCTGCGCTCCTCACAGCGTTGCTCCTGCTCTGCATGGCCCTGTCCGCCGGTGCCGTCGGCCCGGCCCTGACGGCGACGGAGGCCTACTGCATCCTTGATGCAGACACCGGACTTGTGCTGGCGCAGCAGAATATGAACGAAGAGCTGCACCCGGCGTCCATCACCAAGGTGATGACGCTGGGCCTTGCCTGCCAGAAAGCGCAGGGGAACTGGGACGGCGTCAAGCTTACCGTCTCCCACGAGGACGTCTACTCCCTCGCGGGCACCGATTCCAGCCACATCGCCCTGCAGGAGGGCGAGGAGGTACCCTTGCAGGATGCGCTCTACGGTACCATGATCGCCAGCGCCAACGACGGCGCGAACCTGCTGGCCGAATACTTCGGCGGCGGCACCATCGAGGGCGGCGTGGCGGCGATGAACGCGCAGGTGGAGGCACTGGGCCTTGAACACACCCACTTCGCCAACCCTCACGGCATCAGCAACGACGACCACTACACCAGCTGTTACGACATGGCCCAGATCCTGCGATGGGCGCTGGAGCAGCCGGGATTCGAGACGGTCTTTACCCGCAACGAGATGTACACCATGCAGCCCACGAACATCCAGCCGGTGACCCGCTATTTCTCCCAGCAGGACAAGATGCGGCTGCATTACAGCAGGTATTATATCCCTGCCATCCTCGGCTCAAAGATCGGCTACACCAACATCGCCCGTTACAGCTACGTCTGCCTCGCGGAGCAGAACGGCGTCCGCCTCATCTGTGTGACCATGCAGAGCCAGACCAAGCCCGATAAGTACAGCGATGTCCGCACCCTGCTGGAGGATGCGTTCGCCCGCTTCACGAGCTACACCGACCTGCCCTCGAGGGGGCTGACCGAGGAGCTGGAGGTCGTGGGCGGCGGCGGGACGCTGGGCCGCGTGACCGTCACCGACCCGGGCGTCCGGCTGCTGTTGGCCGACGGTGTGACGGCGCAGGACGTCTCGGTGTCGCTGGAGCTGCCCGAGCGGTACGTTCTGGGCGCTTCGCCGGAGGTGTATGCGGTGTACACCGTCAGCGGCGGGGACAAGCAGGAGTCGATGAGCGTCCGGGTCCCGGCGGTCATCACCGGGCTGGACGAGCTGCTGGACGCAAATGTGGGCCGGGAGCTGGAGACCGCCTCCGACGTCCGGCCTGCCAAGACCGCCGGAATGCTCATCCTCATCTCGCTGGCCTGCACGGCGGCTGCTGCGGTCGTCACAGTGGGTGTGATGAGGCTGCTGCGCCGCCGGAACAGAAAGACCCGGAAGCGCTGAATCTACGCGCAAAAGCCGCAAAAGGCTTTTCCATATACAACAAATCGACAAAAAACGATAAAACAAAACAGAGAGGAAAATCATTATGGGTAAGTTCACGTTTACGCAGACCGAGATCCCCGGTGTCGTCGTCATTGAGCCGCAGGTGTTCGGCGATGACCGCGGCTACTTCATGGAGACGTATCAGAAGGACCAGTTCGCCGAGGCGGGCATCGACAAGGAATTTGTGCAGGACAACCAGAGCCGCTCCACCCGCGGCGTGCTGCGCGGCCTCCACTTCCAGAAAGAGCACACGCAGGGCAAGCTGGTGCGTGTGACCAAGGGCGAGGTCTTTGACGTTGCCGTGGACTGCCGCCCCCACAGCGCCACCTTCGGCAAGTGGGTGGGCGTGACCCTCTCTGAGGAGAACAAGAAGATGTTCTATATCCCCGAGGGCTTTGCCCACGGCTTCCTCGTGCTGAGCGATGTGGCCGAGTTCTGCTACAAGTGCACCGATGTCTACGACCCCACCAGCGAGGGCGGCATCCCCTACGACGACCCCACCGTCAACGTGCAGTGGCCGGACTGCGGCTGCGAGCACAAGACCAGCGCAAAGGACAAGCTGCACGAGCCCTTTGCCGCCCAGAAGTTCGAGTATTTTGAAAAGTGGTGATCGCCCGTGGCAAAACTCAAAGGGATGTGGAACGGCTTCTGGCGCTACCGCTATCTGCTGTGGAACCTTGTAAGCCGTGATTTCAAGCTGAAATACCGCCGCAGCGTGCTGGGCGTGGTGTGGAGCGTGCTCAACCCCCTGCTCATGTGTCTGGTGTACTGGGCCGTGTTCAGCAGCCTGATGGATATGCGGGGCAGCGGCATCGACAACTTCCCGGTCTTTTTGATGTGCGGCCAGCTGCTCTTCAACTTCTTCAATGAGGCCACCTCCACCAGCATGAGCAGCGTCCTCAGCGCGGCCTCCCTGCTCAAGAAGGTCTATATCCCCAAGTACGTCTTCCCGCTGGAAAAGTGCTGCTTCGCCATGGTCAACTGCGTCTTCAGCTTCGTGGCGCTGGCGCTGGTGATGGTGTTCACCGGCAGCCCCATCCACATCACGGTCTTTGAGGCGCTCTACCCGCTGGTGACGCTCTTCTTCTTCAGCCTCGGCGTGGGCCTCTTCCTCGCGGCGGCGACGGTGTTCTTCCGGGACATCATGCACATCTGGAGCGTCTTTATCACGGCGCTGCTCTACTTCTCCGCCATCTTCTACGACCCCACCCAGATGACCTTCTCCATCGGCGGCTTCAATATGCAGCAGATCATCAAGCTGAACCCGATGTACTGGTATATCACGGGCTTCCGCCGCACCCTGATGTGGGGCATCCCGCTGGACATCAATATGTTCCTCGTCTGCGGCCTGTGCGCCGTCGTCTCGATGCTGGTGGGCGTCCAGATGTTCCGCAGGACACAGGACCGCTTCGTGCTGCATATATAAGGAGGAGAGAACGATGGAACCTATCATCAAAGTGGACAATGTATCCATGTGCTTCAATCTCTCCACCGAAAAGCACGAGAGCCTGAAGGAATACCTCCTTGCTATGGTGCAGGGGCGCTTGCAGTACGATGAGTTCTACGCCCTCAGGGACGTGAGCCTCGACATCATGCCCGGCGATTTCTACGGCCTTGTGGGCCTGAACGGCTCGGGCAAATCCACCCTGCTCAAGACCATTGCGGGCGTGTACAAGCCCAGCAAGGGCAAGGTGACCGTAAACGGCACCATCGCCCCGCTCATCGAGCTGGGCGCGGGCTTTGATATGGACCTGACCGCCCGCGAGAACATCTACCTCAACGGCACGGTGCTGGGCTTCTCGCCCAAGTATCTGGACGAGAAATTTGACGAGATCGTGGAGTTCAGCGAGCTGCAGAACTTCCTCGACGTCCCGCTGAAGAATTACTCCTCCGGCATGGTGGCCCGCATCGGCTTCGCCATCGCCACCATCACCAAGCCCGACATCCTCATCGCCGACGAGGTGCTGTCGGTGGGCGACTTCCTCTTCCAGCAGAAGTGCGAGAAGCGGATGAAGGAGCTGATGGCAGGCGGCACCACGGTCATTCTGGTGTCCCACTCCATCGAGCAGATCGAGCGGATGTGCAGCAAGGTGGCATGGTTGAGCCACGGCCGCCTCAGGATGAACGGCGACACCCAGACCGTCTGCAACGCCTACAAGGCCGTGCAGCGGGGCGAGGCATAAGGCGATGGATGTACGACTCAAACGCGCCAAAGAGCTGGCGGGCTATGCCGTCCGGCTCACAAAGGACGAGGGCCTGCCCACGATGGTGAAGCGGGGCGCGGGCTTTGTCCGCCGCCGCTTCTTCGGCAAGAGGGCGCGCTATCTGCCCGGCAGAAAGGTGCTGGAAGCCCAGAGGGCCGAGATGGCAGGAAAAACCGCCGAGGACTGCGGCCTGCCCACCATCTCCATCCTGACCCCGCTGTATAATACGCCCGAGAATTACCTGCGGGAGTTTCTGGATTCCTTTGTGGGCCAGACGGCTCCCAACGGTCAGCTCTGTCTCGCCGACGCCTCCGATGACGCCCACCCCGAGGTGGAGCGTATCGTCCGGGAATATCAGCAGAAAAATCAACGCATCGGATACAAAAAGGTCGAAAACAAGGGCATCGCTGCCAACACCAACGCCGCCGAGGCGCTGGCCGACGGCGAATACCTCGCCCTCGCCGACCATGACGATGTGTTGGCCCCCCATGCCATGTATGCGATGGGAAAGGCTATTTTGCAGCTGCGCCAGAGGGGCGAGCCGGACGGCTTTGTCTACAGCGACGAGGCCCTCTTCTCAAAGAGCATCAAAAAGCCGATGGTGGGCCATTTCAAGCCCGATTATGCCCCGGATTATCTGCTCTGCTGTAATTATATCTGCCATCTGGCGGTCTTCAGGCGGGCGCTGTACGAGCAGCTGGGCGGCGAGCGGCCCGCCTGCGACGGCAGTCAGGACCACGACCTCTTCCTCCGCCTTATCGAGCAGACCGGCGGCGCGGCCCATGTCCCGCAGGTGCTCTACTACTGGCGGGTCCACGCCGGTTCGACCTCCGGCGGCACCGAGGCAAAGCCCTATGTGGCGGCGGCGGCGAAAAAGGCGCTGGCCGACCATCTGGCCCGCACCGGGCGCACCGGCAGGGTGGAGGACGGCATTTTCCCCAGCACCTACCGGGTGAAGTGGGACATCGAGGGCGACCCCAAGGTCAGCATCCTCATCCCCAGCAAGGACCACACCGACGACCTCGAGAAGTGTCTGCACAGCATCTGGTCCAAGACCGAGTGGGACAACTTCGAGGTCATCGTCATCGAGAACAACTCCACCGACCCGGCCACCTTTGCCTATTACGAGGCGGCAGAGAAGCGGTACGACGGGCTGAAGGTGGTGACATGGCCGGAAAAGGGCTTCAACTTCTCGGCCATCAACAACTTTGGCCGGAAAGCCGCGTCGGGCGAGTACCTGCTGCTGCTGAACAACGACGTGGAGGTGCGGAACGGCGACTGGCTCACCGAGCTGCTGCGTCCGTGTGCCCACCCCGGCGGCGCGGCCATCTGCGGCGCGATGCTCTATTACCCCGACGAGACCCTCCAGCACGCAGGCGTCGTCACGGGTCTGGGCGGCTACGCGGGCCACAGCCACAAGTACAAGAAGGCCGGCGGCAGCGGCTATATGTTCCGCACCGCGACGGTGCAGGACTTCTCTGCGGTCACGGGGGCCTGCCTGCTGGTGAAGGCCAGCGTGTGGGATGAAGTGAACGGCCTCGACGAGAAGTTCGCCGTGGCCTTCAACGACGTGGACTTCTGCCTCCGGGTGCGGGACCGGGGCTATCGCATCGCGTGGACGCCCTACGCCCAGCTGACCCATTACGAGAGCAAGAGCCGGGGCGGCGATGAGAAGGATCCCGCCAAGGCGGCCCGCTTTGCGGCCGAACAGCAGCGTCTCTACGACGTTCACGGCAAGGCGGACATCCTTGACGACCCCTATTACAATCCCAGTCTGACCCGCGACCGGGAGGACTTCTCGGAGAGCGGTGACCTGCGGAACCTGAAAGAGGGAAAAGTGACTGTGAGGTGGCGGAACGCATGAACATCAAGGGCCATTTTGAGACCATCACCCGGCACAAGCTGCTGGTGATGAAATACTGCTTTGCCTGCGGACTGTACGAGCAGGGCCTTGCCCACGACCTGAGCAAGTACAGCCCCACCGAGTTCATCCCCGGCTGCATCTACTATCAGGGCGACCACAGCCCCAACGAGGCGGAGCGGGAGGCCAAGGGCTACACCTCGGCGTGGCTCCACCACAAGGGCCGCAACAAGCATCACCTCGAGTACTGGATCGACTACAGCACAACCAAGGCGGGGCTGGCCGGCATGAAGATCCCGCTGCGGTATGTCTGCGAGATGGTCTGCGACCGGGTCGCAGCCAGCCAGATCTATTTGGGTGACAGATACACCGACGCCTCCCCTTGGGAGTACTACGAGCGCAGCAGAGACCACTACCTCCTCCACCCCGAGACCCGGGCGCTGCTGGAAAAGCTCCTCCAGATGGTGCGCGACCTCGGGCAGGAGCGGACATTTGCCTACATGAAGTTCCTGCTGGGCTGCGAAAAAGATTACTGAGCAAAAACAGGAATGCCTCCGGCTGCTGCGTCTCCGGAGGCATTTTTCAGGGGCGGTATACGCCGCAAAGCCAAACATCCCCCAGCCCGGACGGGACACCGCTCAGGCTGGGGGATGCTGTTTTTCAAAAGCAGAGAAGATCAGTCTTCGCTGTTGTCGATCTGGATATAGTGGGGGCCGCGTTTGTCCACAAAGAGCAGCACGCCGGTCAGCGTGACAGCCAGACAGGTCAAAACAGCGAGCAGTACTTTCAGAAATTTCATGGTCAGACCCTCCTTAACGGGATGCGCCCCGGGCACGGGGTGCGCCCTGAGCTTTGTTGATTGTAGTATAGCATATTCCTGCCGGAAAGGCAAACGACCGGACTTTGGGAAAAGTTGTGCGATACGAACGAAAAAATAGGAGGTTAGTCTCAACTAATCGTGAAAAACAGCCAAGAAATTTAAGAAAATCCTCTCATTTTGGCCTTGTTGTCGTTGACTTCCCACCGCAAAATGATACAATAAGTGTGTTAAGCAGCACCTGTCCCTGTACCAGTGCGCCTGCATGGGCGTGGGGACGGCAATTCAAGCAGAATGGGGGATTTAATTCCATGTTGAACAAGCTGAAACGTGCGGCGCTTGGCGCGCATACGCCGCATGACAAGGCAACTGCTGCAAGCAAACCGGTCCCGATGCCTCTGCCCGCGCAGGTACGCATCCTGATGAGCCAGCACATCGGCGCTCCCGCCAAGGCATTGGTGAAGAAGGGCGACGAGGTGTTCGTCGGTACCAAGATCGGTGAAGCTGGCGGCTTTGTGTCTGCAAATATCCACTCCAGCGTTTCGGGCACCGTGGCGGCTGTGGAGCCGTTCCGTCTGTCCAACGGCCGTATGTGCGACTCTGTGGTCATCAAGACCGATGGCAAGCAGACCGTAGACCCGGCTGTCAAGGCACCGGAAGTCACCGATAAGGCCAGCTTCCTTGCCGCCGTGCGTGAGTGCGGTCTGGTCGGTCTGGGCGGCGCAGGCTTCCCCACCGATGTGAAGCTGCAGCCCAAGCAGTCGGTGGATACTTTACTGATCAACGCCTCCGAGTGCGAGGTGTGGCTGACCAGCGATACGCAGGAGATGCTGGAGTGCAGCGATGATATCATCCGCGGCATCAAGGCTGTGCTGAAGTACACCGGCATCCCGAAGTGCATCATTGGTATTGAGAACAACAAGCCCGAGTGCATCGACCTGCTGTGCAAAAAGACCAAGGACGACAGCGCTATCGAGGTAAAGCCCCTGCCCAGTGTCTACGGCACCGGCGCAGAGCTGATCCTCATCGAGAAGTGTCTGGGCCGCGAGGTCCCGCACGGCGGCCTGCCCGCCGCAGCCGGCGCCATCGTCATGAACGTGACCAGCGTGTCCAGCCTCGGCAAGTATCTGGCTACCGGTATGCCGGTGGTCCAGCGTACCATCACCGTGGACGGCGATGCCTGCGCAAAGCCCCAGAACGTTGTTGTGCCCGTGGGCACTGCCTATCAGGACATTCTGGACTATGTGGGCGTCAAGGGCGAGCTGGGCAAGGTGGTTGCCGGCGGTGCCATGATGGGCCCCGCTGTGGAGAACCTTTCCTACCCCACCACCAAGACCACTTCCGGTCTGATCCTGCTGAGCAAGGCAGCTGCACAGCCCGCACAGGTCAACCCCTGCATCCGCTGCGGCCGCTGCGTGGAGTATTGCCCCATGGGTCTGGAGCCCGTGGAGGTCAATCAGGCCTACGCCGCCCGCGATGTGCAGGAGCTGGGCAAGCTGCACGCTGACTACTGCTTCAACTGCGGCAGCTGCTCCTTCGTCTGCCCGGCAAAGCGCCCTGTTACCCAGATGATGAGTCTGGCCAAGGCCTTCTATCTTGGCGAAATCAAAAAAGGAGGCAATAAGTAATGGATACGAAGCTTATTGTTTCGGCTTCCCCGCACGTCCGCAGTGACGAGACCACCCAAAGCCTGATGGCTAACGTGATCGTTGCACTGTGCCCCTGCGTGGTTGCCTCTGCGATCATTTTCGGCGTGCGCGCCCTGCTGGTCACCGCCGTTTCCGTGGTGGCCTGTGTGGCCTTTGAGTGGCTGTACTGCAAGCTGCTGAAGAAGGCAAACCCCATCAGCGACCTGTCCGCTGTGGTCACCGGCATCATTCTGGCCATGAACGTGCCCGTGGGCATGCCCATCGGCCAGCTCATCATCGGTGATCTGGTGGCCATCGTCATCGTCAAGCAGCTGTTCGGCGGCATCGGCATGAACTTTGCCAACCCCGCTCTGGTGGGCCGTATCGTGCTGTTTATCAGCTTTGCCGGTTCCATGAATCAGTGGGTGTTCCCGGATGCAGCGGTGGATCAGCTGTCCAAGGCTACCC
>OHXI01000782.1_pt1 | contig 10233 bp, 8 predicted proteins | sample 1579941 | NCBI WGS metagenome assembly OHXI01 (sample SAMEA3882553, study PRJEB24775) | human gut metagenome | biome: human-associated habitat; feature: intestine environment; material: feces | place: Netherlands | collected 2009/2010
TGGAGACCTCATCCTTACCAAGGATGCGCTCTACCAACTGAGCTATAGCAGCACAATCACAGCTCAATTATAATACCATAAACTCTGCCGCATTGCAAGAGGTTTTTGCAAAAAATCTGTCTTTTTTCGCATTTTCCCGCCCGGGCATCAAAAAACGGCTGCCGTTTTCCACGGCAGCCGTTCGTATGGTTGAAAACTGATCACTCGATGAGGCCGTTCAGCAGGGCAAGGCACTTGCGGCTGTGCAGCTTGCGGATGGCCTTGGCCTCGATCTGGCGCACACGCTCGCGGGTGACGCCGAAGTCGCGGCCGACCTCTTCCAGCGTGCGGGGACGGCCGTCGTCCAGACCAAAGCGCAGGCGGATGACCTTTTCCTCGCGGGGGGTCAGGCTCTTGAGCGCCAGATTGATCTGCTGTGCCACCATGGCGCGGTCGGCTGCCTTGCCGGGTGCTTCGGCGTTTTCGTCAGCAACGAAATCGCCCAGAGAGGAATCCTCTTCCTCGCCCACGGGGCTTTCCAAGCTGGCGGGCTCCTGTGCCATGCGCTGGATCTCGCGCACGCGCTCCACGCTCATGTCCATGGCCTTTGCCAGCTCTTCCGGGGTGGGCTCGTGACCGTTCTGGTAGACCAGCTGGTTGGTGGCCTGACGCATCCGGTTGATGGTCTCCACCATATGCACCGGGATGCGGATGGTGCGGGCCTGATCGGCGATGGCGCGGGTGATGGCCTGACGGATCCACCACGTTGCGTAGGTGGAGAAGCGGAAGCCGCGGTCGCAGTCGAACTTTTCCGCAGCCTTGATCAGGCCGATGTTGCCCTCCTGAATGAGATCAAGGAAGGCCAGATTATGACCGACGTGCTTCTTGGCGATGGAGACCACCAGACGGAGGTTCGCTTCGCTCAGGCTGCGGCGGGCGTTCAGGCCGTCGCGGCGGGTCTTGAGCAGCTCCTGACGGCGCTCCTCGCTCAGAGGGCCGTTCTCCACGGCTTCCATGGCCTTTTCCTCGTCTGCCTTTTCCTCGGCATCCTCGGCGGACTTTTCGCTGTCCTCGTCCAGATCCTCGTTGTAGCTGCGGCTGTTCTCGTCCTCTTCAAAAGAGAAACGGGCGCTGTTCTTCTTGATGTACTCCGGTGCGTCGTACTTCTGGCGGTCTGCCTGCAGAATGTGCGCAGCCTCGGCACCGGCATGGATGCGGCGGCTCAGCTCCACCTCCTGCTCGGCGCTCAGCAGCGGGATCTGACCGATCTGCTTGAGGTAGTTCTTCACCGGGTCATCCAGCAGCTCGTCCATGGCAGCCTTCAGGTCTGCCGGGTTCTCCTCGGCATCCTCTTCGTTTTCATCGGCAAGGCCCATGTCATCGTTGTTGTTCTCGGCGTTCTCCACCTCAGCAATGATGCTGTCCACGTCCAGACTCGGCTCGTTCTCTTCCTCCAGGATCTTGATGCCGCGCTCTTCCAGCAGGGTGTAGAGGGTATCTACATCCATGCGGCATTGTGCCGCCAGCGCCTTGGCCTCCTGTGCAGAGAGGGTGCCCTCGCCCTTAGTCAACAGTTCCTTCAAAGTCATGCCCATTTTTTCTCTCCTTCCCGCTCCGGGGAAAATTGTGTAATATTGCCCTGTGCATCAGATCACAAGGCCGCCGTTCACCCCGAACACCTGTCCGGTGATGTATCCGGCATCCTCGCCGGCCAGAAAGACCAGCAGCTTTGCAACTTCTTCCGGGGTGCCCAGCCGCCCCACAGGGGTCTCCTCGGCCAGCGCCGCCTTGTCCTCGGCGGTAAAAGCCGCCATCATATCGGTCTCGATGACCCCCGGCGCTACGCAGTTCACCGTGATGCCGCTGGGGCCTTCTTCCTTGGCCAGTGCCTTGGTCAAGCCGATGAGCCCGGCTTTCGCGGCGGAATAGTGCACCTCGCAGCTGCCGCCGGTCTGGCCCCACATACTGCTCACGGTCAGAATGCGGCCCTGCTTGCGGCGGATCATGCCGGGCAGCGTCAGCTGGCACAGATGGAACGCGCCGCTCAGGTTCACGTCCAGCATCCGCTGCCACTCTGCCGGGGCGATGTCGGTAAACAGCTTTTGCTGCGCGATGCCGGCGTTGCACACCAGCACATCCACCCTGCCCATGGCCTGCTCCACTGCATGGAACGCCAGCTCACAGCTGGCGCGGCTGGCTACATCGCACTGGATGGCGATGCACCCGGGCAGCTGCTGCTCCAGCGCAGCGGCCGCAGCGGCGTTCTGGTGGTAGAGCACCGCCACCTGATACCCTGCTGCCGCAAAGGTGCGGGCAGCGGCAGCGCCGATGCCCCGGTCACCGCCGGAGATCAGCACCCGGCGCGCCGCAGCGGGTGCGGCAGGGGTAGGCCGCTCTTTTACAGGCTGCGGCGCTGGCTCTTCGGGCGGCTCCACCGCAGGCGACTGTGGCTCTGCGGGCTTTTCCAGCGTGATCACCCGGGTGGGTTCCTCCGCCACAGGCGCTGCCGTTTTTTCCAGCGTCATGATGCGGGTGGGCTCGTCCACCACCGGCTCCACCGGCGCAGCCGGCTTTGCAGCCGGTGCGGCAAGGGGCTCCGGTGCGCTCTCTTCCTCCGGCACCTGAAAGGTCAGTTCAAACTCGTCCTCGTACAAGAGTGTATCCCTCCTGTTCGGTATTCTCGGCCGGGCGCAGTGCCCGAACCGGAAAAACCCTGTGCCCATCCCCAGACAGTGCAGCGTTCCGTTCGTATGTCCGGCAAAGGTCCGGTGCTTTGGCGTGCCTGCCTGTGCTTATGATGGGTTTCGACAAGATTCCATTGAATAATATACCACAATCCAGCCCAAAAAGAAAGTGGGAACTGCAATTTTTTACGCAGTTCCCACTATTTTTCCTTATTTTCCCCGGTTTTCGGGCACCGGGGGCTTCCAGCGGGGTCTGCCCGCCCGCTTTTCCCGCAGGGAAACAAAAAACGCCTGCAAAAGCTGCTGCGCTTCGGTCTCCCGCAGTCCCTTTTCCACCACCGGGTGGTGGTTGAAGGGCAGCGCGAACAGGTCTGTCACCGAGCCGCAGCACCCGGCTTTGGTGTCGGCAGCGCCGTACACCACCCGGCGCAGACGGCTGTTGATGATGCCGCCCGCGCACATGGGGCAGGGCTCTAAGGTAACGAACAGCTCACACTCCCACAGCCGCCAGCCGCCCAGTGCCTTGCAGGCGGCATCAATGGCCAGCAGTTCCGCGTGGTGCAAGGCGTTTTTCTCGGTCTCCCGGGTGTTGTGCGCCATAGCTACCACCTCGCCGTGCCGCGCCACCACCGCGCCCACCGGCACCTCGCCCAAGGCGGCGGCTTTGGCGGCTTCTTCCAGCGCAAGACCCATCAGTTCAAAATCGGTCATATATCCCATCCTCTCATCCCATCGCCAGCACCAGCAGATTGTTTGCACTGTGCAGCAGCATCCCCGGCCAGAGATGCCCGGTGCGGTCGGCAAGCCACCCCAGCCCCAGCCCGCACACCAGCGCGTAGGCCATGGCGGCGGCGCTGCCGTGCTGCAGGGCGAACAGCACCGCCTGCAAAAGAATGACCTGTCCCCTGCCCAGCGGCTGCGCCCGGCGCTGCACCGCGCCCCGGAACACCCCTTCCTCCACCAGCGGAGCCAGCAGACAGACCCGGAAAAACCGTGCCGCGCCGCCCGGTGTTGCGGGCAGCAGCACCGCCAGCGCCTTGCCTGCCAGCAGATAGCCCACCGCCCAGCCAAAGGCCGAAAGCAGTGCAGCGGTGCGGGGGTTCAGCTTGTGCATGGTCGGTTTCCTCCTGCTATGGTTCGTTCCCGGTTATAGTACCATATCTGCCGCCGGGTGCGCAAGGTTTCGGCGTTCTGTCGTGGCAAATTTATGCAAAATATTGACACATCGCCCTGAATGGTGGTATAATAATTTCCAACCTTTTTAATAAAAACGTTGCTTATACTGTAATTTACCGGTAGACCGGAGGTATTATTATGATCCGTATCCTCACCGATTCCGCGTGCGACATCCTGCCCGCCGAGGCGCAGCAGCTGGGCGTGACCGTGATCCCCCTGAATGTGACGCTGGAGGACGGCACCGTCCTGCGGGACGGCATCGACATGACCCCCAGCGAATACTATGCCCATCTGGCAGCCTGCCGCAAGCTGCCCACTACCAGCCAGCCCAGCCCGGAGCAGTTCGAGCAGCTGTATCTGGACGCCGCTGCCGCCGGGGACGAGGTGCTGGGCATCTTTTTGTCCGATGCGCTGTCCGGCACCGGTCAGTGCGCCAGACTTGCCGCCGACCTTGCCAACGTGGATAATGTGGTGTTCGTGAACACCGAGAACGTCTGTCTGGGGCAGTCTTTGCTGGTGCGGCTGGCGGTGCAGCTGCGGGACGCCGGCAAGACGATCCACCAGATCGCTGCCGATCTGGAAAAGGCCAAGCAGCACCTGCATCTGGTAGCTGCCGTGGACGATCTGAAGTACCTGCGCAAGGGCGGCAGACTGTCTGCCGCTGCCGCTGTGGCGGGCGGTATGCTGGGCATCAAGCCCATCCTCGCCGTCATAGAGGGCAAGGTGGCGCTGGCCGGTAAGGCGCGCGGTCTGCCCGGCGTGTATGTGGCGCTGTTCAAGAAGATCGACGAGATGGGCGGCATCCACCCGGGCTACACGCCGCTGCTGGGCTACACCGTCAACCACCGGGAGCTGCAGCCGCTGCTGACCTACCTGCAGGACAACCTGCATCTGGACGCACCGCTGGTGCGCCAGATCGGCTGCGTCATCGGCACCCACACCGGCCCCGGCGCCTTCGGCATCGCATTCTTTGATAAAGAACTGGTGCTGGAATAAAACCTATTGAAAGCTAAAACAAGTCGGACAGCCCGCGGGCTGCCCGACTTTGTTTTTTGTAGGAGGTGCAAACTCCCTCAGTCAAAACCTAACGGTTTTGACAGCTCCCTCTGGGAGGGAGCCTCTGGCGCGCCCGCAAACTTTGCACTTTAGCCGGAAACTTTCCCGCTATGCCAAAGGCCCCATCCTTGAGGGGGCTGTCGCGGCGATAGCCGCGACTGGGGGAGTTCAGTTTGTCTCTTACAGCACCGCGTCCGAGATGAGCTTGCCCAGCAGCAGCACCAGCACCACCAGCATCATGGGGCGGATGAAGCGGGCACCCTTTTTCAGGGCGAAGTGGGAACCCAGCAGGTTGCCCAGAATGTTGCTGACGGCGCAGGGGATGCCGATGTGGAACACCACCAGGCCGTTCATCAGGTAGGTAAACAGGCTGGCGTAGTTGCTGGCCAGATTGAGCACCTTGCCGTTGCCGTTGGCGGTGCGCAGGTCAAAGCCCATCAGGGTGGTAAAGGCAATGATGGCAAAGGTACCGGTGCCCGGGCCCATAACGCCATCGTACAGGCCGATGCCCAAACCGATGGCCAGCGCCAGTAAGATCTTTTTCAGATCCAGCGTGCCGTCATCCCGGTTCTCGTCCGGCAGGTTGCGCTGCCACAGGATGATGACCGCCGCCACCGGCAGGATGATGAACATCATGGTGCGCAGCATCTCGTCACTGAGCAGCAGCACGATGTGCGCGCCCAGCGCACTGCCCGCAAAGCTGCCGATGGCTGCAAGAACGCCCACCTTCACGTTTATGGCACCGCTTTTGAAAAAGTTTGCCGTGGCAAAGGTGGTGCCGCAGGCGGCGCTGAACTTGTTGGTGGCATAGGTGTAGTGGGGCGGCAGCCCGGCAAACAGATAGGCAGGCAGGCTGATCAGCCCACCGCCGCCGGCTGCCGAATCCACAAAGCCTGCAAAGCCGGTCATCAGCATGAGAAACGCCATCATCCACGGCGAAATCGTGATACCCATTGTTATAATTCCTCTTATCTTTCCAAGTCGTTTGTTCTTTTTCAGGAGACGCGCGCCTTAGACCATATAAAACCTCCCCTCGCAGGGCAATACACAGCCCGGGATACCCGCGCAGCGCAGGGGTATCCCGGGCACATTTTGCAATTTTAAGACGTTTTATTACAGATTGTTTTTAAAGAAGCGGTAGGCGTTGCGCCAGTAGATGGCCTCCACCTCGTCCTCGGTAAAGCCCTCGCGGCGCAGTGCCTCGGCCAGCAGCGGCATATCTGCTGCCGTTTCCAGCTCGTGCTGGCCGCCGATGCCGTCAAAGTCGCTGCCAAGGCTGATGACCTCAATGCCGCCCACCTGCTTGAAGTGTGCCGCGTGCTTTGCCAGCCGCTCCACCGTGCTGCGACAGAGCTTGGGGTGTGCCGAGTCTGCGTCCACAAAGGAAGCGCAGTAATTCAGCCCCGCAATGCCGCCCTTTTCTGCCAGTGCACGGATCATCTCGTCGGTCAGGTTGCGGTTGTGGGGCGACAGCGCACGGCAGTTGGAGTGGCTTGCCGCAAAGGGGCGGGTGCTGTGGTTTGCGATGTCCCAGAAGCCCTTATCGGAAAGGTGGCTCACGTCTGCGGTGATGTGCAGCCTTTCCATCTCCTCCAAAAAGGCAAAGCCCCGCTCGGTCAGGCCGGTCTCGGTGTTGGCCACCAGCGGCCCGCCGGGGTTTGCGTTGGGGGCTGCCAGCTCGTTGGGATAGTTCCATGTCAGGGTCATCATGCGCACGCCCAGTTCCTGCAGCCGCCGCAGCACGCCCAGACTGCCCTTACAGCAGCCGCCCTCTTCCACCGTCAGCATGGCGCTGAACTTGCCCTCGGCGCGGTTGCGCTCAAGGTCGGCGGCGGTGTACACCGGGGCGATCTTTTCCGGGTAAGCCGCCATGAGCCGCTTGAAGATGTCGATCTCTTCCAGCACGCTTACCAGCGGGTCGGCTCCGGGAGCGGGGTCGGCCAGATCCACATAGGCCGCAAAGCATTGCAGCAGATAATCTCCCTGCTGCAATTTTTCAAGGTCGATATGCAGATCGTTATGCAAAAAGCTTTTGGGTGCGCCTGCCTTTTCGGCGCGGCGCAGTTCGTACAGGGTATCGCAATGCAGATCCCAAACCTTCATGATGGATGCACTCCTTTATGCTTCTTCTCCCAGCAGCTGCAGCAGCTGTTCGGGGTTCATGGACAAAATCGCGCCGTCTGCCCCACCGGTAACGGTGTCGGCCAGCGACTGCTTGGCCTGTTGCAGCTCCACGATTTTTTCCTCAATGGTGTCCTGTGCGATCAGCCGGTACACCTGTACCGGGTTGCGCTGACCGATGCGGTAGGCGCGGTCGGTAGCCTGATTCTGCGCGGCAAGGTTCCACCACGGGTCGTAGTGGATGACGATATCGGCGGCGGTCAGGTTGAGACCTGTGCCGCCCGCCCGCAGCGAGATGAGAAAGACATCCGCCTCGCCCTGATTGAACCGGCGCACCTGCTCGGCACGCACCGGCTTCGGGGTAGAGCCCTGCAGGGTAAAGTGGCTCACCCCGGCTTCGTCCAGCCGTTTTGCCAGCAGCTCCAGCATGGAGGTGAACTGGCTGAACAGCCCGCCCGCCACTGCCTCGGTGACAAGCTCCAGACAGGCGTCCAGCTTGGCGCTGCTGCCCGTCCAGTTGTCTGCCACAAGGCGCGGGTCGCAGCAGATCTCCCGCAGCCGCATCAGCACGGCAAACACGGTCATCTTGTCCTCCGGCTTTGCCGCCCGCAGCTTTTCCCGGGCATCCACCACCGCCGCCAGATACAGCTTGCGCTGCTCGGTCTCCAGCTCAACGCGGCGCACATTCTCGGTTTTGGGCGGCAGCTCCCGCAATACCTCAGACTTCATGCGCCGCAGGATGAAGGGGCCGGTGAACTGGTTCAGCCGCCGCACGGCGTTGGCATCTTCGTCCTGCACGATGGGCTTTTCAAACCGGGCACAGAAGGTCTTGTAGGGGGGCAGATACCCGGGCATCAAAAAGGAGAAGATGCTCCACAGCTCGCCCAAGCGGTTCTCCACCGGGGTGCCGGTCAGCGCAAAGCGCACCCGGCTGTTCACCCGGCACACCGCCTTGTATTTCTGGGTGGTGTGGTTCTTGATGGCCTGCGCTTCGTCCAGAATGCAGGCGTAAAAGTTTTGCCCGGCATACAGTTTTTCGTCCCGGCGCAGCAGGTCGTAGCTGGTAATGACGATGTCCGCCTGCGCCCACCCATCGACTAGCGCGGCACGGTGGGCGGCATCGCCGTCCATGGCAACGCTTTGCAGCTGCGGGGTGAACTTCTGGCATTCCTCCTGCCAGTTCAGCACCAGCGACGCCGGGCAGACGATGAGACTGGGCAGCTGCTGCCCGCCCTCCTTCATGGCCAGCAGGTAGCTGAGCACCTGCACAGTCTTGCCCAGACCCATATCATCGGCCAGAATGCCGCCCATGCCGTAGCCATCCAGTGTGCGCAGCCAGCGGTAGCCGTCCCGCTGGTATTTGCGCAGGGTCTTTTGCAGGGAGAGCGGCGGGGTATATTCGCTGTCCCGCACGGCGTGGAAGCTGCGGCTGATGCGCCGGAAAGCATCGTCCCGGTCGAATCGCAGGCCGTTCTGCCCCGAAAGCGCCCAGTCCAGCGTGGGCGCGCGGTAGAGCGGCAGAGCGGCGTGACCGTCCTTCAGCTTTGCGCCGGAAAGTTCCAGTGTGTCGTTCAGCTCGTCCAGCCCTTCCAGACTGTCGTCCAGCCGCAGCAGGCTGCCGTCCCGCAGGCGGTGGTAGCGCTTTTTCTGGTGCAGAGACTGCAAAAGCTCCCGCAGCTCCTCCACCGGGAACGCGCCGGTGTCCACTTCCAGGTCCAGCACGCTGCCGTGCACCGACACCCCTACCGAAATTTTAGGCGGGGCGGCTTGTAGGTTGCGGAAGGCATCGGTCTGGTACACCTCGCCCATGGCCAGCAGGGCGGGAATGCCCTCTTCCAGCAGTTGGAAAAGCGCCTCCTCCCCGGAAATGCTGTAATGCCCGGGCTTGCCGGTCTCGGGTTCCAGATAGGTTTCCAGCAGCCGCTTTGCCCGGTTCTCGGTGCGGGCATCCCGCAAAAGATCCGGCGGCACCGGCTCGCCGGGGGCTACCCTGTCCTCGCCGTACAGAAAGACCGGGTACGCCGTGACGGTAAGCCCCCGGTCGGCGTCCAGATAAAACTGCACCACCGGTTCCAGCGGGATCTGGTTCAGCAGCAGACGTTCCGGGTCCACGATGTTCAGCTTGCTGCCCAGCTCCGGCAGCACATAGCTGCAAAAGGCCGTGGCATCTGCGCTGGTAAAGAACAGGCTTTTGCCGCCCAGCGCCTGCAATGCGGGCAGGATGCGGGTGCACCCGGGCCGCTGCAGCCGCCAGAGCGTATCCTCGCTGAACAGGTAATCATAGTCAAGGCCCTGCACAGCGGAAAGTGCGGGTTCGCCTTCCACCTGCACACCGCCGCGGCGGCGCTCCACGGTCATGGTAATGACGGGCAGACCTTCCCGCAGCTCGTACCCGCCCAAAAAACCGGTATGCTCGTACAGCTGCACAAGGTCATCAAAGATCTCGCCGGTCAGGATCATGCCTCCCGCCGGGCCTTGTTCGGCCCCGCCGTACACCCGCACGGCGGCTTTGTCCATGCTCTGCCTTGCGTTCACCTGACGGCGCAGCAGCTGCAAAAGCGCACGGGACTCTTCATCGAAGGCATCCCACCGGTGCACAAAAGCCAGTGCCTTGCCGTAGCTGACGCTTTTGCCCATCTCGACGGCTTCCATCAGGTTCGGGATGCTTTTTACCACATACTGCCGCCCGCCGTCCGAGATGCGCAGCCGCAGCCATGGCTGTGCGCCGGGCACGAGGGTCAGCTCCGGTTCCAGATGGGCAAAGCCGGTGCGCTGGGCGCATTTCCAGCCCGGAGGCATAGCTGTCCCGCCGGGCCGGTTCCGGGGCAAGGCCCGCCGCGCCGCGCACAACACCGGGAATAGCATCCGGCTTTGCCGCCGGTGCAGGGGCATTCTTTTCGGCATCGTCCAGCAGCAATGCGCCGATATGCTTGCAGTAGGTGCCCTCGCCGTTCTGGTTATACGGGCAGCTGCAGGACGCACTGACAAAGCTGCCGTTCTCCCGCAGCCATGCCTGCGTATAGTAATAGCTGCCGCCGCTGCCCTGTACCATGGCCGAAATATGGCGCACGCCATCGGCGTTCACGGTGCAGGTGCTCTGCTGGATGCGCTTGCGGTATTTCTTGGCCCGCTCAAAAATGTTATCGCCCAAAAGCGTGCGGATCTCGTCTGCATCCATGGCTCTTCTCTCCCCCGGTTCGTCGGTAAAAACCTTCTG
>OHXI01000783.1_pt1 | contig 10227 bp, 9 predicted proteins | sample 1579941 | NCBI WGS metagenome assembly OHXI01 (sample SAMEA3882553, study PRJEB24775) | human gut metagenome | biome: human-associated habitat; feature: intestine environment; material: feces | place: Netherlands | collected 2009/2010
TGGGGCAGCAGACGCTGGCCGAAGCGATCGACTATTGCCGTTTCCCGGTGATCTGCGCCAACATGGTCAGCGAGAACTCGCCGATTCCGCAGTTGAAACCCTATGTCATTCTCGATCGCGAAGGGGAGAAGTTCGCTTTCGTCGCTGCGGTGACCAATTACGGGTACAACAACCATCCGGACGGCCACGACGCCATCTTCGAGGGGTTGCGTTTTATGGATGCTGTGCGGACGCTCGAGGAGTACGAATACCTGCGCGACAGTTGTCAGGTGTTGGTGGCGCTGACACACATCGGTTCGAAATACGACCGGGAACTGGCCGACGAAGCCTCGGAATACGACCTGATTATCGGCGGGCACAGCCACGAGCGGATCAACGAGGTGGAGGACGGCGTGCTCATCACGCAGACGGGCCGCAACCTGAACATGGTGGGGGTTACCGAGGTGCGACTGCGAGGCAAGGAGATCCGGTCCCTGTCGTTCCGGCTGGTTCCGCTGGCCGACTACGCGCCCGACCCGGTTTATCAGGAGATGGTCGAGACCTACCGCAACAATCCGGTGCTGAAGGAGAAGGCCGGAGAGCTGACCGCTACGGCCGACAAGGTGGGGGTGGCCAACATCTTCCTCCAGGCGCTCAAACGCAAGTCGGGCAGCGACGTGGCTTTCTACCACTACGGGGGGATTCGCCGCGACAGCCTTTCGAAAGGCGACCTGACACGGAGCGACATATATGACCTGGATCCTTTCATTTCTTCTGTCAGCGTGATGGAGATGACGCCCGAACAGATGAGCAAAATGGTGCTGACCAAATACAACGACACGGTCAATAAGGGCGAGTCGCATCGGATCGACCTCTTCTCGACCGCACCGTACGTGATCCGTACCGACGGGTACGATGCGGTAGAGGTGATCTTTCCCGGGTTGGTGTCCGGCCGTAAATACAAGGTGGCGATGGGCGACTATGTTTTCAAGAATTACCAGGGACTCGAATATACGAACGGCGAGACTACGCAGTGGCTCGTGCCCGACGTATTGATGGAATACGTCGCCAACGGCGGCAAACCCCTCGCACCCGACAATACGCTCCGGCAGTCGGTCGCAGGTCTGCACGATGACCGGGAGAACCACGACGATCGTGACGACGATTGATCCGGTCCTTTCATCGAAGGACGGGGATCGGTGAGTCGGGTATTATGCGCCGGGGCGGTCGGGCTCCGGCGTTTTGTTGGCGGCGGGGAGCTGAGGGTCGGCCGAAACGGTCGGATTTTCCGAGGCGTTTCGGCGCAAGTGTCCGGCTTGTCGGTTGTGTCTTGCACGGTATTTGCCCGGAATGCAGGGAAACCGCGACGGTTCGGCAGGTTGCTGGATCCGCAGGCGGCAGCTTCTTTAGCGTATGGTGCAAGCGACTCCGTTGAATCTTTTGGTGAAGTCCCATTTGGCGTTGCTGTTGTGCAACATCATCTGGGCATGCGACTATCCCTTTTACAACCTCGTGCTGTCGAAGTACGTGGCCCCGATCGCGCTGGTTACCGCTTCGCTTTGCGCGGCGGCACTTTTCTCGCTCGTTCCTTTGCTTTGGAGCAAGGCGAAGCCGATCGCCCGCAAGGACATCAAGACGATGATCGGTGCGGCCCTGCTGATCGGCGTAATCCGCAAGGTGCTGCTCATGTACGGTTTGTCCCGCACGTCGCCCATCGACGGATCGATCATCGACACGATCACGCCACTGCTGGTGCTGCTTATTTCCGTGGTGCTCGGTATCGATAAATTCACGCGCCTCAAGATCGCCGGTCTGGTGTTGGGCATGGCAGGTGCGGTGGGTGTCGTCCTGCTGGGAGCCAGCGGCGGACATACGCACTCCGGACTGGTCGGCAACCTGATGATCGCGGGCTGCGCCCTGGCTACTTCCTGCTACATGGTCTGGTTCAAAAAGTTGATCGCCAGGTACGATGTCGTCACCATGTTGCGCTGGGTCTATTGTCTGGCGGCGCTGATGGTGCTTCCGTTCGGTGCCCGGGAGTTGGTGCATACTGATTTCGCGGCGATGGATACCGACATCCTGCTGGCGACGTTGTTCGTGGTCTTCGTGCCGACGTATGTCCCGAACCTGTTGCTGAACTATTCGCTCAAATACGTGCAGCCGACCGTTTCGAGCATCTATACCTACCTGCAACCCGTTTTGGCGGTGATTTTGTCGGTGGCGATGGGCCTCGACCGGCTGCATCTGGACACGGCGCTCTGCGCGCTGGTTATCTTCTTCGGCGTGGGGCTGGTGATCCGCTCCTATCGCGGCCCGGCCGTACCTTCGGCTCCGCTGCCCGTCCATACGCATTGATTTTCTGCGTAAAAAAGGTCGAAAGTTTGCAGATTGCCGATTTCTTCCTATCTTTGCACTCCCCGTATGCGCACGATGCGCGAGGGGAGTGTTTTATTATTAACCATTTAACGAGCGATTGCATCGCATTTAATTTCCACATGGAAGAAGCAAAAAAAGTTGCAAACGAGAACTTTGACTGGAACGCGTTTGAAAACGACCTGGGCGTTTACGACCAGCCCAAAGAGCAGATCGGCGAGGCTTATGACAAGACTCTTTCGAACATCGCCGCAAACGAGGTGACCGAAGGTACGGTCATCGGTATCAACAAGCGCGAAGTGGTCGTCAATATCGGCTACAAGAGCGAGGGTATCATCCCCATTTCGGAGTTCCGTTACAACCCGGATCTGAAGGTAGGCGACAAGATCGAGGTTTACGTCGAGTCTGCCGAGGATAAGAACGGTCAGCTGGCTCTTTCGCACAAGAAAGCGCGTCAGCTCAAGTCGTGGGATCGTGTGAACGAGGCCCTCGAGAAGGACGAAATCATCAAGGGTTACATCAAGTGCCGCACCAAGGGCGGTATGATCGTCGATGTATTCGGCATCGAGGCCTTCCTGCCGGGTTCGCAGATCGACGTGAAGCCGATCCGCGACTACGATGTATATGTAGATAAGACGATGGAGTTCAAGGTTGTGAAGATCAACCAGGAGTTCCGTAACGTCGTCGTTTCGCACAAGGCGCTGATCGAGGCCGAGCTCGAGGCGCAGAAGCAGGTAATCATGTCGAAGCTCGAGAAGGGCCAGATCCTCGAGGGTACGGTCAAGAACATCACTTCGTACGGCGTGTTCGTCGATCTGGGCGGCGTGGACGGTCTGATCCACATCACCGACCTGTCGTGGGGCCGCGTCAACCACCCCGAAGAGATCGTTTCGCTCGACGAGAAGATCCGCGTGGTTATCCTCGACTTCGACGATGCCAAGAAACGTATCGCATTGGGTCTGAAGCAGCTCGCTCCGCACCCCTGGGAGGCGCTGGATCCCAACCTGAAGGTGGGCGACCACGTGAAGGGCAAGGTTGTCGTGATGGCCGACTACGGCGCGTTCGTCGAGATCGCACCGGGTGTAGAGGGTCTGATCCACGTATCGGAGATGTCCTGGAGCCAGCACCTGCGTTCGGCACAGGATTTCATGAAGGTGGGCGACGAGGTAGAGGCAGTCATCCTGACCCTCGACCGTAACGAGCGCAAGATGTCGCTGGGCATCAAGCAGCTTACTCCCGATCCCTGGGCCGATATCGAAACCCGCTATCCCGTAGGTACGAAATGCAAGGCCAAGGTTCGCAACTTCACCAATTTCGGTGTGTTCGTCGAGATCGAGGAGGGTATCGACGGCCTGATCCATATTTCCGACTTGAGCTGGACCAAGAAGATCAAGCATCCGGGTGAATTTACGTCGGTAGGCGCCGAAATCGAGGTCGTAGTGCTGGAGGTCGATAAGGAAAACCGTCGCTTGAGCTTAGGTCACAAACAATTGGAAGAAAACCCATGGGATGTATTCGAAACGATCTTCACCGTTGATTCCGTACACGAAGGTACGATTACCGAGATGACCGACAAAGGTGCCGTCGTATCGCTGGGCGAAAACGTCGAGGGCTTCGCTCCGATGCGTCAGCTGGTGAAAGAGGACGGCACGACGGCGACGGTCGGCGAGAAACTGCCGTTCAAGGTGATCGAATTCTCGAAGGCTACCAAGCGCATCACGCTTTCGCACACTCGTCTTTTCGAAGAGGCTAAACGTGCCGAGCGGGCCGAGCAGGCTGCCGAGAAGAAGGCTTCCGCCGAGGCTACCAAGTCTTCGATGAAGAAGATCAACGCTTCGGTCGAGAAGACCACGCTGGGTGACATCGCCGGTCTGGCCGAACTCAAGGACGCGATGGAAGCGGCTGCCAAGGAGGAGAAATAATCCTTGATCGCATGGATGAGAAAATCCCCGACCGCGAGGCCGGGGATTTTTTATTTCGGAAAACAAGCTCGGTCGCTTGCTGTACTGTGGTTATCGTCCGCTCGCTTTGTGATAGGAGTGATGTTTTATTCCCGGACTTTGTAAACGACGTAAATATGGTCGTCGGGCAGGGCGTACAGACGGCGTTCGGCTTCGGTGAGCGAGGCGGCGAAGTCGATGTCGGCGACTTCGAATCCGGCACTGCGCAGCCGGTCGGCGTAGTCGCGGCCGTAGATGCGCCGGTGGTCGTACTGGCCGAAAATGCGGGTTCGCTCAGCCGGATCGGTGATCGTGTCGTCTTCGAAGGTTTCTTCGCGCGAAAAATCCATCGGCGACAGGACGACGCCCCAGCCGCCGGGTTTCAGGATGCGGTGGAGTTCGCGCAGCGCCTGCCGGTCGTCTTCGACATGTTCCAGGATGTGATTGCAGATTACCACGTCCGTAAAATCGTCCTCGAGGGGAATGTGCTGCACGTCGAAATGCATATCGGCCAGCGGACTTTCGAGGTCGGCGGTGAGGTACAGGCCCGGGTGCCCGTCGTAATGTTTGCGCAGTTTGCGCATCAGGCAGACTTCGGGAGCGATGTGCAGGATGCGGGGGTACGCGGTCAGCAGGTCGGTTTCGCGTTGCAGGTAGAGCCATAGCAGGCGGTGCCGCTCGAGCGAGAGGCAGCGGGGGCAGAGGGCGTTCGGGCGGGAGTGGACGTAGCCGTAGGGCAGGAACTTGCGCCGCCGGGTGCCGCAGACGGGACATTCGACGCCCCGGCCGATATAAAACCATCCCAGTACCGGGACGGATATTCCTGCGATGCGGTGCAGGAAGGTACGGGGCAGGTGATTGAGTGCCCAGCGAATCAGCCTTTTCATCTTATTCGGAGATTTTTTTCAGCTCCTCTTCCGTCCGGTGCAGCCGTTCCTTGCAGAGGGCGATCAGTTCGGTAGCCCGCTTGACCTCCTTGGTCAGCAAATCGATGGTCATCTCTTCGCGGCGGAAGCGGTCGAGGATCTGCTCGATTTCGTTCATCGCTTCGGTATAGGTAATCTCTTTCTTTGCCATATTGTCAGGTTGCTTATTTTACGATTGTATCGAATGTGCCGTCGGATAGTTCCACCCGCAGGGTGTCGCCGGAGGAAAGCCCTTTGGCCGAGGTGACGGTTTCATCGCCCCGGTGTACGATGGCGAACCCCAGCGAGAGAATATGTTCGGGCGAACGGCTTGCGATCAGCTCTTCGGCGGTCGTGAGCCGTGTGTGTTGCCGCCGCAGGAGCTCGCCGACAGCGGCCGAAAGCTCATCGCTCCAGCGGGAGAGCTGTTCGTTGCGGCGCAGGAGCAGGAGGGCGCTTTGATGCGCGATTTCGCTGCCGAGCTCCGCGAGCCGCAGTTCATGGCGGCGGAAGATACCCGCCGAGGCGTCGCGCAGTTGCAGTGCGGCGGTGTCGAGCCATCCCTCGACGCCCGTCATCCGTTCGACGAGCCATCCGGCGACGGCCGTCGGGGTTTTCAGTGCCGTGTGGGCCACCATGTCCGCGACGCTCGTATCCTTGTCGTGACCGATGCCCGTGAGGATCGGCAGGGGAAATTGGGCGATGTGAGCGCAAAGGCGGTAGGCATTGAAACAGTTCAGGTCGCTGGCCGACCCGCCGCCCCGGATCAGTACGACCGCATCGAAATCGTCCATGCGGTCGGCCACGGCGTCGAGTGCCGCCACGATCGAATCCTCGGCACCGGCGCCCTGCATGAAAGCGTCGAAAAGCGTCAGGGAGAAAGCATAGGGACTTTTGCCCAACTCCTTGCAGAAATCCTGATAGCCCGCTGCCTGGCGGCTCGAAACGATGGCGATACGCTGTACCACCTGCGGCAGAGGATTTTCGCGGTTGATGTCCCAGACTCCTTCGCGCTGGAGCCGCTCGATGGTGATCTGCCGCTGCCGTTCCATGTCGCCCAGCGTGAAGGTCGGGTCGATGTCCAGGATGTTGAGCGAGAAACCGTACAGTTCGTGGTAGGAGATCATCACCCGGGCCAGGATGCGGATGCCTGCGGCCAGTCGCTGACCCGTTTCGGCCTCGAAATAGCCGGCGATGCGGGCGTAAGCCGTGCGCCAGATGACCGCCCGGGCCTGCGAGAGCGGTACGCCGTTGTCGCCACCCTTTTCGACCAGTTCGAGGTAACAATGCCCCGAATAGTTGATTTTGATCTCCGCGATTTCGGCACTGACCCATACGGGCAGGGCGAACGCTTCGTCGAGCGTCGCTTTGACGAGTTTTTGGAGCTGGGAGAGTGTCAGGTGGTTTTGCATGACGACAAAGATAGTGAAAGCCGGGAGAAAACGGGAACTTGTTCCTGGTTTTCCGAGGCGCCTCCTATTTTCTGCGAAGATAGCAAAAGACAGGGGCAATCGTGCGGGCTTCGACGCAAGGATTGCCGAATTACTTCCGATCTTGAGCAAAGATAACGGAAGAAGGGCGATGAACCGAACTTTATTTCGGGTTTTCCACCTTTTCGCTGGGCAGAGTCGGCTGGGGCCCTTTGCGCTCGTTCGATCTCCGGTGATTCGAGCTTGTGCGGACCGTACCCTCTTTTCTGCGAAGGCCGCCAATCTCGGTCCGGCAGGTCGATCGTTCGGGGACGGTCGGTTTCCGGGGATGGCGCTGTCGGTCTGCCGTGCGACGGTCGTTGTGTCCGACTTTGGGTTGGGATCGTCGGAATTTCGGAAATCGGGCATGATACCCGCTGCGAAGTGCGGTTGATACGGGAACGGCAGGTGCCGACCGTTGTCAGCACAGGATTTTGTCGAGCAGGATGCCTGCGGTCTGCAGGGCACCGAAGAGCAGGATGTTGCGGGCCGTTTCGCCGAGGCAGACGTTCAGTTCTTCGCCGTGGTCGATGCGTACCATCTTGCGCCATGTGGCGATATGGACTGCAAGGTAGGGCAGAGGCAGCAGAGCTGCGGCGATACGGCCTTCGGCCAACAGCGAGAGGCACAGCAGGATGGCTCCTGTGCCCAGAGCCAGGTAACCCCAGCGCCCCGCTGCGGCTCCGAGGCAGACGACGATCGTGCGCTTGTTGCAGCGGCGGTCCTCCTCCCGGTCGCGGAAATTGTTAATCATGAGCATCGTGTCGATCACCATGCCGCAGGCCAGTCCGACTACGGCGGTTTCTCCGCTCCAGGTTCCGCACTGGAGGTAGTAGGTGAATCCGACGGGAATCAGGCCGAAGAAAAGGATGACGGCTATGTCGCCCATACCGTGATAGGCCAGCGGCCACGGGCCTGCCGTGTAAAAATAGGCGAAGACAATGCAGGAGGCACCCACCAGCAGGAGCCACCAGTTCCAGCCGCTGAGGGCCAGCAATCCCGCTCCGGCTGCACAGGCCGCCAGAGTGAAAGCCGCGATACCGCTCTTCATCGCCCGCAGGGTGATGTAGCCTTTGGCGAAAGCGCGGTCGGGACCCAGTCGGTCGGGGCGGTCGGCTCCCTTCAAAAAGTCGCAGAGATCATTGACCAGATTGGCCGTACACTGCATCGTCACGGCGAAGACAAGACACAGCAGAGCGACGACCGGGCGGAAGCCGCCGTCGGTGAAGGCCAGGGCCGATCCGATGAGAATGAGGATGACGGAATTCCCCAGACTGTACGGCCGGATGGCCAGAATCCATGCGGAGAGTGAGTTCGTTTTCAAGTTTCGGAGGGTTTGGTCGGATTTAGCGCATGATGAATTCCAAGGGACGCGGAATGCTTTTGCCTTCGGGCAGTTGTACGCGCAGAACCCCTTCGCTTTCGACCGGCTTTCCGTCGCGCATGGCGGGCTGCCAGCGGGGTGCTTTTTCGACGGCGTCGATCACACGGCGCCGCAGCCTTCGGTCGGTCGCTTCGAGCTCGTCGGTCGGGACGGTTCTCCCGTCGGTCGTGATCTTGTAACGCAGGACTACCCGTGCAGCCGGCAGAGAATCATCCCAATCGGTCTGTTTGGAAATATAGTCGTTGAAACTGCCGTCTGCTTCCGGGAAGCGGGCCGGGGTGTCGTATCGCAGGGTGATGAGTATCACGCCGTTCGAGGCTTCTGTTCCGTATCGGGCGATGGTCTGCTCGTCGGCAGGCAGCATCTCGGTCGATTCGATGTCGCCGGGCGGAATGTTGCGGATGTCGCTTACGACCTGCCCGTTGACTACGTATATGGGGTCCTGCGCCGCAGCGGAAAAGATCCCGGTGAAGATCAGTGTGAACAGGAGTATGAGCTGTTTTTTCATACGGTTCGTTTATCCGCAGAACGGGTTTCGGCCACGGAATATTGCTTTCAGAGAGTGACCTCCTTCCAGCCCGAGCGGGTCAGATCGACGCAGCCGTTTTTTCGGAAGCGGACACCTTCCGCCTCGAGCATCGGACGTTGCTCCGTCCAATGGGGTGCGGTTCTGCCTGCGCTGTTCACGACCCGGTGGCAGGGAAGTCCGGCGGGAGCCGCTGCCAGCGCATGTCCCACGCGGCGGGCATATCCCGGCATGCCGATCAGCCGGGCGATCTGTCCGTAGGTCGTTACGCGCCCTGCGGGAATTTGCGCCACGACCGAATAGACTTCCGCGTCGAATCCTTCGGGAAGGGCCATGTCGGAGGTGTGTTAGAGTTCGCTCTCCTTGAGGCGCTCGGCGTTTTCCGCTACGATCAGATGGTCGATGCAGTCCTGGATGTCGCCGTCCATGAAGGCCGACAGGTTGTAGATCGTGTAGTTGATGCGGTGGTCGGTGATGCGCCCCTGCGGGTAGTTGTAGGTGCGGATCTTGGCCGAACGGTCGCCCGTCGAAACCATCGTCTTGCGCTTCGAGGCGATTTCGTCGAGGTATTTCGAATATTCGAGGTTGAAGACGCGGGTGCGAAGTTCTTCGAAAGCCTTGTCGAAGTTCTTGAGCTGCGATTTCTGGTCCTGGCACTGCACGACGATACCGGTCGGGATGTGCGTCAGGCGGATCGCCGAGTAGGTCGTATTGACCGACTGTCCGCCGGGGCCCGAAGCGCAGAAGATATCCTTGCGGATGTCGTTCATCGAGATTTCTACGTCGAACTCCTCGGCTTCGGGCAGCACGGCCACCGAAGCGGCCGAGGTGTGGACGCGGCCCTGCGTTTCGGTCTGGGGTACGCGCTGCACGCGATGTACGCCCGATTCGTATTTGAGCGTACCATAGACATTGTTGCCCGTGACTTTCATCACGACCTCCTTGTATCCGCCGGCCGTGCCTTCCGAGAAGGAGGTGATTTCGTACTTCCAGCCTTTGGATTCGATGTATTTGGTGTACATGCGCATCAGGTCGCCGGCGAAGATGGCGGCTTCGTCGCCGCCCGTGCCGCCGCGGATCTCGACCACGGCATTTTTGGCGTCGTCCGGATCGGCCGGCACCAGCATCAGCTTGATACGCTCCTCCAGCTCCGGGATGCGGGCCTGGGCTTCGTCCAGCTCCTGGCGTGCCAGCTGACGCATCTCCTCGTCTTCTTCCTCGGCAAGTATCTGTTTCGATTCCTCAACTGCCGCAAGTGCATTGACGTACTCACGCTTTGCCTGCAACATGCGCTCCATGGTCAGCCGCACATAACGCTGCTGATCGGCTATGACTGCCGGATCCGTTATCAACGTAGATACTTCCTCAAACCGGGGTTCGAGTATATCAAGTCTCTCTATTAAGCTTGATGCTGCCATATTTCTATATTACACGATTATCACTGCAAAATTACAAAATAAACTTCAAAAACTTGCGAGATTCAGCAAATAGAATTAACTTTGCAGTCGCAAACCGAGTTCGGACCCGAGTCCGAAGGGTAGTTTGACAAACCAATCAATAGTAAACCGGCAAGTTTATGGCAACAAAAATCAGGTTACAGCGTCACGGCCGCAAGGGCTACGCTTATTACCCCATTGTAGTAGCCGATAGC
>OHXI01000784.1_pt1 | contig 10207 bp, 8 predicted proteins | sample 1579941 | NCBI WGS metagenome assembly OHXI01 (sample SAMEA3882553, study PRJEB24775) | human gut metagenome | biome: human-associated habitat; feature: intestine environment; material: feces | place: Netherlands | collected 2009/2010
GCACTAAGGAGGAGCTTAAGAACACACATGATGCACTTAAGGAGCTCGAGGAAAAGAGCGAGTTTGAGTGCTTGAAAATCAGGGCAGACAGACTGATGGAGAAGAAAAAGTACACTGCAGCAATTTTTGAATACAAAAAGCTGCTGTCATGTGAGGATGCAAAGCATACTGAGCGTGTATTGTACGGAAACATATATCACAATCTGGCTACAGCCTATGTGCAGCTGTTTTTATTTGATATAGCAGCGGATTTATATCTTGAGGCATTCAGGCAAAATGGGGACAGAAAATCACTGTGGTCTTGTCTATATGCCTATAAGCTTGATAATAACGACACAGGATATGCCCGGATTGTCAGGGAATATAGTGTTACGGAGCAGGAAATAAATAATCTGGACAGTGTATTAAAGGGCGTATGTGCAGAAGCTTCAGATGGTTGTGATGAGGGCAGACAAAAAGAAACAATTTTGAAATACAAAGAGGATTACAGGGCGCATGTTATTTAAACGCCAAAAAAGACCGATGATATACAATTACATATTGAGAGTATACCGGATGAGAGTACTAAAGGGTTCAATGTAGTTGAAATATGTGAACAGATGGTTGATGCCGCCAGAGAACTCGATGTAAACAGAATTTTAAATAAAATCGCAGAGCTTGATATGGAAGTTCAATCTGAGGATTGATAAAATTTCCATATTGTTATATAATTTCAAATTGAAAAATGACTAAAAAATATTAATATAGAGGAGCACATTTTAAAATGAGTAAGATTAGAACAAGATTTGCACCAAGCCCGACAGGAAGAATGCATGTAGGAAATTTAAGAACAGCACTGTATGCTTACCTGATTGCAAAGCATGAGGGTGGTGATTTCATTCTCCGTATAGAGGATACAGATCAGGTACGCCAGGTGGAGGGTGCTGTTGATATTATAAACAGGACACTCAAAGAGACAGGACTTGTCCATGATGAGGGACCTGACAAGGATGGCGGATGCGGTCCATATGTGCAGAGTGAGCGTGTGGCACAGGGTATCTACATGAAGTATGCAAAGGAACTTATTGACAAGGGAGAGGCATATTACTGCTTCTGTGACAAGGAGCGTCTTGACAGTCTTAAAACAACTGTTGCAGGAAAGGAAATCTCTATATATGACAAGCATTGCTTACATCTGTCAAAGGAGGAGATTGAGGCAAATCTCGCGGCCGGCAAGCCATATGTCATCAGACAGAACAACCCTACAGAGGGCACAACCACATTTGAGGATGAGATTTACGGAGATATCACAGTAGATAATGCAGAGCTTGATGATATGATTCTTATCAAATCTGACGGATATCCTACATACAATTTCGCAAACGTAGTAGATGATCACCTGATGGGCATCACACATGTAGTCAGAGGAAACGAGTATCTTTCATCATCCCCTAAGTATAACAGACTTTATGAGGCATTTGGATGGGATGTGCCTGTATATGTACACTGTCCGCTTATCACAGATGAGGAGCATCATAAGCTTTCAAAGAGATGCGGTCACTCATCCTTTGAAGATTTACTGGATCAGGGATTCCTTACAGAGGCTATTGTAAACTTTGTAGCGCTTCTTGGCTGGAGTCCTTCAGACAATCAGGAGATCATGTCACTTCCTGAGCTTGTTGAGAAGTTTGATTATCATCATATGAGTAAATCACCTGCTGTATTTGACTTCACAAAGCTTAAATGGATGAACGGAGAGTATATAAAGAAGCTTGATTTTGACAAATTCTATGAGATGGCACTGCCATACATTAAGGAGGTTGTCACAAAGGATTATGACCTTAAGAAGATAGCAAGAATGGTTCAGACACGTATTGAGATATTCCCTGATATCAAGGAGCATATCGACTTCTTTGAAAAGCTGCCGGACTATGATATTGCCATGTATACTCACAAGAAGATGAAGACAAACCCAGAGACATCACTTGAGGTATTAAACGATGTGGTTCCTATTCTTGAAAGCTGTGATGATTTCTCAAATGATGCACTTTTTGAGACTCTTAAGGCATATGCTACAGAAAAGGGCTATAAGATAGGCTATGTTATGTGGCCGATCCGTACAGCTGTTTCAGGAAAACAGATGACACCTGGCGGAGCTACAGAGCTTATGGAGGTGTTTGGCAAAGAGGAGTCTATAGCCAGAATTAAGAAAGGCATAGAAAAGCTTTCTAATAACTAATCTATTAACAAAGGGTATTTTATGAATTTTAACAAAGCCCAGCTTGGCGCCATCGAACACAAGGATGGCGCTATGCTTGTTTTAGCGGGACCGGGTTCCGGTAAGACCGCAGTTATCACACACAGGACTAAAAACTTAATAACAAAGCATCATGTGAAGCCTTCTGAAATTTTAGTTATCACCTTTACCAAGGCTGCTGCAAATGAGATGAAGGAGCGTTTTAATTCACTGATGAAAGACGAGAGGGTGAACGTATTTTTACGATACTCAAATATGCATATCGCTTTACAAGTGCCAATATTGCTGATGAGTCTGTTAGATACGGCTTTATCAGGGAAATTTTATCCTACTACCGCCTCGAATACAAAGATGAGAATGAGTTTATAGGCAATTTACTTGCTGAAATCAGTCTGATTAAAAACAGCCGCATTGATATAGAAAATTTCTACTCGGGAGTGTGTGGTGAGGAAATATTCAGGGATATATATAAAAAATATGAGACAAGGCTTAAGGAAAACAGGCTTATTGATTTTGATGATATGCTCTCGTATACTTATGAGCTGTTTAAGGAAAGACCTGATATACTGGCATTGTGGCAGAACAAGTATAAATACATACTGATTGATGAGTTTCAGGATATTAACCGTCTGCAGTATGAGATTATAAAAATGCTTGCCGCTCCACAGAATAATCTGTTTATTGTAGGAGATGATGACCAGTCAATATACCGCTTCAGAGGGTCAAAGCCTGAGATAATGCTTGGGTTTGAGAAGGACTATCCGGATGCAAAAAGAATCCTTTTAGATACTAATTACAGATGTGGCAAATATATAGTGGAGGCCTCGTTGAATCTCATCTCGCACAACAGGGAGAGATTTGATAAGAAAATCATTGCGGCAAGCAAGTCAAAGGCGCCTGTTACGTTTGCTGATTTTGAAAACAGAAGAGACGAAAATATCTTTCTCATACGCGATATAGATAAAAAGATAAAGGCAGGAGCTGTATTCAGCGACTTTGCGGTGCTTTTCAGGACAAATACCCAGCCAAGACAGCTTATAGAGCAGCTTATGAGCTATAATATCCCATTCAAAACAAAGGATAATATACCTAATATATATGAGCACTGGATTGCCAGAGACTTGTTTACATACCAAAGAATTGCAGCAGGCAGCAGAGACAGAGCTGATTTTTTGCAGATTATGAACAGACCAAAGCGGTATCTGTCAAGAGACAGCCTGTGTGATGCAACTGTGGCATTTGATGAGTGGATTAAGCTGTTTGATGAGAAGCCGTGGATAGCTGAGCGGATAGAAAAGCTTGAGTATGACATGAAGCTTATAAGCCGGATGAATCCATATGCCAGCATAAACTATATCAGAAGAGGGATTGGCTATGACGACTTTTTAGCTGAATATGCCGAGTATAGGAATATAAATAAAGAGGATTTGTTTGATATACTGGATGAAATCCAGTCAGGCGCCAAGGGTTTTGCTACTTATGAAGAGTGGTATGAGCATATAAAGGAATATACAAAGCAGATGAAGCTTATGGCTTTATCGAAAGAAAGTGACCCTAATGCCGTGACACTTGCAACCCTTCACAGCTCAAAGGGGCTTGAATTTGAAAACGTGTATATAATTGATGCAAATGAAGGGATAATGCCGTATAAAAAGGCTGTGCTTGAAAAGGACATAGAGGAGGAGCGAAGGCTGTTTTATGTCGGCATGACCCGTGCAAAGACAAGCTTGTCTGTTTACTCGGTCAAGTCGGTAAACGATAAATCAGCCCAAGCCTCCAGGTTTGTCCGTGAAAGTAAAGAGCCTAGACAAAATAATAGTAGAGATGATTAAATATCATCAAACATTTCGTCATCCAAAAGCTCATCGAATCTGTCGGCAGCAGCCTCGTACTCGTCGTCGGATTCGATGTTTTCTATTCTCGGAAGTCCTTCCTCGTCCTCGAAATAGCGATACAGATACACTTCGCCACTCTCATTCTCGTTGCCATTTTTGTCTAACGGTAGAAGAGCTATGTAATCCTTGTGATCTGCATCAAAAATGGTGATAATCTTGCATTCGACACTTCCGTTGTCCAGATCGAGTGTTACGCGGATATCGTCTGCCTCATCAGGTGTAACAGGTGTTGCTTTTTCTGCCATATTGTACCTCTTTCTTTATAGTAATCTAAAGTAACTATTATATTATATCAAATTATTCTATACAAAAAAAGTCAAAACTAGTATAATAAATAAATACTAGAATTATTGATTGGATGGTGTTGCATGAATTTTCGATTAACAAAGGGAAACTTTTTAAAAACAGGTGCTTATATTGAGGGGGATAGTGCAATATTCACCTTTGCAGCAGAAAAAGAGGATGAATGCAGCATTGTTTTACTTGATAAATCGGGAAATACCGCCTGTGTGATTGATATACCTGCCGAGTATTCGACAGGTTCACTTTACTCTGTGAGACTTCATGGTTTTTGCAGGAATGAATATGCATATTATTTTAGAATTAATGGAAAAAGGTGCATAGATCCCTATGCCACAAGAATTTTCGGCAGAGAAAAATGGAATGATAAAACAAGAAGTGACAATGATTACGAAATAGCCTGCGGGATAGACAGTAGTGATTTTGACTGGAAATATGACAGCTTTCCTGAGATAACCAGGGACCGGATGAAGCTGTATAAGCTGCATGTTAGAGGTTTTTCCATGGATGTTTCAGGGGACAAAAAGCATAAGGGCACCTTTGAGGCTGTATCGGACAGAATAAATTACATCAAGAAATTAGGCTTTACTTCAATTCTTCTCATGCCTGTATACGAGTTTGAAGAAATGACAATCCCTGTAAAGCACGATATTCCGGAATATGCAAAGCCGAAGTATTCCTTAAAGGATGAGCAAAGTGTGCACCCCGACAAGCAAAATGACAAGGTCAATTTTTGGGGCTATACCTCCGGCAATTATTTTGCCGTAAAAGCATCATATGCCAGTGACGCTTCAGATGCCTCCAATGAGCTTAGACGTCTCGTTGAAAGGCTGCACAAAAATGGCATGGAATGTATCGTAGAGATGTATTTTCCGGACAGAACTGACCACAATCTGATACTCGATGCGCTCAGATACTGGGTCATGAGCTTTCATGTAGATGGTTTTAAGCTGCTTGGGGACAGGCTGCCTGTTACTGCGATTGTGCAGGATGCTCTCCTTAGCCGGACAAAGATACTCTATGATGGCTTTGATATGTCGGTTGTACCGCAAAACAGGACATATGAAAATCTCTATATTGACAAGGAGGAGTACCAGTTTGCGGCGCGTATGATGTTAAACCATATCAACTGCAATATGTATGAGCTTTTAAACCAGCAGAAAAAGCAGGGGGAGAATGTCGGATTTATAAACTATATATCAAGCAATAACGGCTTTACCCTGAGTGATTTATTCATGTACAATGACCGCCACAATGAGGCCAATGGTGAGAAAAATGCTGATGGTCCTTCATGGAATTTCAGCAATAATTACGGTTGTGAGGGGCCTTCGCGAAAGAGATTTATCCGTGAGATAAGAAAACTTAAGTGGAAGGATGCCATGCTTCTTTTGTTTTTGGCACAGGGAGTGCCTATGATTATGGCAGGTGATGAGATCTGTAATTCACAGGATGGCAACAACAATGCTTACTGTCAGGACAACCCTACAGGCTGGGTGAACTGGTCAAATGAGCAGAGCAGAAGGGAAAACATCAGGTTCTTAACCAGACTTATCAAATTCAGGGATGAGCATCCTGTTATTTCCTGTCCAAAGCCGTTTAAATTCAGCGATTACAGGGCTGTTGGGTATCCTGATTTGTCCTACCACTGCAAGAATGCCTGGATAGGCGAGTGTGATGCCACAAAGCTATGTGTAGGTGTGATGTACTGTGGGGATTACAATGAAGTGAATAAAGACTATGTATACGTAGCTTACAATTTTTATTCATCCAGGGAGAAGTTAGCTCTTCCTAAGCTAAAGAAAGGAATGAAATGGTATAAAGTCTGCGATTCTACGCTCAAAGAACCGTTTTATGACTCTCCGGTGCTGTGTGAAAACCAGCAGTATGCAGATGTCTCACCGCAGTCGGTATACATCCTCATAGGCAGATAGACATATGAAAGCAATAAGACATTTTATAACAATTACACATCACAAGATTTTAGTCATGCAGGGGTGCTTTAGGATAGGGCTTTATAAACAGGGACTTCTTCATGACATGTCAAAATATTCACCGACTGAGTTTCTCGTCGGCTGCAGGTATTACAAGGGGTATATGAGTCCGAATAATGCGGAGAGAGCCGACAGGGGCTATTCATCTGCGTGGCTTCATCATAAGGGACGCAATAAGCATCACCTGGAGTACTGGATTGACTATGCTGTTTCAAAGCCGGGGGACGATAAAGCACATACAAAAATGGAGGGCATGAAAATGCCCATAAGGTATGTCTGCGAGATGTTTATAGACCGTGTAAGCGCCTCAAAAAACTATCAGAAAGAAAAGTACACCGACAAAAGTGCACTGGAATACTATGAAAAAAGCGTGGATCACTACATGATTCATCCCGATACAAAAGCAATGCTTGAGTATCTGCTTGTCATGCTCTCTGTAAAGGGAGAAGAATATACTTACAGCTACATAAAAAAAGAGGTTTTAAAAGGGCATATCCCATACGAAAAGGATAAAATAAACCAGCTAGAACAGGGACTTCATGTCTGATGGAATATCAGATATGAGGTTCATTTTTTGTCCTGTGACAGGGTGCGTGAAAACAAGACGCCCTGAGTGCAGTGCTTGTCTGGATATATATGTATAGTCGGGATTATATAAAAAGTCACCTATCAGTGGAAAACCGATATACTTCATATGGACGCGTATCTGGTGAGTGCGTCCGGTAAGAAGTCTTAGCTTGACAAGCGATAAATTATTATCCGGGTTATATTTGATCCTGATAAAGTCGGTTACTGCATATTCACCGCGTTTGAAATCAACACACCGCTCTATGGTGGAAGCATCCTTTCTTGCAATCGGAGCACTGATGCGCATGCATGCAGGTGTACACCCACTGCAGACGGCGTAGTATGTCCGGTGGATGGCACGCTTTGCGACAGCGTTGCCAAGTATCCCGCCTGCAAGTGCATGCTTTGCGACAATTGTAAGCCCTGTGGTATCTCTGTCCAGCCGGTTTATGCATCTGTATACAAACGGCTTGTTCTGACTGCAATAGTAGTACATGAGCGCATTTGCAAGCGTGTTGTCATGGTTTCCGGCGGATGGATGGGCAGGCATATCAAACGGCTTGTTTATTACGATGATATCATCGTCCTCGTATGCTATATCAAGAGGCAGATTTACAGGTGCTATATTATCAGAGCATTCGTTTTCTACAATTTGGACTGTGATTAAATCGTCCTTACACAGCCTTTCGTTTGTATAGGTCCATATACCGTTTCTTAGTATACCATGGTCTGTCTGCTTCAGCCTGACAAGCACCTGATGTGTGTAGCCATGCTCCTTCAAAAAGCCTTCTACTGTTTTTCCTGTATCATTTTCATTGATTTTGTAGTCTATTTTTCTATTCATGGCAAAGATTATATCACAAAATACAGATTTGAACATAATATATTATAAGCAAATAATGACAGGGTGCTATGTGAATACATTTTTATCACCGCTTAGTTTAGAACGTGAGACGGAATGTCTGAAAAAAGTGGCTCAAAATGATAAAGAAGCTAAGGATGAGCTTATATTACACAATATGCGCCTTGTGGCACATGTTACAAAAAAATATGCAGTAAGAGAGGATGAGATGGAGGAGCTCATATCCATAGGCACTATAGGACTGATAAAAGCAGTGTCATCATTCAAGGCTGATTACGGAAATCGTTTTGCGACTTTTGCAATCAGATGTATCGAAAATGAGATTCTGATGCACTTTAGAAGCCGTAAAAAGAGCCGGGGTGATGTGTCCATATTTGAACCTATAGGCACTGACAAGGAGGGAAACCAGATTCATCTGGTGGATGTGATTGAGAATGGACAATCTGATGTGGTATCGGATATAGAGGTGTCTGAGTCACTTAAGATTTTAAGGCAAAATATGAGAAGCGTTTTATCGGACAGAGAATATTATATTATTACGAAACGCTTTGGCCTTGACGGTGAAAAAGAGCTGACACAGAGACAGATTGCTAAAACGCTCAGCATTTCGAGGTCATATGTTTCAAGAATTGAAAAGGCCGGTTTGAAAAAATTACGAAAACTGCTCGAATAGGTGTTTACAAAGGGCAAAAATATGTTATCATAGAGCCATGTCTTTTGTGCATTTGTCTATGCATTTACCCCAATTGGAATAGGAGTATATATGTACAGTACAGTCAGAACGGCTGTTTTGGATGGAATCAGTGCGATTCCGGTACAGGTGGAGGTTGATATTTCAACCGGCATGCCTGTTTTTGATATGGTTGGAAATCTCACCTCAGAAGTAAGAGAAGCAAAGGAGCGTGTTAAAACAGCGCTGCACAGCGTTGGCATTGTTTTGCCTGCCAAGCGTATCACAGTAAATCTATCGCCTGCAAATATTAAAAAGACCGGAACAGGCTTTGATCTGCCTATAGCTGTTGCTGTTTTAACAGCTATGGGGGTGATTGACGCTGATAGCATAAAGGGCTGCACACTTGCAGGCGAGCTAAATCTAAACGGTGAAATTTTGCCGGTCAGCGGTATTCTGCCGATTGTATTTGATGAGTACAACAAAGGCATTGGAAAGTTTATTATTCCAAAGCAGAATGAAAATGAAGGCAGACTCGTCTGCGGTGCAAAAATATTTGGGATAAGCCATTTAAATGATGTAATTGCACAGTTTGATGAGGCAGCATTTACGTGTCAGAAAACTGGCACAGTACATGAGCTGCAAATGGATGAAAAATACGCCGATTTTTGTGATGTTAACGGACAGAAATTTATTAAAAGAGCATGTGAGGTGGCTGCTGGTGGTATGCACAATATACTGCTCGTCGGACCTCCCGGTGCAGGCAAAACAATGATAGCAGAGCGTATGCCGTCAATTCTGCCTCCTCTTAGTGAAAATGAGAGACTTGAGCTGTCAAAAATATACAGCATCTGTGGTCTTTTGGACAATGACAGCTCCTTAAGGGACAGCAGACCATTCAGAAATCCCCACTATTCCGTCACCCAGGCCGCATTAATCGGCGGAGGAACGAGAATTAATCCGGGCGAGATATCGCTTGCACACAATGGCGTTTTGTTTTTGGATGAGCTCGCTGAGTTTAAGGGCGGCCTGCTGGATCTGCTCAGAGCTCCGCTTGAGGAGCACTGCATCAGGCTTTCAAGAGCCGGCAGAAACGTGACTTATCCGGCTAATTTTCTGCTTTTTGGTGCGATGAACCCATGCAGCTGCGGCTATTATCCCGATATGCAGAAATGCAGATGCACGGCGGCTTCTATTGAACGATATATCAACCGTATCAGCCAGCCGCTCTTAGACCGCATTGACATCTGCGTGGAGACGCCACAGATTAAATTTGAAGAGCTGAACGGAACGAAAAAAGAGGAATGTTCCGATACAATCCGTGCACGTGTGATTGAAGTACATGCGATCCAGAAAAAACGTTATCAGAAAGAAGATTTTCAGTTTAACAGCCAGATTCCGGCTGCACGGATTGCAGAATACTGTGCTCTGTCGAAAGATCAGGAAAAATATATGAAGAAAATTTACAAACAGTTAAATCTGACTGCCCGGTCTTATCATAAAATTTTAAAGGTTGCGCGGACTCTGGCAGATATGGACGGCTCTGAAAACATTCTGGATGCGCATTTGAATGAGGCAGTCTGCTATCGCAATATTGACAAAAGATTCTGGAGGGATTCGTTATGAAATATCAGTACTGGCTTTCAAATATTCCGGGAGTCGGCTGTAAGACGATCCACCGCCTTT
>OHXI01000785.1_pt1 | contig 10197 bp, 6 predicted proteins | sample 1579941 | NCBI WGS metagenome assembly OHXI01 (sample SAMEA3882553, study PRJEB24775) | human gut metagenome | biome: human-associated habitat; feature: intestine environment; material: feces | place: Netherlands | collected 2009/2010
CTTCCTGCCTATGGACTGCTGCTCTGTGGACCGGCAGGAACCGGAAAGTCACAGATTGCATATGCTGTTGCACGTATACTCAAGCTTCCATGGACCACACTCGATATGAGCTCCATAAATGATGCGGAGCAGCTCACAGGAAGCTCAAGAATCTATTCAAACGCAAAGCCGGGAATCATTATGGAGGCATTTTCACAGGCGGGAGAGTCAAATCTTGTATTTATCATCAATGAGCTCGACAAGGCCTCAAGCAAAAACGGCAACGGAAATCCGGCAGATGTGCTTTTGACACTGCTTGACAATCTTGGCTTTACAGACAACTATATGGAGTGTATGGTGCCGACCGTCGGAGTATATCCGATTGCAACAGCCAATGATAAATCCCAGATTTCTGCACCGCTTATGTCACGTTTTGCAGTGATTGATATTCCGGACTATACCGATGAAGAGAAGAAGGTCATCTTCCAGAGATTTGCCCTGCGCAAGGTATTTGAGCGCATGGGAATGAAAGAGGAGGAGTGCGTTCTCACAGAGGATGGACTTGATGCAGTGATTAAGCTTCACGAGAACACATCGGGCATAAGAGATCTCGAGCAGGCTGCAGAGCATCTGGCAGCAAATGCACTTTATCAGATAGAGGTTGATAAGGTAAAGCAGGTGGTATTTGACGCTGAGGCTGTTTTTGAGCTTTTAGGCTAGCAGGATATATTACGGATACAGGAATTGTTACGAAAATAAAAGGAGATGGTCAGGATGAGAGAATTTGGAAAATCCAGAAAATTAGATAATGTGCTTTATGATGTAAGAGGACCGGTGGTGGATGAGGCGGCTCGTATGGAGGAAAACGGCACAAATGTGTTGAAGCTCAATATAGGAAATCCTGCGCCGTTTGGCTTCAGGACACCTGATGAGGTGATATATGATATGTCTCGCCAGCTCACGGACTGTGAGGGGTATTCCAACTCCAAGGGACTTTTTTCTGCAAGAAAAGCAATCATGCAATATGCACAGCTCAAAAAGCTTCCTAATGTGACGGTTGAGGATATCTACACCGGAAACGGAGTCAGCGAGCTTATAAACTTAAGCATGTCAGCGCTTCTTGACAATGGTGATGAGGTGCTGGTGCCGGCACCGGACTATCCGCTTTGGACAGCCTGCGTTACACTTGCGGGAGGCACGGCAGTGCACTATATCTGTGATGAGCAGTCAGAGTGGTATCCGGACATAGAGGATATCAAAAAGAAGATTACAGACAAGACAAAGGCAATCGTAATAATAAACCCTAATAATCCGACAGGAGCGCTCTATCCAAGGGAGGTGCTGCAGCAGATAGTTGATGTGGCAAGAGAGCACGAGCTTATGATTTTTTCGGATGAGATATATGACAGGCTTGTGATGGATGACTATGAGCATGTGTCTATTGCGTCGCTTGCACCGGATCTCTTCTGTGTGACCTTCAGCGGTCTTTCTAAGTCACATATGATAGCAGGCTATCGTATCGGATGGATGGTTTTAAGCGGCAACAAGGCGCTCGGAAAGGACTATATCGAGGGTCTCAACATGCTCTCAAACATGCGTCTTTGCTCGAATGTTCCGGCGCAGTCGATAGTGCAGACGGCTTTAGGCGGATATCAGAGTGTAGGCGAGTATATTGTGCCGGGCGGACGAATCTATGAGCAGAGAGAGTACGTCTACAAAGCATTAAACGATATACCGGGAATTTCGGCAGTAAAGCCAAAGGCAGCATTTTACATATTCCCAAAGATTGATACTGCAAGGTTCAACATCACAAACGATGAACAGTTTGCACTGGATCTGCTTCGTGAGAAGAAGATACTCATAATCCACGGCGGCGGCTTCAACTGGGATAAGCCGGATCACTTTAGAGTGGTATATCTGCCTAGAACAGAGATATTAAAGGATGCCACAGGCAAGCTTGCAGACTTTTTGGCTTCATATAAGCAGAAATAATTATTGGCATAGATAATTATAAAACAGATGATATAAAACATATAACATATAAGCTCCGGCACAGAAAACTTTTTGTTCTGACCGGAGTTTTTATATTATGCTGTAATATTTTTTAAAAGTAACCTACCTGTAACTTTACATAATGTATTATACACTTGTATCGCGGGGCGGCTGCACTTTAAAGGACAGACCGCACAGCACTCAAAAATGCATAGAGAAGAAAAGGAGAATTAAATGGAACTGCTTAGAGTAGAACACTTATCAAAAATATACGGAGCCGGAGAAAATCAGGTCAAGGCTCTGGACGATGTGTCATTGAGCGTGGAAAAGGGAGAGTTTGTGGCAATTGTCGGGGCGAGCGGCTCCGGAAAATCCACACTGCTTCATCTGCTTGGAGGTGTTGACAGACCAACAAGCGGAAAGGTGTATATAAACGGCACTGATATTTTTGCAATGAATGATGATGAGCTTGCCATATTCAGAAGAAGACAGGTAGGCATCATTTATCAGTTTTATAATCTGATACCTATATTAAATGTGGAGGAAAACATGGCAATCCCGATGGAGCTTGATGGAAGAAAGGTGGAAAAAGCACAGATGGATGACATGCTTTTGCGCCTTGGACTTACAGAGAGACGTACTCATCTGCCAAATGAGCTCTCAGGAGGACAGCAGCAGCGCACATCTATAGGAAGAGCCCTGATTACGAGACCGTCTATAGTGCTAGCGGATGAGCCGACCGGAAACCTGGATACCAAAGCCAGCAACGAGATTATGCATCTATTAAAGACCTCAAACCGTGAGCTTAACCAGACAATTATTATGATTACACACAATATGGAGCTTGCAAAGGCGGCTGACCGCACAATAATGATAGAGGATGGTAAAATCAGATGAATTTGATGAAGACACTCACATTAAAAAACTTAAAGCTCAACAGGAAAAGAACTATTGTCACGATAGTCGGAATAATTCTTGCAACAGCGCTTTTGTCGGCGCTTGTCACACTTGTGTCAAGCTTTCAGTACAGTGTGATTGAATACCAGAAGCAAAAGGGCGGCGACTTTCATGTGAAATTTTCGAATGTGAAAATGTCTGAGCTTTCGGAGTTTAAAAACAACAGAAATATTGAAAGCACATTTGAGACAATGGGAATGGGCTTTGCAAAGCTAGACGGCTGCAAGAATGAGGATAAGCCATATGCATATGTCATGGCAACAGATGAGGCCGGCTTTGAGAGAGGCTGCTTTAAACTGATAGAGGGCCGCATGGCAAAAAATGAGGATGAGATAGTCATTCCAAGGCACTTAAAGACAAACGGACGAATCGACATAAAGGTGGGAGATGAGATAACACTGGATGTCGGAAAGCGATATGATTCAAACACCGAAGGTGTCATATCGGAAAACTGCGCATATGAGCATGAGGCAGAGACACTTACCGATACTGTGACAAAGCACTACAAGGTGGTAGGCATTATGGAAAGACCGGGCTATGGAATGGAGGACTATAGTGCCGCCGGATATACATTTGTCACATACTCTGATGAACTGGCAGCAATTGATAACGGCACAAAGAGTGAGGCAAGCGAAGCTGACACTACACTCACAGTGTACAGCAGATACACTCAAAAGGCTTTAAGAAACAAGGATGCTGTGACTGCAGATATAATTGGTGTGGATGAAAAGCTGTTTGAGAAAGCAAATAATTCATCTGTTGAAATGTCTTCTGAGGAAAGTGACAGGTTCCTTAAAGAGATGGAAAATGCAAAATATGATATATATATGAATGGATACCTTATAAACTATGAGTGCGTTTTCCCGATTGACGGTTCATTTAAAGCACTGTTTACAGTGGCTGCTGTTGTGGCTTTGATAATCATACTGACATCAGTGTACTGTATCAAAAACAGCTTCAACATATCAATCACTGAAAAAATCAGGCAGTATGGCATGCTTGCAAGCGTGGGTGCTACGAGGCGACAGATAAAAAGCAGCGTTAAGACAGAGGCAGCAATGCTTGGAGTGGTTGGTATTCCTGTAGGTACCATGAGTGGTATTTTGGCATCGCTTATACTTGTCAAGGTAGTAAATGCGCTGTCAGCAGGCTGGCTTAACTTTGCTTTGAGCTTTCACACATCACTGCCTGCACTTATTCTTGCTGTGATAATGAGTATAGCAACCATTTATTTCTCAGCAACAGGCAGTGCAAGAAGGGCGGCAAAGGTCACACCGCTTGAAGCAATAAGAAACACAAAGGAGATTAAAATAAAGTCAGCAAAGCTTAAGACACCGGCGATTATAGGAAGAATCTGGGGTATTGGAGGCGTTATCTCATATAAGAATATAAAGAGGAACAATAAAAAGTACAGAACCACAGTGACATCTATTGTCATCTGCTCAGTAACCTTTATTGTGATATCATACTTTATGTCTATGGCCTTTAGCGTTGTTGGGATGTCATATGCATCAGCAGATTACAATATTGGAATAAATATGTCATGTAAAAAGGACCTTGATATTGAAAAGCTCTCTAAGCTTTTGAGTGGCATTGAAGGAGCTGAGGATTATCTGGTTGGAGCAGGCTATGATTTCGATGTCAGTAAGCCGGAGTATACAAAGGAATATGGAGAGTATTGCGGGCAGCTTTATGATGACAGTGAGGATGTCTCACAAGAGTTTTTAATCACAGTTTTGGATGACAAATCGTATGATAAGTATGCGTCTGACGCAGGCATAAAAAATGCAGCTGCAGGAGCAATTCTTGTGAATAAATGCACATTTGATGTGTATAATGAGAATAGCTCAAAATACGTCAAAAAAGAGATGGAGCTGTACAAATATAAAGCAGGAGATACAATCGAGTGTGGCTATAATGTGTATGATGATGCTTCTTCTGATGACAATGCAGCAGAAGGCGATACTGAAAGCAGCACAGATGATAATAATGCAGTGGAAGGTGATACTGAAAGCGGCACAGAGGATAACAGTGGATACGTTGACGAGGAAACAATAAATAACGGAGTCAGAAAGACTGTGGATGTAACTATTGCAGGTGTCACAGACAAGGTACCAATAGGTTATAAGGGCTACAGCAACACGCTTTTGTTTATGAACCAAAAAGGCTTTGAAAGCCTATGGGCTGACGGCAAGAGCGGTAATGAGCTCAAACCGGGACATGCGTCATATTCGGCATATGTGGTTGCAGAAAATGCAGATGAATATCAGGATACATTCGAAAAGGAGACGGAGGAAAATCCTGAGTATTCGCAGATTAGTTTTTATGTCAGCAATCTGGATAAGGAGATGCGCGATGAAAAGTCTCTATTTACACTGCTTGGAGTATTTGCATACGGACTTATTGTGGTTATTGCCTTAATAGGAATCACAAATATCATCAATACCTTAAGTACCGGAATGGAGCTTAGAAGCCGCGAGTTTGCAACACTAAGAAGCATTGGAATGACAGATAAGCAGTTTGCTGGAATGGTCAGGCTCGAGAGTGTGTTTATATCTGTAAAGGCACTTGTAATAGGTGTACCGCTTGGTATTTTAATAAGCTATCTCTTATGTGTTATGATGAACAGGATGGATGATGCAATCATTTATGAACCGCCGTATAAAGCAATTATATTGTGTATATTGGTTGTAATAATGCTGATTTATGCTATCATGAAACTATCAATGACGAAGCTTAGACACAATAACATTATTGAGACGATCAAGAATGAAAATCTGTAGGAAATGCGGGAGCTGATATGAAAAAAATACTTCTCATAGAGGACAACAAAGGAATAACAGAGGGACTGTGTGATACCTTTACAGAACCTGAATATGAGCTTTTGACAGCAGGCAATTTAAAGGAGGCTGGGGCGCTTTTGGGTGAGCACCCCGGCCTTGTGCTGCTTGATGTGTCGCTTCCGGATGGGAACGGCTTTGATTTTTACAGCGAAAGGCTGGAAAAAGAAAAAACACCGGTGATTTTTCTTACCGCAAGGGATGAGGAAAATGATATAGTAAAGGGACTCGAGCTTGGAGCGGAGGATTACATCACAAAGCCTTTTTCAGTAAGAGAGCTTGTGGCGAGAGTAAACCGCGTATTTTTACGAAGGAAAAGTGATGACAGTTCATCTGTCATACATGCAGGAAGCATAAGCTATGACATGGACAAAAAGGAAGCAAGAAGGGATGGACAGTTGATAGCTCTTTCAAATCTTGAAAACCGCATACTTGATCTGCTTTTTACCAATCACGACAAGGCTGTGTCCAGAAATGCCGTGATTGACTGCATCTGGGAGGCGACAGGCAACGATGTCTATGACCATACAGTGACTGTCTATATGAAGCGCATCAGGGCAAAGCTTGGTGAGGATGTGATAAAGACTGTGAAGGGAATCGGGTATCGTGTTGATTCAGATGAAGCTCTTTAAACAGTATCGGCCGACAGAGCCGGTTTCCGGGGGAAAGCATGAGAAAGAAGAAATATAATTTAGAGAACAGAAAACATTTTGTGTATTTTGCGATAATTTATACATGTATATGTGTGACGGTTATGGCTTTTACCGTTTTTTTCCAGTACAGGGCATATACGAAAAACTATAACATCACAGTGGCTAAGCTATGTGCGCTTATTCATGAAAAATATCCCGATGTATCAGATGGCAGTATAGCCGCGATTCTAAATGACAGCAGCTTAGACAGCGATTATACAAATTTAAAAAGCGCAGAGACACTCTTAAAAAAATACGGCATTGATATGGAAAAGGATTCTGCGGTTTTGTCAAATGAAAAAGCGCTTAAAGGAGCGCTTTGGCTAGACATATTTCTTGTTGTGCTTTTTGCAGGGGGCTTTTGCCTTTACATTGTGCTTATAAGATTTAGCTTTAAAAGACAGGTCAGACAGGCTGCGGATTATCTGCGCCGCATAAATCAGGGAGACTACAGACTTGTTATGGCAGATAGCACAGAGGGAGAGATTTCTATACTTAAGGGAGAGCTTTACAAGACAGCAATCTATTTGAGGGAGTCTGCGGAAAATGCAAAGGCAGACAAGCTTTTGCTAAAGGATGCGCTTTCTGACATATCGCATCAGCTTAAGACACCGCTCACATCACTTTCGATAAATCTGGAAAATCTGGAAGGAAATCCTGATATGGCATCTGAAAACAGAAACAGGATAATGCGCAGGGCAAAGCGCGATGTGGACAATATATCGCATATGGTGCAGGCTATCTTAAAGCTCTCAAGGCTTGAAGCGGATGTTGTGGAGTTTGATGAGAAGGATACGCTGCTGTCTGAAATTGTGTCTGAGGCAGCTGATAATGTTATGGCACTTTGCGATTTGAGAGACATAAGGCTGTCCATAGATGAAGGCTCTGATAAGGATGCCTGTATACATGCTGATGCATACTGGCAGTGTGAGGCCATTACAAACATAGTAAAAAATGCAGTGGAGCATGCAGAGAGTGAGGTAAGGATAGGCTTTTACAGGTATGAGATGTATGCAGAGATAACAGTGCAAAACGATGGAGAAGCCATAAGTGATGAGGACAAAAAGCATATTTTTACGCGTTTTTACAGCGGCAGCGGACAGCCGGCAGACAGCATCGGCATAGGACTTTCGCTGGCGGAAGCAATTGTGCGTCATGACAATGGATATATCCTTGTGGAGGATTGTAAAAAAGATGTATTAAATGAAAAAAATGAATGCAGTGGCACACGCTTTGTGGTAAGATATTTGTGATAAGTTGAGAAAAATTATCAATAAATACACTAGGAAGCGATAAAATGACACTAAAAGAACTTGGCATAGGACAGAGTGCCAGAATACTTACAGTAGGCGGTGAGGGCGCACTGCGCCAGCATTTCCTGGATATGGGAGTAATCCCAAAGGCCGAAGTGACAGTAATCAAATTTGCACCGATGGGAGACCCGATGGAGCTTCAGGTGCACGGCTATGAGCTCACCTTGAGGCTTGATGATGCGGCACAGATTGAGGTAGAATTAATTGACAGCCGTTCAAGAAAGCATGAGGGCCCTAAAAAGATAAGCAACACAGCCCATCCCGGACTTGGCGAGGAGGGCAAATACCATGTGAAGGGCAGTGGCAATCCCCTTCCGGATGGTGAGAAGCTCACATATGCACTTGTGGGAAACCAAAATTGCGGCAAGACAACACTTTTCAACCAGCTTACAGGCTCAAACCAGCATGTCGGCAATTTCCCGGGAGTGACGGTGGACAGAAAGGATGGCTCTATTAAAGAACATCCGGATACATCAATCACAGATTTACCGGGCATTTACTCAATGAGCCCATATACTAATGAGGAGATTGTGTCGAGAAACTTTGTGCTCGATAACAAGCCAAAGGCCATAATAAATATCGTAGATGCGACAAATATCGAGAGAAACCTGTATCTGACCATGCAGCTTCTTGAGATGGATATACCGATGGTTATTGCACTCAATATGATGGATGAGGTGACGGCAAACTCAGGCTTAATCGATGTAAATAAAATCGAGGGACTGTTAGGAGTGCCTGTTGTACCGATTTCTGCTGCAAAGAATCAGGGTGTTGATGAGCTGGTGCGTCATGCAATACACATTGCAAAGTATCAGGAGCGCCCGGGCAGACAGGATTTCTGTGATGAGAATGATTTTGGCGGTGCCGTGCACAGATGTATACACGCGGTCAGTCACCTGATTGAGGATCATGCAAAGCTCGCCGGAGTTCCGATTCGCTTTGCTGCTACCAAAATTATCGAGGGGGATGCACTTATATTAGAGCAGCTTCATCTTGATGAGAATGAGAAAGAGGCAATAGAGCATCTGATTGTCCAGATGGAGAAGGAGCGAGGCCTTGACAGAAGCGCTGCAATTGCGGATATGCGCTTTACATTTATTGAGAAAATATGCGAGAGCACCGTGGTAAAACCAAAGGAGAGCAGGGAGCGTATCAGAAGTGAGCGCATCGACCGTGTTCTTACAGGCAAATACACGGCAATACCGTGCTTTATAGTGATAATGCTTGCTGTATTTTATCTCACCTTCAACGTAATTGGAGCAGGCCTTCAGTGGCTTTTGGAGCAGGGCATAGGAGCACTGACCGCGCTTACGGATAAGGCGCTCACAGCGGCAGGCGTGAATGAGGTGCTGCACGGACTGGTAATAGACGGCATCTTTCAGGGGGTCGGAAGCGTATTAAGCTTTTTGCCGATTATCGTGACACTGTTCTTTTTCTTATCCCTCATGGAGGACAGCGGATACATAGCGAGGGTTGCATTCTTCATGGACAAGCTCCTTCGTAAGATAGGACTTTCCGGACGAAGCATAGTACCAATGCTCATAGGCTTCGGCTGTACGGTGCCGGCTGTCATGGCGACACGTACACTGCCAAGTGAGAGAGACCGTAGAATGACTATACTCCTCACACCGTTTATGAGCTGTTCGGCAAAATTGCCAATTTATGCATTCTTTGTTAGTGCATTTTTCCCGAAGCATGGCGGACTTGTCATGGGAGGTCTGTACTTCCTTGGCATAATTGTCGGAATACTTTTCGCATTTATATACAGAAAGACTTTGTTCAGGGGTGACGCAGTGCCGTTTGTCATGGAACTGCCAAACTACAGGATGCCGGGCGCCAAGAATGTGTGCCAGCTCCTCTGGGAGAAGGCAAAGGACTTTTTGCAGAAGGCATTTACAGTAATACTTATTGCCACAATGCTTATATGGTTTTTACAGAGCTTTGACATACACTTTAACATGGTAACAGACTCAAAGGACAGCATGCTTGCCGTTATTTCAAGTATTATCGTGCCTGTCTTTAAGCCTCTGGGACTCGGCGACTGGCGTATATGCACATCACTTATCAGCGGCTTCATGGCAAAGGAGAGTGTTGTATCTACGCTTGAGGTACTTTTCGGTGCAGGTATCGGTACAGTATTATCGCCGGTGGCAGCGGCAGCACTTCTCACGTTCAGTCTTTTGTACACACCTTGTGTAGCGGCGATAGCGGCAATCAAGAGAGAGCTTGGAATGAAGTGGGCAGTAGGAGTTGTAATATGGCAGTGTGCGATAGCGTGGGCTGCGGCACTTATTGTGAAGCTGGTGGTTGGAATATTTGTGTAGAAATATCAAAGTGCAAGGCTTGAAAGCTTCACCTTCAAGCTGCTTGCTGTTGGCAATACTTGCGGGCAATGCCGGCAGGCAATGTCAGCAGGCAATGTCT
>OHXI01000797.1_pt1 | contig 10080 bp, 7 predicted proteins | sample 1579941 | NCBI WGS metagenome assembly OHXI01 (sample SAMEA3882553, study PRJEB24775) | human gut metagenome | biome: human-associated habitat; feature: intestine environment; material: feces | place: Netherlands | collected 2009/2010
GCAACCTGAACATCCAAATCCATCTTCTCCTTGATGAGCGGATTTCCGGCACACAATGCCTTGATCTCCGCATAGGAAAGCGCCTGTTCGTCTACATCCTCGCAGGAGCGCACCGGAGATTTGCTGGTCATAATCTGCGAGATAAATCGCTGCTTATTCTCCAAGGTCTGATACAAGTACGAGTCAAATGTCCCTTCCGTGACGTAATTGAACACCTTGACTTCCTTATTCATGTTGCCCTGTCGGATGATTCGCCCGTTGCGCTGGGTCATGTCGCTGGGCTTCCAGCCAACATCCAGATGATGCACCGCCACAAGCCGGGACTGGACGTTGGTGCCGGCTCCCATTTTTGCTGTGCTTCCGAGCAAAACCCGCACATCGCCAGAGCGTACTTTGGAGAATAATGCGGCCTTTTTGGCTTCAGTGTCCGCCGAATGGATAAAGGCCACCTCACTTTCCGGTACGCCTGCGGTCTGCAGCTTTGTTTTGATGTCATCATAGACATTGAACTGCCCATCGTTCTTTGGTGTTGAGAGGTCGCAGAACAAAAGTTGGGTCAACTTCTGTTCTTTACCCTCCTCCCAGATTTTCAACACATTTTGAACGCATACGTTCAATTTGCTGTTGGGATCATCGGGCAGCATGGGGTTCATCAAGCGAACGTCCAAGCCGATTTTTCTGCCGTCGTTTGTGACGCAGAGCATATTGTCCACGGAGGCATCTACTGCACCGGAGTGGATTTCTGCAGCACGTTTGCTCAGTTCCTGCACCATTTCCTTTTGAATTTCGGACGGCTTTGCCACCACGGTTTCAAACTTTGCGACCGGCACCGGCAAATGAAGCTGGTCGCTAGTTTTAATGTCCGCAACCTCCTTGAACATGGACATCAGTTCCGGGAGGTTGAAAAACTTGGCGAACCGGGTGCGGGCACGGTAGCCGGTACCCTCCGGGGCAAGCTCAATGGCCGTGGTCGTCTCACCAAAGGTGGATGCCCAGCAGTCGAAGTGCGTCAGCTTTTTCTGCTGCAAGGTGCTGTACTGGAGGTACCGCATGACCGTGTACAACTCGGTCATGGAGTTGCTCACCGGGGTGCCGGTAGCGAACACCACGCCACGCCCGCCGGTGATCTCGTCCAGATAGCGGCACTTGCCGAACATATCGCTGGATTTCTGCGCTTCGCTGGTGGATAATCCTGCGACATTCCGCATTTTTGTGGTCAAAAAGAATGTGCAGCACCCCTGCGGCTGCGAAGCAGTCCGCAGAGTAGTCTGCTTTGTTGTGATAGGTAACTTTTTGAAGTAATCTCCAAGTTTTCCCCCACCTCACGCCGGGCGTGCACCTTTCAGCGCACCCGGCGTACCATCAAATCGATTTACTTTCTTCCTTCAGATTTCAACACTTTGCGTCCTCACGGACATAAAGTGGCTGTAAATTTCACATTTTAAGTTTTTCGCGGTATTTCATAATTTTGCCTACCGTCTTTGCATTAAGCTCAGGCGGTATTGGACTGTTGTGAACCATGCGGTGGCATGGTTCACACAGCCAAACCAGATTCGGTACTTTATTGATTCTATCAAGTGGAAGCTTATTTTTAACATGGTGACAATGCTTTTGAAGCATGGGTGAGAAGGCATTTCCACAGCATTTACATTTTCCTTTGTCCCTGCTGTAAGCATATTCCCGGTTCATATAATACTCAAAATTCATCCTTCCCTTTGCGTACGCTGATATTGCAATATCGCTTGGGGAGTTAACGGATGGACGGTCACACGGAAGCGGCTTGTGCTTAGTACGGTAACTTACATATCGCCTACGCCCTTCCGCTGTGTACGGTGTCATTTTCTGGTCAAATGGCTTGGATTCATAGTGACTATGCGTGATGAACGCATAAGTTATACCAAACCAATTTCCTTCGACCCATACAGCAAATGTCTTACTGTCGTAGCCCTTGTGGCGGTCAGGAAGATTGCAGAGCACCTTCAGCGGCACCTGCATGGAGTTGTACCGTTTTGGGTACAGCTTTTTCCATACGGCCAGTGCCGCATTGTTTACTCTGCGGTCTATCGCATGGTAGGCATGAGCACAGATAGATGTCTGCAAGTACTGTGCCATACCCATAATGACAGAGTTAACGTACTGAATTTGCGCAGCCTGCACATTGACTTTTTGACAAAGTTCTATGCGGTGCACTTCTTCGAGCAGTTTCTTAGTCTTCTTTCCTAGCCGCTCCATATCCGGCAGCGGCTTTCCAACCAAATGGTTTGTCCATGTTGCCGGGTCAGGAGTTTTCCGTTTTCGTTCAGCCTTTACCACAAAGCCAAGAAAGTGTATACCGTTTGTCCGCAGGTCTGTTACATAGGTCTTTTCCTGCGACAAGTCGAGTTTCATTCTGTTCCGAAAATATTTTGTCAAAACACGTTTCAAGCGGAGTGCTTCCTTCTCCGTTGATGTCAGAATCACCCAATCATCGGCGTAGCGATAATTGTACTTTGGTGTTACGCCAGCCCATTTTAGTCGCCTCGTATCGTTGCCTTTGTGCTTGCACTGTCTGTGCGGTTCCATATACATACGACCAACATACCAATCGAAATCATTCAGATAGACATTGGATAAAAGCGGTGAAAGGATTCCACCCTGCGGTGTGCCAAGCTCTGTTGCATGAAATAGGTCATTTTCCATATATCCAGCTTTCAGCATCTGACTGATGATTTTCAGCACACGCTTGTCATGGATACCGATTCTCCAGAGCTTTTGGAGCAGCAGGCGGTGATTGATATTGTCGAAGCATCCCTTGATGTCGCCCTCAATTGCCCACACGGGTTGGTCAGGCGATTTGCATCCGGCATTTATGACATTGATGATACCCCGGATTGCGTGTTTCTGTGCCCGATAGGGGCGGAAACCGTAGCTTTGCGGATAAAATCTCGCTTCACAGATCGGCTCGATAATGATACGCACGCACTCCTGTATGATCCTGTCCAATACAGTGGGGATACCCAGCGGTCTTTTCTTTCCGTTACTCTTTTCGATATATTCACGGCGGGCTGACTTGGGTCGGTAGTTGCGAAAACACGATTGAATCAATAAAATAAGCTCATCTTTTGGCATTTGAAGGTATTTGTCCATTTTTATCTTATCCACGCCAGCAGTTTTGCTGCCTTTGTTGGACTTGATATTGTGGACGGCGGTTACAATGGTCACTTCATTTGCCATCGCTTCCACCAGACCGGTGAACGATACTCCTTGACCGGACTTCTCATAGAGAAAGTCCTGAATCCTTTTAAGTTCCGTTTCCGTTGAAAATCTGACGTTCAAATGCACAAGGTTTTCACCTCGCAGTTCGTCACCCATCTTTCAGGGAGTTATAGGATTTTCGTTTTGTGAAATTTACAAATCGATTTGACTCGTATCCTTCGCCATGGAATATTTCAATTCCGTATGACTGGCATTACCCAGCCCAGACTACTATGATACGGCTGACTTCCTGTTGCTTTCACTGCGCTGTAACGCTCCAACAACAGGCTCTCAAACGTTCCTTAATCTCTATCCTTGTTCTGAAACCCTTAGGCCGCTACCTTACACCGGGAAAATCTAACCATGCTTTGAACCACAGTTGCTGCATGATTCCTGATGGGGATTTCATCCCACAGGGCGTGTGCAGAAAAACCAGCCACACACACTTTTTCCAAGGGTCACCCTTTCGGATGCCGTTCGCTCTTACGATGCTGCATAGCTTTCCCTAACGGATAGCCATAGGTTTCGGAAGCCCGCACCATTATTATCCATGCCTCTTTGCAGAGGTTTAGGTTTTCAGGTTACGTCTTCACCACGCTCTGTACAATGCACACTTACAGGTGGCAACGCACAGTGGAGTATTAGCTCTCGTACTGTCTTGAATTTTGACCTATTCTCAGGAATTCTGTTCCTCGACATTGGTTCTGTACGGCAGAGGAATTTCACCTCTGATTTCGAGATTAAAGTTCTCTGTGATATTTTCTTATTGCTAAGTGCAATCACATGGTGCTTTTCGTCCTTGCTGTCAACAAGGGCTTATGCACAACGTTTCGCACGGTTTTTGAACGCGTGCGATTCGTCCACAAACAGCCTGTCTACACCCAATTGCTCGAAGGTAATGACATCGTCTTTGCGGTCTGCTGCCCGCAATTTTTCCAACTTCTGTTCCAGATTTTTGCGGCTCTTCTCCATCTGTTTCACGGTAAAACGCTCACCGCTGGCATACTTCAGCTCCGAAATGGCATCTTGGATTTCATCGATTTGCTCCTGAATGATGCGTTCCTGCCGCTCAAAGGAAAGCGGAATACGCTCAAACTGACTGTGACCGATGATAACCGCATCATAGTCACCCGTAGCAATCCGGGCGCAGAACTTCTTGCGGTTGGCCGTTTCAAAGTCCTTGCGCCGTGCAACCAAAAGTTTTGCATTCGGATAGAGGTGCAGAAATTCTGCCGCCCACTGCTCCGTCAGGTGGTTGGGGACAACAAAAAGACTTTTTTGACACAAGCCCAGTCGTTTTGCCTCCATAGCGGAGGCTGCTATCTCGAAGGTCTTCCCTGCTCCCACTTCGTGTGCAAGCAGCGTATTACCGCCATAAAGCACATGAGCGATGGCGTTGCGCTGGTGTTCCCGGAGGGTGATCTCCGGGTTCATACCGACAAAATGGATGTGGGAGCCATCGTATTCACGGGGTCTGGTGCTGTTGAACAACTCATTGTACTGTTTTACCAGCGCAATGCGCCGCTGCGGGTCCTGCCAAATCCAGTTTGCAAAGGCATCCTTGATGGACTGCTGCTTCTGCTGCGCCAGCATCGTTTCCCGTTTGTTCAGGACACGTTTCGGCTTTCCGTCGTCATCCTCAATGGTGTCGTAGATACACACATCCTTCAGGTTGAGCGTTTCTTCCAGAATCTTATAGGCGTTTGCCCGGGATGTGCCGTAAGTTTCGCAGGACATGATGTCGCCCTTTCCCATTGCGGTTTTACCCTCAATGCGCCATTCTGCAGTGCGCTGCGAGAACTTCACGTTGATGGAGTGCCGCATATAATACGGAATCTGGAATGTTTCCGCCATAAATTTCTGGATAATCTCTGGGGCAAGCCATGTGGCACCCAGACGCACATCAATTTCCGACGCTTCCAGATCTTTCGGCTGTGCTTTAAGCAGCGCCTCTGCATTGACAGCGAATTCCGGGTTCGTTTCAGCGGCAAGTTGAGCCGTACGCAGCTTTGTGCGCACATCGCCGGAAAGGTATTCATCCGCCATCTGCCATCCTGCTTCCGGGTCGGCAGGGTCAGCATTGGGATCTTTGAAAATAACGCCGGACAATTCGCCGGTAATCTGCGCATATTCGCCGGGTGTGCCGAGAAGTTCTGCCATATAGGGCAGGTCTACCTTACCATGTTCGCCAATCGACACGGCAAGCGCTTCACTGGGAGAATTCACACTGGTAATGACACGCTCCGGCCGAATGGTGCGCTGAGTGAACATGTCTGCCTTTGATTTCAACTGTCCCTGTTCATCCAGATTTTCCAGAGAGCAAAGCAGGTAGTAGGAGCTGTCATCTTCAAACAGCCTGCCGTTTTTCCGGTCATTCAGCAGGCCGTATTGCGCGGTAAAGGCATCGTAGGCAGCATTCAGTTGCTCCTGTGCTTCCTTGATATCTTCTTCCGGGTAGTCGTTCAGCTGCCGGTCAATCAACTCATTGACAATCTGCCTCAGTTCTACCATGCCGACCACGCGGTCTTTGGCATTGCCGGACAGCTCCACCTGCGTCATGACAGAGTTTTCGCGGTAATAAACATCTCCTTCCACCACGGTATAACTGAAGTTCTTCACATCGGGGTCTGCAGGCAGGGTCCTGCGCTCCGCTTCCGTCTCTGCAATGTCCGGCACCTCCGCAGCAGCTTCCAGATACTGCCCTTCCAACTGCTGCACAGCCTCACGGAGCTGGTCTGCCAGATTTGCACCTTCTATCGGGACGACCGTAGCTTCTTCTTTGCCATACTGTGTGCTTTCGGTGGTTAACTCTCCCAGAATCATCTCCGGGTGGTCCGCAAAGTAGCTGTTGATGGCGATGCCATCTGCCGTCTTTCCCAGCTGCACCCATGCGGGTTCATGGTCCATAGGCCGGTCGCGTTTCTGCAAAAAGATGATGTCACTGACAACATCGGTGCCCGCATTGGCGCGGAATGCGTTATTTGGCAGTCGGATTGCTCCCAGCAAATCCGCACGCTCCGCAATATGCTTCCGGGCAGCAGAATCCTTACTGTCCAGCGTATAACGGCTGGTGACAAATGCCACAATGCCACCGGGCCGCACCTGGTCGATGGCTTTCGCAAAGAAATAATTGTGAATGCTGAAGTTCAGCTTGTTATACGCTTTGTCGTTGACTTTGTAATTGCCAAACGGTACGTTGCCGACCACTAAATCGTAGAAATCCCGCCTATCCGTGGTTTCAAATCCGGCCACTTTGATGTTGGCGTCCGGGTACAGCTTTTGGGCAATCCGGCCCGTGATACTGTCCAGTTCCACACCGTACAGGCGGCTGTCTGCCATGCTTTCGGGCAGCATCTCGAAGAAGTTGCCAACGCCCATGGACGGTTCCAGAATGTTTCCGGTTCGGAAGCCCATGCGTTCTACCGCATCATAGATGGCCCGGATGACAGTGGGGCTGGTGTAGTGAGCGTTCAGAACAGAACCGCGGGCAGCTTTGTATTCCTCCTCGGAGAGCAGCCCTTTCAATTCGGCGTACTCCTTTGCCCAACTGCTCTTGTCCGGGTCAAAGGCATCCGCCAAACCTCCCCAACCAACATACTGCGAAAGCACCTGCTGTTCTTCGGCAGTGGCACCGCGGTGCTCCTGTTCCAGAGTGAACAGCGTTTTGATGGCTTTGATATTCCGGGCGAACTTCTGTTTGGGACCGCCTGCGCCGAGTGCCTCATCCGTAATACGGAAATTTCCGGCGGGCTCCGGAGCACCTTCTTCATTCAGACCTTCTTCTGCAGCGGCCACCTCCGGGGTCGTCGGCACCTCATTGACTTCTATCGAAACGGGCAGCTTATTCGAATCTTCACCGGGCAGCCCCAATCCATCCGTGACCAAAACCGGCGGTTCCGGTTCCTACTCATACAGTTCCCGTACTACCGCCAGCGGTGCTTCCCGAAAAATCGGCATCCGCAGTTCTGCAAGTGCCATGTCCTGCAGAGTAACACTGTCCTTGTCAAAATCAACCTTGTCTACCCGGAACTTTCGGCCTTCCATGTGGACAATGGAACCGACCGGCAGATACTCCTCTCTGCGCAGATATTTGGTCTGATGGTGCGTGCCATCTTCATTCAGGCCGGCAAGGTAGATATTTTCACCGCACTCCCACAGCCGCTTGGCACGATACACCCACTGCTCCCTGGGAAAACCGGTAACCAGAACAGTTCCCAGCGCCGTTTCTCTTTCCAGCAGCTTTCCGCCGGTCAGTTCACAGATTTTCCTGGCATCCTCGCCGTAGAACTCGAACTGTCCGTTTTGCTCAAAACCTACCAGTGCATCCGGGTACTGTTCTTTCAGCGCATTATATTCGGCGGCACTGTCGGCATTTAGTTCAAAATACAGTTCAATAGCGTTTTTTTCTTTATCTGTCAGATAGCAGTCGGCCTGCATCATCAGATCAATATATTTTTCCACCTGATTCCAGCGAAGAAATATCTTCTGATGGTCCGGATAATGTTCAAATGTCAGTCCCTTGCTGTCGTGGTCGAACCAACCACTGCTTCCATCCAGATAGGTGTGCGAACATCCACCGGGACCGTGCTGTGCATATTCTTTGGCAAGCGCTTTTGCCCGGAGTTTTCGGTCAGGCTGTGTCTGATAAATCTCCCAAATCCGAAGCTTGCTGTTTTCAAAGTTAGAACCTCTCCGCAGTGCTTTTTCAATATCAGCTTGTGACAAAACAAAAGCGGAGGACGATTTCTCGCTCTCCGCTTGGTCGATGGATTCGATTTGCTGTGCTTCCGTGGGGATGGCAGCTTCCAGAAAACTCAGCTGTAAATCAGCTCGGTCAGGATCATTTCCTCCGCCTGCGCTTTCAGGCTGTTCATGTGCTGCACCCACGCCATCTGGTTTTTCTCCTTGTCCGGAGCCGGGTTCCTCTCTAACAGTTCTTTCATCAGCTGTTGCATCCTGTTTTCTGCCGTCTGTTCCATCTCCCACAGGTGCGGGTACAGGGCGTTTCGCCGCGGTGCCGTATCAGACACATCAAAGACATAGTGCAGGCGCGGGTATCCGCCGGATTCATCCAGCAGCGCAATGCCCTTGGAACCACGCCGGACGTAACGGTTCATTTTATTGTTCCATACATCATACTCGGCACAGGCCGTGGCATCCGGTCTTTGGGCATAGATCATCAGCTGATCCGGGTAACTGTATTTGTACAGCCGTGCCGCTGTGATCAGAAATTCTGCCCAGTGCTCCCACTGTCGCGAAAAGCTGTCTGCCGTTTTGCAGGCAAGTGCAAGATATTCTTCGGTTTTGTTTGGCATTTGAAGCCTCCTTTCGGTTTCAGGGTACAAAAAGAGCGGGCAGCCGTTTCATCGCTGCCCGCAGAGGTATGGAATGATTTACTTATTTGATAAACTGGAATTTCTCACTTTTTCATCTTAGGAGCAATAAGCAGCACCACTGTCACAAGAAAATATATACCATACAGTAACCAAGTAATTGTATTGTTCCAAGGGAAACTCTTTTCTGGATGGTTCAATGCAAACACTATAAATACAATAGCTACAATCAACATTATCACACCGATAATCCTTGATATACTCTTTTTCATGTAAAGCACCTTCTCGTCAAACTGGAATTGTCTCACTTCTTGTCATTGAAGTAGATGATAAAAGCACCCATTACTGCAATAGCAATGAGCAATCCAAACTCAACCCAATTACCTAAAAGTTCAAGTCCTACGACCATACCTAAATAACCAACAATCAATGTAACGATTGCTGCCAAAATCGCTTTACCCATATAATCACACTCCTTTGTCAAATTTCGATTTGTTACGCCGAGTATATCACATCTGCCTCGGCGGCGCTACAGCAAACAAAAAATCCCCAAACCGTTTGGTTTGAGGATTTGTGGTGGCGCATGTCCATGGCAGGCGAACCTGATGTGCTCAGCCGGCACGATGAATGCCAAAGAATGGCGCAACGGTGGAAGCGTTTTTTCCATTGGCGTAAGCCTGTTTCAGACCATAATTTTTTCGTGCTACAGCCTCCACAAAGGCACGGTCTTTTTCAGACGCATTATAGTAATCCACATTAAAGTGCTTACAAGTCATAAGCAGTTCGTCCAGCCACGACATGGTTTCATCTGACATGGGAGAAAAATCAAGGTCAAAATCTTTATTGTACTCTTTCATATAATTTTCTCCTTTCTCAGAAAAGATATGAAGAAAAAATATCTTTAGCTGCCTGATCAGCAATCATAAAAGTCTTGGGTCCATCCGGATACAGAGATGCTACCGGACGTGCGCCAAAATCCCGGATATAATGCTGTTCCAGCTCGTCTGTTTTTGCTTCAAAAACAACCACGCCGTTGCAGTTTGCATCGATCGAAAGCTGGATGCCGAATGCGATCATGGCTTTCCCAATGCCCTGATACTTCTTTTGCCTTGTCAGAGTGGGGTTGCTTTCCGGCTGGCTTTCGATGTAGGCAATATAGACCGCTACGCTTCCTTCCCGAACACGGTAAGCACCCAGCGCAACGATTTCACCCTCTTCGGTTTTGGCAACGTACTTTTCTTTCTGAGGGTCAAGAATAAAATCTGTGTCCCAGACGGTCTGCCAGCCGCCCCGGGTGATCTCCAAATCATCTTTTGATGCTGCATCGACTTCAATATTGATATGCTTCCCGGTAACAGATTCTATTATATAGTATTGCAAAATCATTGCACTCACCTTCTTTCAGCTTTATTATAACGAAAGAACGATGGACTTTCAAGAAAGAAAAATGCAAAGAGGGTGAAAGTGTGAGTGCGAGAACCGTCCCGTGGCCACAAATTTTCAATTCTTGAAA
>OHXI01000804.1_pt1 | contig 10025 bp, 6 predicted proteins | sample 1579941 | NCBI WGS metagenome assembly OHXI01 (sample SAMEA3882553, study PRJEB24775) | human gut metagenome | biome: human-associated habitat; feature: intestine environment; material: feces | place: Netherlands | collected 2009/2010
CCCCCCATAAGTATTTATTTTTCCCTGAAATGATCCTCTTTGAGTACAATTCGGTCATCATCTGTATATCGCCTGGCTGTCAGAATACTTATAGCCTTCTTAAGTCCGCTGTGAGCCTCCCTGTCTATGGCCTCGTCAATTATATCCTTGACCTCTGTCAGAGTGGTAGCCTGGTCTATCCTCTCAATATTGCTGATTCTGTTATGCAATGCCAGAATAGCCATCTCATCTATCTTGTACCCAAGCTCTGCAGAGTACGATTTGGCAAACAATACGAGTTCATCATTTGTAAAAATAGGAACCGATATCTTTTCCGTGAACTTGGATGCAAAGCCCTCATCCATTGAGAGAGCCTTCTTTATACCCTTTGATGTATCCTCAAGTATATAGAGTGTTCCTGTAATATCATGCTCCATCAAAAATGATAGCTGGGCAGCTATGCTGCGGTCGATATCACCGGCTCTTTCTATGATGAGACAGCCTCCTGTTATCTTTCTGACTACCTGCTGCACATCCTTTTTATTGAGTGCGGCAGCATCAATCTTGCCCATCTTTCCTGTAAGCTGTTCACCATCTTTTTGTAATACCTTTATAAAGCTTGTAGCAAGCATTGTCTTTCCGCAACCCTGCTCTCCCTGTATAATGAGGTTGCCTGTGGATGCATTTTCTTTCCTGTTGAAATGATCAAGCACTGCATTATATGCCTTGCAGATCTGATCCTCCATACCCTTTACCGGTATGAAATATGAAAATATAGCTTTCTGTTCGCTTGTAAGCTCTTTTATATGTTTTGTTTCTTTCAATTTCGAGTCATCTTCTTCGCTGTCTAAATCCTCCGGCAATGAAATATCCGGCATTTTTCTTGTCTTAGCCATATCCAGCTTCTTCTCCAGTCCCGGATTTTTTGCTGTCATCTTGGCTATTTCCTGCTCGATAAATGATGTCACATGATCAAAATCTCTCTTCTCAGAAACGTTTTCTTTCTCCTGTGAAGTCTCATCATCTGATGTATCATCATCGACATTTAACATATCATCTGTTATTTCAGGCATCATGGTAGTCGGCTGCGTGAATATCTCGTCTTTCTCAGACTCCTCTGCCACAATTATATCCTCCGGCTCTCCAACCGGTTCCTTGGCTTCATATGCAGCCTCTTCCGGTGCTTCGTCTATAGTATCCTCCGGTTCTTCCTGCGGCTCCGGTGCTTCGTCTATAGTATCTTCCGGTGCTTCCTGCGGCTCCTGTACTTCATCCACAGTCTCATCTGCATAAAGCTCCTGCATATCCGGTTTCTGCTCTTCTTCAGGCTCCTTCACGGCAGCTTTCTGCTCTATAATATCAACCGGCACCTTCAAATACTCCTCCTCAAGAAGTTCCTTCGGAGTGACACCTGCATCCAGCTTTGGAATGACATCATTTAGTCTCTCCATGATGTCTCCTGCCTCCTGAAGTGCTCTTGCCTTAGCTGACTCAAGCTTCTGCTGCTCAGCCTCTTTAAGTGCAATTTCAGCCGCATGTCTGGTCTTTTCCCATTCTTCAAGCACATCCTGTATAGACATCTGTCCTGTAATCTGATGCTCAAGCTGAGTCTTTTCACTCATGACCATAGACATCTGTCCGTCAGCGTCTTCACCCAAAAGCTCCTTGAAATTCAACTTAAGTGAACCATCTATCTCTTCATCTGTAGCTATATGTTCTGTCTCTTCCGGCTGCTGTACATACTCTTCCTGCTCCTTTTCGAGCTTGAGATAAGGAATATCCTCAACTATCTTTTTGATGGTATCCATCGTATCAGCAACTTCATTCTTGCCCTTGGCCTCAATGATCTGCTGCATACCCTTGGCAATCTCCTGCTGTAAATTTACAGTATTGAACTTCTCCTGATTTACAGTAATCTGCGGAATAGTTACGTCATCATGCACTATCTCTCCGCCCTTTACCATCTCCATGGCACCTATCTCAGTGACCTCAGCCTCATCCTTTATCTTAGCCGGCTTTTCCTTCTCTGCCTTGAATCGTCTGTACTTTTCCTCCTGAGCCTTGGTAAGTGGCTGATAAAGCATCTTAAGCTCCAGCGCACGCTCCACATATGGTCCGTCTCCGAACCACAGAATGAGCTCATCGCAGGCATCTATACACTTATCGGCTTTTCCGGCCTTGTGGTATAGATATGCAAGCTCGTATGCCCACTCCTCAGTGTATTCTTCATCCTTGTACTCTTCAAGAATAGTGATAAGCTCATCAAATGAAGCTCCCTGCCCTTTTTTGATGGCATATCTTAATACATACTTCATATCATCATGAGGCGCTATCTCAACAAACTCATCATAATACTCTGTAGCAGCATCATAATCACCCATCTTGATGGCGACCTCAGCCAGTCTGTATATAATCATCCTGCCGATTGGTGAACGGTCATAGGCCATTAAAAGTATATCCCTTGCATCCTGGTATCTTTCGGCCTTCTCGTAGATTTCACCGATTTTAACGAGTGTATTTACATTTTTAATTTTGTTCCAATTTATGCTATCTGCAATCTCTGCTGCGCTCATATAGCCCTCCTCGGCGCTTAGGGCTTTTATCTGATCCAGCTTGAGATTGTATTCGTATTTATCCACTTATTTCACCTACTCGTATTTAAGCTTATTATTTTTTGTATCTACGCCTGTTGTCTTTGTATAATCCATTGTGTCCTCAGGAAGCTTCTTTTTCCTGAGAGCATAATTAACAACTCTTTTCACAATATAGTATATCACAGCAAAGGTTGGAACACCAAGTAACATTCCAAGAAAACCAAACATTCCTCCGCCGATTAGTATGGCAAACATAACCCAGAAGGTCGAAAGACCGGTAGATGAGCCAAGTATCTTAGGCCCTATTATATTGCCATCCACCTGCTGCAGCACGACAATAAATATCAGAAGATAAAGCGCATGCCACGGACTCTGAATTACTACTATGAGTAACGATGGAATTGCACCGATAAACGGTCCGAATACCGGAATCACATTTGTGACGCCGATAATCACTGCAACGAGCACCGATGATGGAATCCTTAAAATCAGACATCCGAAATATGCAATCACACCTATAATCAGTGAATCTATAATCTTACCGCTTATGAAGCCTCCAAAAATCTCATTTGTCTTTCTGATCGTCTCAATGATGATATTGCCTGTCTTTGGCTTGCAGACAGCATATATTATCTTTTTACTCTGTCCTGCGAGAGTCTCCTGAATACTCATCACATAGACCATCACGATTATTCCGATAATAAAATTAAATAAGCCTCTGACTACCGAAATCACACCGGTTGTAATCTGTGCAACATACTTCTGTGCCTCAGGAATCAGCTTTTCTGTGGCATAATCCTCAATGTAGTCGGTTGCATTCTGTAAACCTGTGCTCGCGAGCTCAGCAATTTTGCTGTCCCCGAAATTGCCGTTCTTTATCATGTTGATGAATGCCGCAACGTTATTTGGCAGTGTCTTCATAAGTCCTGATATACTTGCTATGACAGAAGGCACAATAGCCGCAATGAGGAGCGAAATAATCGCTACAAGAATAATAACCGAGCCTGTGATTGCAAGAGCTCTTGAAACCTTTCGCAGCTTGCTTTCGCTTTTCATCTTTTTGGAAAGAAGCTTTTTAAAGCATCTTTCCAGCCACAGCATGACAGGATTCATCAGGTATGCAAGTACAAGTCCCATTATAATGGGCATTGCTGCCGCAAGCAGCTTGCTCCATATGCCTGCAAAACCCTCAAATCTGTACAGTGCAAAGAAAAACAGTATACTGACTGCAAACGTGACAAATACCATGACACCTATTCTGATCAGATGTGGCCATTCCTCACGCCCCGGGTGCGAATTCTGCTTCGCACCCTTATCTTCATTTATCTCAATGTTTGATTTTTTACCAGCTTTTCCGGTTTCTTCCATCGGATTAAAATCTCCTTATTTACGGTTATAGTTGATGAGACATCCCTTTAATATTATCTCTCTTTCATCATCTGTGAGCTCACCCATCTTCAGTGTAAATGGCTTTAATTCACCATCCTTGACAACATATGCCTCAAACTCCGTCTTTGCATCCTCGATTTCCTTCTTGATTCCCGGAAGGAAGATATAGTCGAGGTTGTGGAACGGAAGCTCTCCCTCATCGATGATGAATGGAAGCATTCCCCAGTTGATAAGGTTTGAACGATATCTCTTTGTGGCATACTCGTTTGCGATATTTGCCCAGCCTCCGAGTACCTTCTGGCAGCTTGCAGCCTGCTCTCTTGCGGAACCATCGCCAGGTTTCACTGCAAAGATGGTGCTTCCTACACCAAGGTTTGTCTTGTCAACATCCGGATAGGATTTATGGATGGTTTCCATAACCGGTTTCAGTTCCGGAACTGCCTCTGCCGGACATTCTCCTGCTTCGATCGCCTTCTGTGCCTTCTGGATCTCTTTGGCACGTCCAACGTACTCCGGATCTCTTCTGGAAAGAGTGAACTCTGCCAGTCCAAGCGGATTGGAACGGAAAGAGGAAGTCTCACCGGAAGGAATCAGCTCGTCTGTTGTTGTAACAGGATCATGGATCTCAGAAACAACTTTGAGAACAAGGTTCTCTGCCAGCGCAGGCATCTCCGGCCAGTCTTTGATGTTTGGTCCGAACTGGATCTCAACGCTTGGATCTGCAACGCCCTTGCTGTCAAAGATACGGTTCTCATAAATTGTTTTGTCGAAGAAATATTTCTGATGTCTGTAGCTTCCGGTAAATTCTTCTGCGGAAGTCAGGAAGCCTTTGTTTGCTGCTGTTGCTGCGATGGATCTCGCATCCATAAGTGCAACGGAAGAAATCTGTCCGTTCTGGACCTTGGAACCTTCACGGTTCGGTAAGTTACGGGTAGAGTGACGGATGGAAAATGCATTGTTTGCCGGAGTATCCCCTGCACCGAAGCACGGTCCGCAGAAAGCAGTCTTGACAACTGCCCCTGTTGCAAGGAGGTCAGCCAGGACACCGTTTCTTGCAAGTTCCATATAGATCGGTGTACTTGCCGGGTAAACGCTGAGTGTAAAGGCGTCTGCACCGATGCTTGCTCCGCGGAGGATGTCTGCTGCTGCACAGATATTCTCAAATCCGCCGCCTGCACATCCGGCAATGATTCCCTGATCAACATAAAGCTTGCCATTCTTAATCTTATCTGTAAGCTTATATTCAACCTGTCCATCAAGACTTACAAGAGCCTTCTTCTCTACATCATGAAGAATATCCTCAAGGTTAGCATTAAGTTCTTCAATTGTGTAAGTATTGCTTGGATGGAATGGCATAGCAATCATTGGCTTGATTGTACTTAAATCTACATATACAACGCCATCGTAATAAGCAACATTTCCCGGATTAAGTTCCTTATAACTCTCACTTCTTCCGTGAATATCATAGAATTCCTTAACCTTATCATCTGTTCTCCAGATAGATGAAAGACATGTTGTCTCTGTAGTCATAACATCTACACCAATTCTGAAATCAGCACTGAGTGATGAAACACCTGGACCAACGAACTCCATAACCTTATTCTTAACATAACCGTTACCGAATACAGCACCAATAATAGCAAGTGCAACATCCTGAGGGCCAACACCCTTAGCTGGTTCTCCTGTCATGTAGATAGCTACTACTCCCGGTCTGTTAATATCATATGTCTTATTAAGAAGCTGCTTAACAAGCTCTGGTCCACCTTCGCCCATAGCCATTGTTCCAAGAGCTCCATAACGTGTATGGCTGTCTGAACCAAGAATCATCTTGCCGCCTTCAGCCAGCATCTCTCTTGCAAACTGGTGGATTACTGCCTGATGAGGTGGTACATATATTCCACCATATTTCTTTGCACATGTAAGTCCAAACATATGATCATCTTCATTAATAGTTCCACCAACTGCGCAGAGACTGTTATGACAGTTAGTAAGTACATAAGGAATTGGGAATTTCTCAAGCCCTGATGCTCTTGCTGTCTGGATAATTCCAACAAATGTAATATCATGTGAAGTCATCTTATCAAACTTAATCTTTAACTTCTCCATGTTTCCAGATGTATTATGGCTTTCAAGAATTCCATATGCAATAGTATTCTTAGAAGCTTCTTCCTTAGTTACTGAACATCCTGTTTTTGCTGCCACTTCATTTACAGCAGAAGCACTATCCTCCACAATGTCAACGCCATTGATAAGATATGCTCCTCCTTCACTTAATTTAATCATGTTTTCTCCTCTTTCTATATCATTGCGGTTTCCCGCTTAATATCTGATTCATACCCTCTTTATGCTAAAAACATATAAAATTAAAGATAAGGTGTAACCTTTTCTACAATTGATGCTATAGCTGCATTGTCCGCAGTTCCCGGAACCCAGCCAACCTTAACTGTATCACCTTTAATTCTTGGAATAATATGCATATGAAAATGAAATACTGTCTGCCCTGCAACTTCTCCATTATTCTGTACAATATTAAGTCCGTCAAAATCCAGCGCCTTCTTATACGCCTTAGAAATCTTTGTTGCTACTTTAAATACATGTGCTGCCGTGTCATCATCCAGTTCATATATATTGTCAAAATGTTCTTTCGGCAATATAAGCACATGTCCTTTAGCGGCTGGATTAGCATCGAAAATAACTTTTACGATATCATCCTCATAAAGAGCATTCGTTGGAATCTCGCCGTTTGCCAGCTTGCAAAAAATACAATCATCCTTTTTCATACTATTTCCTCACTTTACGCGAAATTTGTCGAAATACTTTTGTTTACATGTATTTCGAATATGTATATACTTTAATATATACTTTTATATGATAACTTAAAGAAGGTTCGATTACAACCTCATAGCAAAAAACTTATTAATTTAATGTCTGAAAGGAATTTTTAAATGTTAAACTATGATGAATACAAGAAATTAAATGAATTGATAAAATATTCTCCAGACCTTGAACCAATTATTAATAAAATGTCCTTTATCTCGCCATCTGAATTATCTATCGATTCTCATGACATAAAAAATCATATAGCCTATTTAAAAACAAGTTTTCAGCTTCTTAAGAAAAAATGTCCGGAATTGTCTGATATCAAATACTTTTCGCGTATGGAAAATGTTTTATCAGAACTCATACATCATATGGATCGTACAACCCTGTACCGCTATAGTATGAAGGATGCAGATATATCTCCTGTCAATATAAATGATATTCTTTATGAAATGCCTGACATTATTGACGATACAATTGACAATGATTGCAGCTTCGAGTTTAATCTCGGTAACATCCCTGATATCCTTATCAATTATGACCACTTAAAAATGATGCTGACAGAAATTATATTAAATGCCTGTGAAGCCTCTGAATATACTGGAGAAATAACTCTTTATTCTGAAAAGTGTAACACTTCTGAAATACATATAAAGATAATAAATGATACTACAGTCCCTGCATCAGGCTTCCCCCATCTGGAACAGATGGTACAACCTTTTTTCTCAACCAGGCAAAATCATTGTGGAGTCGGACTATCCATTGTTCACCAGATATGTATGAAATATAATATGGCTTATTCACTTACATCTGATAACAATAAAACCATCTTCAGCATTATTATTCCGTGCAGTACTGACTAATTAGCATTCAGATTTCAGATTAATTCTGAAATCTGAATATTTCATCAAGCATTCTTAATGTTTTCAGATTACCCCTTGCTGTCATTGCCCCTGTCATGAATGCTCTGTGGAAAGTCTGCTGTCCATTAACAATATTATCAAAAGTTTCTTTATTAAGCTTTCCTATTACATCCGCATTCCTGTTCTCTCCAAGTTCTACTTCAATGTTACTTCCATCAACATATATACTGATGAGTTTATCTTTATCACTTATTGATAACATATATGTACTTTTATACCCTGATGAAGGAGTAAAATTGTCTTTAAAGACATCTATATAATAATTATCTCCTCCATTTTCCTGATCATTAAGCAGTTCCTTATATATGCTCGCAAGCGATTCAATATCCTCTTTTTGTGTTTTAACAAATGTATCATCAGACACATATTTAGATAACTGCTCACTCTCTTGCGGAGTAAGTTTTATAGTATCTTTAAGAACATTATTCTTTATTGTCTGACTGCTTGATGGTAATTGCTTTATTTTCTGCGAAATTGTTCTATATACATTTTCTGCATACTTTTCAATTATGTTGTTATATTCAGTATTAAATTCAAAATCTGTTGTATCATCAATATATGCACTTAATGACGGACCTATCTTTCCTCCAATTATCTCCCATGAATTATTCAATGCCAGTGTAACTTCTCGTTCTCCATATGTTCTGGCCATTACAACAGGAAACATATATACATCAGATACCTGTGATTTATCCGAATATAACCAGCATGAATCCAGCAGAGTCTGCATATAGCCACCCATACCTACCCATTCCACAGTTGTCGCAAAAATAACACCATCCGCTTCTGTTATTGTCTGTGATAATGTAGTTATTGTATTTTTCATCTCATACAGGTTATATCTTGTCACATTGACATTAAGTTCGTTAAGTACTTCCTGAATTTTGTTAATAGCAAAAATTGTAGGGTCATCAACCAGACCTCTTCCACCGTAGTATATATTAATATTCATCTTAATAATCCCCATATATGTTTAATTATCTATATCAGTTATCATTGATATATTAGTGTGAATATAGCATAAAATCTAGCTTATTTCAACCTTGAAGGAAACTGCTGCCAGCTTTAATATATCTCCGTTAAAAAGCTGCCTCTTTTCATGATTATTAAGTCTTTCCCCATTAACATATGTACCATTCGTAGCATTAAGATCCTCTACAGCATATATATCCTCCGATAGCTTATCATTATAAATACAACAATGCATCCTGCTTATAACGTGTGCTTCCACTATAACATCTGCCATTTTGTCAAAACTCCCTATAACATATGGATATTTGTCCATTTCAATAGTACTGATATTTTCTAATTCTTTTGTATGCATTAAAGGATTCTGCACACCATCATCTTCCACCATATGTAATTTTAAAGTTTTCTTTTTCCCAGACGCCCCAATATAGTCTGACAAAAGGATTGTTTCATTACACATATCGTCATACACATCTGTCTTATCTTTCTGTTCAGGTTCTCTTTTTTCTTTTATCACATATGGAACTTCCTCTTTCTCAACAATAGTAACTGTATTCTCTTTCACATGATGTTTTTTAGTATAAAACAAAATTCCTGTTCCCGATCCCAATGACACAAAAGCAACTAACGATGGTATGTTTATTGGCATCATATCAGGCAATATTATATTAACCAGACCAAATGCTATCATCAGGGCCCCCACAATTACCTTTCTGGAAACGACTTTGTCTGTCACTTTTTCCTCTTTATCCACCTTAATCTGTTCTGGAAATACCGAAATAATTTCTTTTTCTTTATACTCTTCAATATCTTCCTCTATATTTTCGTGAACAACTTTCTCTTTATATTTATCTTTCTCTATTCCTCCAAACATCCTTATCAGATTATATGGATCATAATCACCAACTAATACTTTCTGATATACCTCATACAACTTCACAATACATTCTTTTTCAAGACTATGATCAAAATGTTCCAGAATAAATTCAAATAATATTTTTAATTCTTCATTAAATGTATTTGAATTAACCCTTGTATGATAAACAAAATATATCTTTCTTGTTCCTACATCCATATATAAATACTTTGGCTCAATTTTCACATGATCAATATCAAGCATGTAATCATCTGCTATTCTGACCATCTCTGACAGATTAACACATATTGACTTTACATCATCCATTGTCATCTTTCCGTATTCATAAAATCTGTTGAGCTGCTGTTTTGATGTTATATCATAATAGATTCCATATCTGCCATTTACCGAATACATAGACATTTTCAAAAAATGATCCGGCTTATTCCGCTTTAACATTTTATATTGATAATCCTGATACTCATTATCATCTTC
>OHXI01000808.1_pt1 | contig 9941 bp, 3 predicted proteins | sample 1579941 | NCBI WGS metagenome assembly OHXI01 (sample SAMEA3882553, study PRJEB24775) | human gut metagenome | biome: human-associated habitat; feature: intestine environment; material: feces | place: Netherlands | collected 2009/2010
CTGCATTTCGGACTGCTGACGATCGACGCCGTACTGGATGCCCTGAACCGCCGTCATCCTGCGGTAGAAGTCGTCGTCACGGGACGTTACGCCCCGCAGGAACTTATCGACGCGGCCGACCTGGTGACCGAAATGCGGGAAATCAAACATTACTACACGCAGGGCGTCCTTTCCCGCGACGGGATAGACCGCTGACAGGCCAAAAGCGATCGTCATCACCCGACTACACGGGCGCGAATAACAGCAAGGGTACGCTGCCGAAAAAACGCTTTTTTTCATTCCGAAGTAACATTTCTGCCCGAAAACTTGCACGGGGGGGGGATTTTGTACTTTTGCAAAATATAATCGGCAAAACCAAATGCGACGGATTTCAGAACCAGCTGTGACTTTTCGAGGGTTGAGTTCGCTCAAAACGAAAAGCGACTGAAATTTCGCACACGCGCCGAATATATGTAAAGCAAATGCATGATCCGTTTACATATTACGGGAAATATGTAAAGCGAATCAAGAAAACACATCGTTCGAATGGCGTTTGACTACCGCTCGAACGGTTTTTTATTTCAAGATGAATCAATACCAGCTCCATTTATTCGCCTAAATACTCACCCTCGAACAGGGATGCCTGTGCCCGTTCCTCGTAGTTGCAGACCATCCACTCCTCTTGTCTGCGGCGATTTGATTTCGAGGCACTGATCGTCCTCTCGATACGATGGATAATCCATCCGTTCTTCCGGGCATACCGGTCGATCATATCGAACGGGAACATCGTGAGCATAAACTTTCCCTTGACGGTTTCGAGCAATTGCAAGAGTTGCTCCATATTCTGCTCGTTGAATGTATCCTCATAGTGTCCGCAATCGGAGTTCACATAAGGCGGATCGATGAAATGAAAGGTATCGGGAGCATCATAGCAGGCGATCACGTCGAGAGCATTTCGGTTCTCAATAGTCACTCGTTCGAGCCGCTGACAAAGCCGCTCTGTGAACTCCTCCTTCGCGTTACGCAGTTTCTTGGTCATTGTGCCGCTGAAGTCATATCCAAACGTCCCGTCCATCATTGACGCAAACGACATTTTACAGAGCACCCATACGGCCCATGCCCGTTCGACGGGAGTAAAGAACTGCGGATAAGAGTTGATATGCCCGGCATGGGCGTGTAGGTCCCGGCTGTGTAGTGTTTTGTTAATCTCGTGTTTGAGGTCTGAATAGTAAACTTGCATACACCAGTAGAAGTTTGTCAACTCCATGTTGATGTCATTGATGATTTCAGCTTCGGAGGGCCGTTTGGCGAACAAGACGGCCGCACCGCCGCAAAATGCCTCTGTATAGATCTTATGCGATGGGATCAAAGGCAAAATGTGCTTGAGCATTGTCTGCTTGCCGCCATAGTAGGAAATAGGGGTTCTCATAGTTTGCTGTTTTATAAAAATTAGTATCTTTGCGTATCTCATCTACATACCAGCCGTTTCCTGTACAGGGAACGACACAAAAAATTACTCGCAGCAGGAGGCTTTATCCCCCGGTCGCTGCGAGTAATCGTGCATTTGTTGGTATGTAGGTGAGATGACTGCTAACAAACCGGGGGATTCTTTGTGTCCTCCCCCGAAGGACTTTATTTGTCAGATTCGATGCTGACCGATTCTACTTCGTCTTTTACTTTTCTGCCGACAACCGATGTATTCCATACATGGTCCATCGCAGCTATTAAAAATTCTTCAATTCATCTACGACTGTCTCCAATGGCGTTTCTCAAATCTTTGTCCAGGTCGTATGGTCGGTATCTCTCTTATATACATACCCGTTTTGAATACGTAATCCGGCTTTTCCGATCAGGACCTCGAAAATATCTCCTGTGAATACCGCGTAGTTGCTCGATCCTTTCACAACGGCTACTCCGTTGGGTGCAATCAGGTTCTTGCGGATGTCGGTCACGAAAGAAAAAGTAATCGCTTCGACAGCTGCGGATGCCGCATTTCCGAGTCCTCCGGACGAGGATGCTTCCACTGTTACTTTTATATAGTAGTTGCCGGGGGTCGTAAAACGATAACTAATGTTCTTGTTGATCTGTATCGATACCGTGTCGTCATATGCGGAAGATTGCCGGAATATCGTGTCGGTAGTATCGGCTGTCTGGTTGATAATTTCGATCTTCACGCTTCCTCCGCTCCGGATCGTCCCCTTGACTTGTGCCGACATCTGCACCTCCGCGCCGCATTTGAATTGACTTGAGTTTCTGGAATCCGAGGCGAAAGGCTTCGTTTGAGAGGTTATGACCGCCACATTTCCCGTTGTTTGGCTCGACGGGACTTTGGAAGAACCCAAAACCTGGCTTACGCTGTTTATATTGTTAGTAGTGAGTATGATCTTGTTTCCGCTTGCGGTCGCATCGCTCACCTCTACGGAATCGTTTTTGACCTGCAAGATTCCGACGGTACCTTTGGTTGCGTGTACTTCTCCGTCGGCGTGTACCCTGAACACGGCTTTTTTCCGGTTCGTATAGTCGGCTCCCGACCAGAAGGGCACATCGTCTTCCTGCAAGCCGCTCACGCCGGCCGTCACGTCGCCTTCAGCATTTTTCAGCAACATCACATTGGTCATTATCAGACCGCCTTTCACCTCGGTACTTCCGTCTTCCATAGCCTTCTTGAGGTACTCTGTCGATTTGATGGATTCGTCTATCGCATCGTCGATCAAGTCCGACATGTTGTTGCTTATTTGATAATAATCGGAGAATACCTTTCTGAACTCGGTGCCGGTTATCTCGGATGTCGTACTCATATCGGCCAGCAGGGGCGTGAGATAATCTTCGAGTGCCTGGAAATAGACCGTAAATGAATCCGTGGGGACATCATACTTTTCGGCATTCGCCATGATGCTCCAATATTCGCCTTGAATCCGCGCCCATTCATTAGCCACCTGCTGTTTGTCGGAGGGCGTCAGGCTCGAATCCGAGGCGATGTAGTCCACATCCATCTTCACCTGCTCGATCTGCGCCTGCACATCCTCCTCGGCCGTGATATACCCCGTGGGGGCCTTGTCGCCTTCCGTAAGCTGAATGTCGTAGAGATACATAGAAACACCGTCACGGATATTCATATATATCTTCTGCACCACACGCGAAGCATCGATGGTGCGGACCACTTCATATACTCCTTCCGTTCCCGCCGGAGGAGCGGAAAGCACTTCTTTGGTGCCGTCTTCGTATACGATACGGAACGTAATTTCGGCACCCTGCTTGATTCGGGCTTTGAAGACGTACGGAGTATTCGGCTTGTATTTTATCTGGCCGCCGAAACAGTCGGGGACCGTCGAAACCTGCGGGATGTTGGTTGCGGCAAGCCCGGCCTGCAGAAGTTTGCTCCAATTGACATACAAATATGTTCCGTCCGCGTCCGCCCCCGAAGTTACGACATCCGTAACGCCCTCTTTGACACTGTTCCATTCCCGGATAAATTGTTTGGCGATATAGTTGCGGGCGCCGAACTTTACATCTTCTTCCGCAACCAAGTATCCTGCCGGCGCCTTGTTACCTTCGGTGAGCTGAACGTCATATAGGTAGATCGGGTTCCAGGCAACCACATAGAGAACTATTTTCTGCAAGGACTTGCCCGCTTGGGTCGTATAGACCGCTTCATACAGCTCGGATGCGGTCGGCGAAGGCGGTGCCGACATAAATTGATAGGTATTATCGTCATAGACCGCACAAAACATAACTCCCCGCTTACTGTTGGGCTGCTTGATCCGGGCCTTGAAGACATAGGACATACCGGCCTTGTAAGCGATCTTACCTCCGAAACAATCCGTCCAGTTTACGATCTGGCTCGTAGATGCAATAGCCACTCCTGCATTGCTCGCTTTGTTGGCATCGATCCTCATGTATGCTCCATCCGTGTCCGTACCGGTCGTTACCACGTCCGAAACACCCTCTTTGGCGCTGTTCCATTCCCGGATAAACTGCTTGGCGATGTAGTTGCGGGCGCCGAACTGAAGATTCGCAATTTCGTCTTTGGCTTCGTTGGCTGCCGTATCATCGGTGTATTTGGATGCTTTGTCCCAATCCGAGCTTTCGAAATTGCCCGTTGCACGGGATTCGATACAGCGCATGATGTCGCCGCCTTCGCCCTGCGTCCAGATGTCACCCACATCGTAGGGTGTAGTCGGTGTTACGACGAATACACGACGTTTGGCATCGGCCGTGTCCTGCGCCCGCGCCGCCTCTTGCAGGGCCTTTACCGCATCGCTGTCGGCGATCGGCGTCCATTTATAGGTTCCGTCCTCTTCTTTTACCCACCGCCACGATTTGCCCGCATCGGGGTTCGTCGTCTTGTCGCTCGATATGGTGAAGTGAATCTGCGGGTATTCCGCCGGAGTGATTTTGGCATTATCGGTTTTGCGGATGACAAAAGCTATGTAGGGATTGTCGCTTCCGACGGTATAGCTCTGGCTCCATACGTAACTTGCTATAACCGCTCCGGATGACGCTATCGGATTGTAACCCATCGTATAGCCTTCACCCACCGACAATACGGCGCCTTTGGGTATTCCTCCGACCGGAGTTTTGAGCCGGATGCGGGTGCTGTCGGCGATTTTGATCTGATCCCAGGTCTTAATGCCGTCGATATAGGATGCACCGATGCTTCCCTGCTCCCAGCAGCCTGCGTCCGTCGGGTCGAAATTCGCGGGCAGCGTATTGGTGAACGTGTCGCCGATATGGTTTTCCTGCTCGCCATCCGCTATCCATGTTTGGGCCGGTTCATTGTAAAGCGAGGGAGTATAGGGATAGAACCAGTTTTCCACGACACCGTCCAGCCGTTTGTTGATCTCGGACAATTCGCCGGGCAGCGTGTTATCGATGTAATCCTTGGCCTGCTGAGCTTTGCGATCGGCGGAATTGGCAGTGTCCTGGGCTTCGGTGGCCGTCTGATCGATCTGTTCGATGTCGAACTCCTTTTGAAACTGTCCCGTCGCGGGGTCGTAGAGCTTGCCTTGCTTCCAGCCTGCCTCCGGGGTGAAGGCCACGCCGACGCCGTCGTCGCCGACCATTCTGAACAGCTTGCTCCGGGTGTCCAGCAGCGCCTTCTTGTCCAGGCTGCTGATCATACCTTGCAGATAGATATTATCCAGATAGGCCGAATAGCCCGACATCTGGATCCCGAAGACGGAGAGGTTCGTAAGATCGCCGAACTGCGCGGCGATATTCTCGGCCGTAAACTCCCAGTCGCTGACATTGCGCAGATAACGCTGGTAGGTGCGCGTCGAGTAGCGCGAGCTCTGCCGGGCGGGATTCGTGAACGAGCCGTAGGCTACGAAGGTCATCGATTCCATCGGGTCGATCTGCCTGGTAAAGGTAGCCGACAGGGGGCGCAGCTCGTAGCGGAACTGCTCGTTGCGGTCGCCCAAGACCTCCGTGATACGGAAATAGACCGTTGCGAAGCCTGCGAAAGAGAAGTTGCCTCGGCCGTCGTCGGAATCTGCCGTCGCATTGTTCGACGGGTCGAAGTCGTGGAAGATACCCATACATATATCCTCGACCGCTACGGCGCCGATCTCGCCCTCTTCGAGTTTGAGCGTTACGAGCTTCTGATCCTTGTCCACGCTCTCGATCACCCCGGCGCCCGGAGCGCTCCAGTCATCCCCGACGCTGATGCCGACACGGTTTTTCCGAAGCTCCGGAACCTCCAGAAAACGACGGATGAAGAGGCTCTCCAACTCGCCGGCGCCTCGTCCGTCGATCTGTGCACCGAAGCCGGTGATGCCGCTGGCAAAGTCGCTTGTCCGGAATCCCTCGTCGAGCTGCTGCCGCTTAAGGAATCGGGTGATTCCTTCGACCGTACCTCCCCGGCGCTTGTTGAGAAATTCCCGTTCGCTCTTACGCGACGAATAGAGCGTCGTGTCGCTCGCTGGTGTTTCCTCCCACGATTTAATGATGTCAGGAAATTCCGATGAAACCTGCCGGGTTATCTGCGTCACTTCCGAAATCTGATTTTCGATGCGGGAAATACGGCCTGTGGAGAGGACATCGCTCATTTTGAGAGTCATGCTTCCGGGCTGAACGACGGAGCGACTGATCGCGACGATACGGATATCGCGGTATCCGGTATCGGGAAAAAACTTGTCGCTTCCGAGCCGAATCCGTTGCCCTGGCTTCAAATCGAGGTTTCTTTTATCGACAACCGTAAAATCCGTCGATGCCTGGAACACGGATATATCTTTACGGCTGTCGGCCATAAAGGTATCTACCGCAGTTTTGAATTCCTGTTCGGCCGCAGGATAATAACTGTCCGGCATACTGATATTCCAGAGCACGTATTCGTTCCCGGGAGCCGGGACCAACGGTTCTGACGGCAACTGCATATCGTTGTCGTAGGGCCATTGGGTGATGATCTCGAACTCCTTCTTTTCCGAGTCGTAATTCACTTCGAACTCCCGTCCGCGAAGCTCTCCGGTCTGAAAGGTCACCCGTTTGACGAGGCCGCCTATTTCGTATTGATTGGGATCGAACGGAATGTCGGGATCGGTGAAATACCAGACCGTAAACGGAGAGCCGTCATCGCTCGTGCGCTCTTCGGACCGTACGGCACCGACCGTCCCGATCCGGCGGGGATATATCGCATCGAACGCTTCCTGCTCGAAATATTCGATGATACCGAGGTGGGTATCCTGTTCGACGTACTTCGCCCCGTCGGGCAATTGCAGCCGGGCATGTCCGTACCGATCCGGATCGATGTTGCGGGAGGAGCCTACCGGAAAGAGCCGAGTGAAAAATTTCACGCCATCGGCCATGCTCCGTTCGATTCCTCCGATCAATCCGTCGCCGTAAGACAACGGGACAGGCTCGCCGAACTCACAGCGGGATATGTTGAGCGTCATCCCGTCGAACCACCACTCCGTCCCGGCGGCAGACGACAGTTCCGAAAGTGCATCGGAGGCGTACTTTCCCGTATATTCGATATCGATGTACTCCGATACGACCACTTCTCCGACTTTCCATTCGGTCGTCCCCATTTTGCGGTTCATGTTAGCGATAATCAGCGCCGCATGTTCGCGTGCCGGTGCCGTGAGTGTCAGAATCGGATTGTCGTCATCATCCGGATTGACCATCAGGACCTGCGTGGTGAGTCCTTCGACCCCCGACAGTTGCACCGAGTAGCTCCATTCGCTGTCGCAGTTCATCTTCGGCTGATAACGTTCGAGAATCCAATAACGCCGTCCGAGGAAGTCCGCATAATCGTAAACTTCGAGCGTGACGCATTCGAAGGCCGTGAAGGAGAGCGAGAGGACACTCTCCTCCTGTATGCCGCAGGTTGCAGCACTGTTACTATCGGGAGAGGCCGTCAGCTTCAGATTCCCTTCTTTCGAATATATTTTGAGTTCCATTTTTTGAAGATTTGAACGTGACCTTTAGATCGACGCAGCGAGTTCGAATGTCGGCTTCGGCTCCCGGAATTTCACCGAGAAGGTCGCCGCGACCTCTCCCTTTCCGAATGGCGCCAGTTGTGAATAATACGAAAATCCGGTCATATAAACCCGGAATTTCAGCCCTACGTCCGTCAGATGGAGCGCCAGCCACCCGTCGTCGCCCTCCTTGAGAAATTTCACGAACGAGGCGTAGCGCATGAAGAACGAAACATCGTTCGAGGCGACGATGGCGAATCGCAGCGTAATATCACGGGCTTCATAAGTCTGCGTCAGTATATCGGGCATACGGACGCCGTCCTCCTCCCGAATGGAAACCTCCGCCTGCTGCTTGAGAGCCGGAGGTGCGAGCAGCGAATCGTAGTTGTCGTGTCTGTCTTCGGCGGTTTCCGCGAGGAAAGCCCCGAAACGGGCATATACATCCGTTTGGTTGATCAGCAACAGTCCTTCGAGTATTTCAGCCATAATCAGATCGCTTTTAATCCGTCGCGTTTTATGGTTTGCAACAGTTCATAGATTTGGGGTATCGGTTCGGTATTTTCCCGGATGGCATTCATCGCTTCGAGTGACCCTTTGAGAACCGGGACAATACCTTCGGTGTTTTCATCGATATTCGCGGAATGGATCTGTACCGATGTGACCAGTCCTTCGACGCGGGAGAACGAATCCTGCGTTACAGTCTGAGTGGCTCCGGCCTTACCGTTCTGCTGCGAAGTGCCGGCTTCCTCGTCAATCGAAAATCCGTTCTCTTTTGCAATGCGGCGGAACTCTTCCCACAGACGATTGAAATCGTCCTGACGCCCGAAACCAGCGATTTCATCGTTTCGCTCCATTGAGCGAAACGCTCTTCGTCGGAAAGGTCGCTCTGCATGACCTTTTCGATGCGTTTTTGGGTATCTTCGAATAATTTACCGAACACGATCGAGGAGGCCATACGCTTACCCAGCAAGCGCAAGGCTTGTCCGACACTATCAACAAAAGTATTCGCCGCATCGGTGCCGTTTTCGAAAGCATCCACCAAAGCATCGGTAAGCGTACTGCCCAGATCGCCGAAAATATCCTGCAAATAATCCCGGACCGCAGTCAATGCCTCTTCGTAGGTTTCCCAGTCGTCCACCATTTCGCGGAGCATCTCCTGATTCTCCCGTGCCAGGTGCTGGAAAGTTTCTCCGCCCTCTTCGACGAATTGCCGGAGCGCGTCCATATCGACTTCGCCATCCGTGAATAATTCGGGAAGCAGCGAACCGAGGGACTGATATTTTGCCGAACGGAACCAGGTCGAGTGACGTGTCTGAACCTGCATGTTGGCGATCGAATCGGCAATGTTCTCCCAAGTTTTTTCGTACCTGAACAAGCCCGAAAGTCCCGTGCCGGCTCCGCCTCGCCACTCTCCCGGCAACTGATATTTTTCTTCCCCGCGCGAGAGGATTCTCTCCCGGACTTTCTCCAGTTCCTCGAGCGAGGTGCGCACCACATCGATATTTTGCTTGTAACGGTCGTACACTCGATCCCCGAAGATATTGTCGAATTCATCGGAGTCGATACGGCTACGCTCTTTCATGATCCGAAGTTCTTCATTGAACTCGCGGGCCAGACGAAGGTTGCGCTCCATCGAAGTTTCACCGCCCTTGAACAAATTGACAATAGTGGTCAGCGCACCGATACCGGCAGATATGCCTCCGAGAATTCCGGAGGCCATGCCGAGTGTGTTCGATGCGGCTTGAGCTTTCCGGTATGCCTGAACGGCATTGATGATTTGCAGGGTAGAGCCGGCGATATCTCCTGCGGTGGCGATGATGGTTCCTCCGGCACCCCCGACGGCATCGCCGACCTCATTGAAGGTACCGATGACGTCGGTCAATACGCGGTGAAGCTCCGTCCAGGAAGTCGTATCGGTAGTTTCCTGTTCCGTTTGGTTCTGTTTTTTCGCCAGTTGCTGTTCGGCCTTGCGGAGTTTGGCCCGCGCAACGGCGATGGCATTACCGTCATCCGGCGTTTCGCTTTGCAGGTTCTCCAGCTCTTCCTGAGCTTCGATCACCAGGCTTTCCAGCTTTTTGACCGAGGCAGCGACGACCCGGTCGGCCCAGGCTTCGAATTCCGGGAACTGGCTTGCAAATTGTTCCGTGAAGTCGTCGAGCGCTTTTTGTTTGGCCTCGCGAGCGAGTCGCTGGGCCTCCGGATTTGAGGCAAGAGCGGCAATATCCTGATCGTATTTCCGGGCGATTCGCAGACGCCCCTGCTGGTAGGTTTCGTACTTCTCCAGCAACTTGGTGTATGAAGCCTCCTCTTTCTTATCGACATCCGCAAGCTCTCTGTCCCGAATTTCCGCAGCTTGGGCTATTGCAGCGGCCGTGCCAGCCATAAAGGTTTTCTCCGCATTCGAATCGATATCGGCCCCCGACTCCCGGAGTTTGCGAATCAGCGCGAGCGTCTGTTGTTCCTGCCGCTCATATTCCTGACGGTTTTTCTCGTAATTGAGGCGGATCGCTTCCCGTTCCCGGTCGAATTCGTTTTCAATCAACTCGA
>OHXI01000813.1_pt1 | contig 9905 bp, 9 predicted proteins | sample 1579941 | NCBI WGS metagenome assembly OHXI01 (sample SAMEA3882553, study PRJEB24775) | human gut metagenome | biome: human-associated habitat; feature: intestine environment; material: feces | place: Netherlands | collected 2009/2010
ACGACTCATAAATCTACCCTTAATCGTGTATTGGATGATAGTTGCGGATTTTAGGGAGAATGGCATAAACACAGGTATCTTCATATTTTGGGGAGCCGTCAGGATTGTTTACGAATGTCACAAACTCTTTGAAACATCCTTCGCGGCGCATACCAAGACGTTCGCATAAGCGTTTGGAGCGGATATTGTCATCTTCCACAAATCCATAGATACGCCGTGCGCCCGCCTCCCGGAAAAGATAATCCAACAATCCGGCTGCCGCTTCACAAGCGAATCCTTTGCCTTCAAAACGTTTGTTGAAATGCCACCCCACATTATAAGTGTCCTCATTCTCACGCAAAGCAAACACGTCACCGATAATAAAGTCATCTTTTTTCAGACTCACCGCATAGCGCAGCATGTCTTTCGGGGAATACTGCATATATGCCCATGCCGCCTCTTCGGAACAAAGGCGGTCTCCGGCAAAGCAATTCACACGAGGATTAGAAAGATACTCCAACAATCCTTCGGCATCCTTCTGCTTGAAATTTCGAATGATAATTCGTTCGGTTTCGATATATATTTCCTTGTAATAATAAAATGGTATGAGTACGCCCAAAGTAGCGAAGGCAAGCATGGCATAGAGATACTGGTGGAACCAGATGAAGGTCATCCCGTAGAACAGGAAGGCAATGCTGCACAGCCCAGAGGCCAGTCCGTCGATGCCGTCGATGAGGTTGATGGCATTGATGATGAAAACCGTAACGAAAACGGTGAGAGGGATGCTAATCCACGACGGCATGGAATGGATGAACAGCATTCCGTGAAGGTCGGACAGTTCCACTCCGCCAGCCACCAGCATGATGCCGCAGACTATCTGGATAAAGAACTTGGCACGGTAGCGCACACCGATAAGGTCATCGGCAATGCCGACAAGGTACAACATGATGATGGCGCAGAAGGCGTATGCCAATGGCAACGCTTCTGCGCCTATTTCCTTAAGCAGCTCATCATGTCCGGTTGAGACATTGACCGCCAAAAGCAGGACAAAGGAGAAGAACACTACGGGCTTGAAGGCCATACCGCCAAGGCGAGGCACTACACACTGATGTATCTTCCGCTCGTCCGGCTCGTCGAACAGTCGCCTGCGGAAGGCGATGAGCAGAATCTGCGGTATCACGATTCCTGCGAAAAACACGCACAGGAAGAATACCGACAGGATGTTGACAATCCAAATTAAACTCATTCTCTATCTAACTTTAATAGGCCGTTTGTGTCGGTCTGTCCTGTACTAATCCCTCTGTATCAATCAATTCGGGGGGGGTAATTCGTGTTTCCATAATCTCAGTCTATGATTTGAATATATTCCGGCTTCACCTCAGCTGAAACCGCCAGTAGGTCGGGAATAATGACGACAAGCTGCCGACCTCTCTTTTTTGCCACTTTTATGAAGTAGCCCTCCACCTGGTCGAACGGTCCGCCATGTACCCTTACTCTTTTACCTTTTTCAATGTTGATTTTATCTTTTTCCTTGTTGATTTCGCTGATTTTGTAGAAGTGTACCTCTTCATCTGCCTGCTTGCACACCTTGATGAAGTTGGTCATGTCTTCATCAGGTACAGTCAGATAGACAAGTTCTCCGCCACTTTTCCATGTGACAAACTGTAGGTCGTAATAATAATTGTGTTTGAAATCAACAATCTTCTGATGACTTGCATGCACAAACACCAGACTATGGATGACGGGTACCATGAAAAAGACTTTCTTGCCCTTGACAGTGCGAAGGACTTTCTGCTTGGGTATGAAATACTCTAAGCCATACGTTTCATTAGAGAGCCGATCTTCGGCAGTATTCTCGTTCTTGTAGGCCCGCATGACATACCACAGTATCTTATCCTTGTCCAATACATTCACCATACTGTTTTGACATGTGTTTTTTGAGAAAAGAACGTACTCATGGTTCATCCCGATATGCGTATCGGTCTGTATATCAGCAACTTTCTATGTGTTTCAACTACAATAGTCATCTATTCTCATCTTTCTGAGTCCACCCCCTGCAAAGCCCCTCTTTACGACATAAAAATTCGGTCGGAAAAGGTATGCAAAAGATGTTTCTCTCTTTAAGAGAAATATCGTTTTGCTAAACAGTTGATATTGAGGTATCATTTTATCGTAAAAGACATATTTGCTCAACAATTGCTTGACGGAAATCAACAAATTTTAGCATTTTTGTAAAAAAGTCGCTATATAATTTGGTGAATTGGAGTTATTTTCATATTTTTGCATCCCGAAGAGTTTCTCTTAAAGAGAGAAACACCTTTTTGCTCAACAATCCCCGACTTTTTTATTATAGTTGCGGTATCACACCGCAATACAATAGTTATAAATATTGAAATAAAGGTGCAGTGAGACGCTGCACCTCCTAAAGAGAATTGATGATGAGATTGTTGGCGTTGTCAACGACAGAGGTGTCCAATGAGGAGAGGTATATCTGTGTGGTTTTCTCGGAGTCATGCCCCAATGCCTCGCTGATAGTAGATACGGGCACGTTCTTGCTCTTGGCTATGCTTGCCCAGGAGTGGCGGGCTACGTAGGTGGTCAGGGGTACGGACAGGCCTATCATTTCTCCGATTTTCTTCAACTGCTTGGTGATACGGCTATAGGCATTCTTGTACTGTCTCCAGAATATGGCTCCCTCTCCTTTTGCTATAGGGAGCAGGTAGGGAGAATCATCTGTTTTGTACTTCGCCACTATCTCCTGCATGGCAGGTTCCCATTTGATGTGCAACTGTTGTGAGGTCTTCTGACGGCGGTAAATGAGCGTACTGCCATGCAGATTGCTTGGTGTAAGTTGTGCCATATCGATGAACGACATCCCACGGGTATAGAAACTGAACAGGAACATATCCCTTGCAAGCTCCAAACGGGGGTTCAGACTCAAGTCCAGCTCTTTCAGTTGCTTGATGATTTCCAAGGGGAGTGCCCGCTTGACGGTCTTGTCGATGCCGGTATATACATGCTTGAACGGTGAGGAAGAGATGACCAGTCCGTCATCTACGGCATGATTGTAGATGGTGCGCAGGTTGCGGATGTAGAAAGAGGTGGTGTTGCGGCACAGTCCGCTGTCTTTCAGCCACTGTTCATAGCCTTGTATCGTTGTCCCATCGACTTCCTCCAATGGCACATCGCCTCCTTTCAGGTAACGCTGGAGGCTGTTGAGGGTGGTTTTGTACCTTGCTACCATCCGCTTCTTGCCGATGCGTCTCAGTTTTTCGTTCAACTCCAGCGTATAGCCGATAATGCCATGTAATTCTTTTCCCTCATGGAAGTTGTCAACGACGGTGTCTGCTGTATATGACTGCCCTTCCTTGTCCAACCGTGCAATGACCAACAGCAGTTTCTTCCTGTCAGCATCCAATGTATCTTTCAAGGAAAGAAGATAGGCTTGACGTTGTGGAGTGACGGAAGTTGGCAAAATGATGTTTGAATGGTCCGCATCCCACTCTGAGGAATAGATTCTGTACTCTGTATGGATCTGACGTGCCACACGATTGTGTATCACCTGATAATACAGGCGACCCTCTTTCTCTTGAACAGATGATGTTCTGAACTTTAATTTGATGGATGCCATAATGCTCTGACTTTAACATTGAAATTGCAATTATTACCTTTATATATAATATAAGTGACAGACAAACAGGTATAGGAGGGATGGTGCCTCACCGCTCGGCATACAACAGCTGATATTCCACCCACCTCCGTTTCCTAATGGATGCCACTGCTTTTCCCCTCCATTTGCAATAGCTCAGATAGAGTGGCAGGATGTCCCTGTCGCCACGTTCCAATCGGGTGAGCAGGGACGCTTTCGGGTATCGTCCATTGCCTAACAACTTGGCTGGTCCAATCTGGTACGAGAGGGTGGCAAGCAGATAAGCATCCCTGCCATAACGGGCATATAGGCGCAGGTGCCGGAGGAGGTCTGTCCGTAACAGCAAATCTGCACGCTGACGTGTCAGTGTTTTCGGGAAACGCTCTCCCTTCTGTAGCTGGTGACCATAGCCCACATAGCCCGGTGTGGTCTTTGGGTCGTGCCAACCCTCGAAGTGTTTGGTAATGGCTACCATCCGTTCAAACAGTGCCCTGTCAATGGTTTGGCTTTGACAGGGCACGCTACAGATGGCCAACATGCTCAATAGTACGATGATGTATCTTCTCATTACATTATTTTATATAGGAGGTGCGATGTCTCACCGCACTCTAATCAATATCACTACATCATAGTGCGGAACTGCTGAATCTCTTTAATCATGGCTTTCACGTCCTCCCCAACCTGAACGAAGTTCTTGTAGAGGATGCGCTCTCGCTCTTCTTTCGACTTGAACTTATAGAACTTAGGGAGAGGGACATACTCCGATTCCTCCTTCTTTATTTCCGTCATATCGAAGTCGGTCTTGCAGTAGAACTTGGATGTCTTGAACTCCTCGCTCTCCTGGATGTTCATGCTTCCGTTCATCCCGGTCTTGGTGACTACGAAGTCACGGGCGGTCTGTCCACATATCCAACCTGTGGGCATATCGGAGATTTTGCTTGCAGGCACCAGGCTGTCCATATTCTCATTGAGGTTGATGGAGGTCTTGTCACGGTCGATGGTCACGCCCTTTTTGAGTTGCACTACTTTACCGAAGATGTCACTCGACAGCCATTCGAGGGTTTCCTTGGCTCTTGCCGAACCGCTCACCACATTGCCCACGGTGGTGATGATTTTCTGCATACCCACCTTGCCATAATCGGCTTCCAACTGCGGAAGTTCCTGAAAGCCAAGTGCCACGCTCACCTTGTTGCTTCGGGCTGTGCCTATCAGTCGGTCTATCTTGTGGAAATACAAGGTCGGCAACTCATCGACGATGATGCTGACAGGAACGTTCTTGCCCTGTCCTGTATTCACCCTCGTTACAAGGCGGTTGAGAATCAAGGCATTCAGTGCACCGATGATGCTCTCCATCTCGGGGTCGTTGGCAATGAGCAGATAACTTGGATTCTTCGGGTCACTGACCTTCAGGTCGAAGTCATCGCCGTCCTTGTGGAATATCCAGTAAGATTCCTTGGTGGCGAGACGGGAGGTATAGACACGTAGCGTGCCAATCATACCTTCCAACTGCTCCATGGCTTTGTTGGCAAAGGCAGTCTGGAACGGGCCAAGCAAGGGGGCTACCTCGTTGTCGGTCTGAAGTACCTCGAAGATGGTCTGATAACTCTCATTGAGGAACGATAGGATATGTGGCATGTCGCTGTACTTGCCCAACCAATAAGCGGGCTGCACCTCCGCGCCCGAATGGTCGAACACCCGTCCTGTGGGTATCAGCCTTTTCGTCTTTGGGTCTTCACGCCGCTCGGCAATCAGCATCTTTCCGTCCTTGTCGTAGGGCTCCTTGCCGTAGTTGCAGAAGAAATAGATGCAGGCGGCAAGGAAGTTGACGGCAGAGGTCTGGAAGAACTGGTCGCTGCCACCGCCGCCTTCCTTCTTGCCTTTTTGCAGGGATTCAAGCAGGGTCTCGGCGGTCTCGCTCGCTGCGGCAAGGTTGTTGATGTACTTCAACTGGATGGGGTTCACACGGCGCGAATACTCCACATCCACAAAGTTGATGATGTTGAACTTCATGCCATGGGGCATCTTGCTGTCCTTGGCATTCTTGTTCTTCAAGTAATGATAGTAGAGTTTGGTGGCGAGAGTGGGAAACTTATAGTCGTACACCACCATGGCAAAGCCCTTCTCGCTGTGCTGCCTGATAAACGGCTCGATGATGGAGAAGGTCTTACCAGAACCAGGAGTACCCACAACCCATGTGCCACGGAACGGATTGACGATGTTCACCCATCCCTTGCGGAACTTGCCCTTGTAATAATAGCGCATAGGGATGTTCACGCTGTACTTGTTCTCCTGCAACTCCCTGCATTGCTCAAAGCTCTCATTCTCGAAGTTGAAGCGGTCTTTCAGCAGCCCTTCCTTCAGGAACTTAGAGATATTGTCGAGGGCGATATGCACCAATACGACACCGACGATGGAAGTGAGCATATAGAGCCAAGTGTTCAAACGGAGGGTATAGAAACAGGGCATTATCGAATGACCGAACAGCCATACGGACTGCACAATCAGCAGCACTCCCGACAGCAGCGGATAGAGCACCTGCCTGCGAGCGTCAAACTCCAGATGCTTCTTGTTGCGCGTTCCCACACAGGTGATACATATCAGCAGGAACGTAGCCACCTTGCTATACACGAGGTTGCCGTCATGGTAAATCATCCACCGCTTGATGCGAGTGTGGATATCCGTCACTACGCCGCCCAAGAAGTCCAACTGCTCCGGCTCCAGTGCGTAGGCGAAGAACTCCATCAGGATGGAGACATAAATCACCGCCCTGAATATCTTGTAAAAACCCTGTAACTCTTTGCTTTCTTCCATTTACTTTACGATGATGTTGGGTGATAATGAGAAAAGATGAAGGATGCCACGGTGGACACCCTCCAATCCTCTTATGAGTTTTATTCGTAGCCGTTGATGGTCTTCTCAGACTCTACTGTCCACGGAGAAATAGTTGCAGATATGACCTCCAAGGTGTTGCGTACAGGCTTCAATGAATAGCTGTAGGAATGACCCGCTTTCCACGTGTCGTTTGTGAGGAATACGAAGTTCTCCCCATTGCTGAGTTGCAATGTCATGTCTGGCATAACCTGTGCAGGAACATAAAGCGTATATTCCATGTGGTCACTTTGTGGGTCGCCGAAATAATAGGTCGTCACCGACTCGTCACTGCATTCTACCTTTCCGGTCTTGATGTTGAAAGTACCGCTGTCAAAATAACCGACGAACGTGAGTAGGCTTCCTGCAAAATCATTGGTGGTGAAACCGTATTCTGGTGAGGTATAGACCTTGATGATGACACGCACCATCTGATGGGTGAAGTTCAATGTAAGGCTCGGATTGGCGTATGATGCCGCTCCACTGGCAAACAGAAAATCATTGACCTTCTGCTCACTCTGTACAGCTGCCTCCGGCACTTGGAACTCTATGAGGTCGTTGGTAGGATTTGCCGTATAGGGATAGTAGGCATTGAAGGTGTGAGTGTCTGTGTCCGTGAAAAACACCTTGTTGGCTGACACAAACTGATTCGTGCCGCCGCTTCGGGTGAACTTCATATTGTTGATCATCCCTGTGGAAGAGATGCCAATCATATCATTGAGTTCCCACTGGTTGTCAACGGCTCGTGTGGAAACGGCAGGTTGCAGCATCTCCAGATTGGTGAATACCTGAAGCTGCTTGGTTGATGTGCTGTCGGTCACGACCACAGAACCTCCGCCACCGGGCAGGTAAATCTCATTGACGATGTCTTGGTCACAGGACGTGAGGAGCATGGCTCCAAGTCCCAACATTAGAAACAAATTCTTTTTCATGCTTTTTCTTTTTTAATTGTTGTACTTTGATGATGATACGGGTGATACTCGATGTCTGTATATGGGCTAATCCATAATCGTGATGATGGGTCTCGCCTTATGCGGCTGCCACTTGGGAGTCTCCTGTATGGCACCGCTTCCCAGTGAGTAAAGCCATGCCTTGGCGGTCGCTTGTCCTTCTACCTCCGTTGAAGTCCAATACCAACAGTCATCATCCTCATCGGGGATAGGTGTGCCGCCGCATTTCAGGATGTATGGGTTGATGATGTCCTTGGCATGATAGAGCAGACGCATCTGTGCCACACTGGGGATATAGGCACTTTGCCCGTAACGCCACATGTCGAAGACACGCTCAGCCAAAGGCGACTTCACATCGGTCGTGCCATAAAGGGCAAAAGTGTTCTTGTTGCCGTCGTAGGCGGTGAGGTCACAGGATGTGTCCTGTTCCACACCGATACTGTCAGCAAAGGCTTCGGGAGCGATGTCCCACAGATAGACGGCATATCCGTTTCCCTCCATTTCTTCCCTCTGATTGACGTTGAACACCACTGCAATGGCTTGCTTGCACGATTGCTCGTAGGTTTCGTAGGGCATCACCTTGCCGTCAGTGGTCAAGATATGGGTGACCTTCATGGCTGTGTCGGGAAAGTCCTGATGCTCGTCACAGGCAGTCAGCAACACCGTTGCCGCAACTGCCAAGATTGAAAACAGTTTCTTCATACGCATAGTCATTTTACAGGAAGTTTCACACCCAGGACAATACCCGTTCTGAACAGGTCTTCACCCTTGATCATCACATCGGTCTTCACCTGCCAGAAGAGCTTCCAGCCGTGTCTGAGTGTATAGTTTTGCTCATAGCCGAGGTGGATGCCACCCAAGAACCTGTCAGTATCGCTACCTGCCGATGCTCCTATGCGCATGTTGCCATGGTGGTTGCGTCCTCTTGCCACACAGGGCTTATAGGCAAAGCCGAAACCATAACTGCGGTAGTTGTTCCAAAAACTCTCAGGACAGACATGACCGCACGATGCGCACTCGTTCCACTTGATATATCCGTTTGCAAAATACTCCCACGCATTGTGGTACTTCGTCTCATACTCGTAGGACAGCGTCACGTCCAGTCCTCGCTCATACAGGCATCCGAACCCCAAGGATATGCGGTCGCTATTCTGCTGCGCCATTGCCGGAGTCATGCTTGCCATAAAACAGATGACAACGAGTAAGGTATGCACAAGCCAATTCCTCACTCCTAATTCCTCATTCCTAATTCTCATTATTCCTCCTCCAACAGTATATGGTTAAACGAATCGGCAGACAGCACATCCTCATAGTCGATGCTGAGCGAGATGGTGCGTCCACTTATCTGTTTTTCCGACAGCTCGATGGTCAGCACCTTGTCGTTGGGGAAGGTCATCTTCTTCACCACAATCACGTTGCGATAGCCATACTTGAAGGTCTTCGCATCGTCCAACACAAGAGATGGGGTCAGTTCCACTATCTGCGCATTGGTAGCCTTGCTCTGCTTCTTGTCCGATAGTTTGATGCGCATCTCGTCGATGTCGAAGCGGATGTTCGTCCGGTTCTCTATCGAGAAGTCGATGAAGAAATACTCACCCACGGAGTAGATGTTGTTCAGCCGCATGGTCATGCGATGTGCCTTGGTGGCGACGTTGCGGATCTTCGCGGGCGAGTTCCAGATACGCCGGGCGAAGCGTGTCATATCCACGGTGGACATCGAGACCGCCGGGTTGTGATAGGCGTTCCGTTCCTGCAACTGGATTTCCTTGTCAGTTACCGCCTCCCGCACCCGTGTGGTGTAGAGCAGCGCATACTGCGTGCGGTAGCGTTCCGTTACGATAGTCACGATGGCCAGCACCTCGCCGTCCTCGTGTCCGCCCTCTTTCGGTTTCAGGCGGACGATATTGTCTATCGGTTGGTCGCCGACAATCTTATCTGTGGAGATGTCCACGAAGCGTACCGGTTCCGAGGCCGTGATGACCGTCGTTACCTGTTCATTTACCGTAAGTTGTTCCATCTCCTCGTAGGTTCGTTGTGCCTGTACATTCGGCGTTCCCAGCAGCCCTGCCGCCAGAAGAAATGCCGTTACGATTCCTTTTTTGTCCATGTCATTGATTTATTGATTTTGTTTTTCTTCCCTTATCTCTTTTTCCTCTTGTACCTTGTTCCTGCATTCCAGTTCCTCCTGAATCTGCCGCTCGGCAATCTCGCAGTACGCCTGTTCGATTTCAAATCCGATGTAGTGCCGTCCCGTGCGGATAGCGGCCACGGCGGTTGTGCCTGACCCGATACAGTTATCCAGTACAACATCGCCTTCGTCGGTGTAGGTCCGTATCAGGTACTCCATCAACGCCACGGGCTTTTGTGTCGGGTGGTAGAACGCGCCTTTCTTGTGTTCCTTCGGCATGAAGATGACCGAGGTCGGATATTTGTCATCGGCTATGCGTACCGGTGAGAGT
>OHXI01000818.1_pt1 | contig 9865 bp, 9 predicted proteins | sample 1579941 | NCBI WGS metagenome assembly OHXI01 (sample SAMEA3882553, study PRJEB24775) | human gut metagenome | biome: human-associated habitat; feature: intestine environment; material: feces | place: Netherlands | collected 2009/2010
CCTTTCTGCACCTTTTGCAGGTAGATGTCGATGGCCTTGACCATCGAGGGGGCTTCGGGCGTCGGGGCGTTGGCCAGCACGGTGATTCCGGCCCCGAGGGCGGCGCGCAGCGTGCCTTCGCCGAATACCGCCACGGCGGGCAGGCCGTCGGTTCCGAACTTCTCGATGAGGGTTTTCACGTCCGAGGGCGAATAGAGCGCCAGCAGGTCGTAGTCGGCCATTTTAACGTCGTCCAGATCCCCGGCGACCGTGCGGGCCAGGATGACGGGATCGAACGAGAGTTTGAGCTTGGCGAGCGTTTCCGGCAGTTCGGGTTTGTGGGGTTCGCTCAACGCCAGCAGGAATTTCTCCTCCTTGTGTTTGATGATCAGTTCGATGAGCGACGTGAACGAGCCGTCGGCAAACGAGATCTTGCGTTTGCGGTAGACGATGTATTTCTGCAGGTAGAGCGCTACGGCTTCCGTCTGGCAGATGTATTTCATGGTTTCGGGAACCGTAATCCGGGCCTCTTCGCAAATGTGGAAAAAACTATCGACTGTCGTGCGCGAAGTGAAGATGACGGCCGTATGAGCCAGTATTTCAACACGCTGGCTTCGGAATTCCTTGAGCGATACCCCTACTACGCGGATGAACGGCATATATTCGATTTCAGCCTTGTGTTTCTGGGATAATTCGTAGAAAGGAGATTTTTCGACCACGGCCGGACGGGGCTGTGAAACCAATACTCTATGGGCTTTCAAATTCAGAACGGTTTTATCGGGTTATCAAATTCTTGTCAGCGAGAGCCACACGAAGCTCACGGGAAAAATTTCGACGGCACAAAGGTACAAAAACCAATGCAAAATCGAAATTTTTTTCGAGAGAAAGAGCATGAGCGACTCTTTCAGGTAGAGCAACAGCAGTGCTCCGCCGAGGATGAGGATGCCGAAAGAGAGGATATGCCCGGTGTCGGGCGAAGCCAGCAGGAAGAGTAGGATCAACGGGCACAGAAAGACGACAGAAAGTGCTAAATAGTTGAATTTTAGCGCTACGAGCTGATCTGTGATCGGTCGGGAGAGGGTGATGTAGCCTGTGATCCGGAGCAGTCCTACCTGGAAAAGCAGGAGAACGGCCAGGCCGACCGTAGCGAGCAGTCCCAGTACCGGGATCCAGGCTTCGGGGACGACCTCGGGGATGGGGAACCAACGGTCCGTCAGTCTCAAGGTCAGTAGAGCCAGCATGGGAAGTCCTATTCCGATGGCCGCCCACAGGAACCGGGTGTAGGTGCTGCCCTGCGTGTCGGTCATGCGTCCCGGCTTCGACCGGTCGAGACTCAATTTCCGACAGAGGATATAAACTTCCCGCAGGTTATGGTAGATGATGACCAGATAAGCGAAAACCAGGGCCAGTACGATCCCTTGGAAAGGGGCCGATTCGTATATGGGACGGACGGATTGCGTCGGAAACGGTTCGATCGCGAGTGTCGAACCGGCTCCGAACAGCTCTTCGGCCGTGACGGGGGGTGTCGCCTGCAGGGTGTCGGGGGGAATCGTCGCCAGCGAATCCCGCAGCCGGAAGATGGATTCCCGAAGGGCCGTTTCGGTTGTCGGCAGGCTGTCGGACAGTTGCCCTGCCAGCGAATCCGTGCGTATTTCGGGTTGCAGGGCCATCAGTCGAAGTAGCGTTTAAGGGTAATGCGGATATCGGTGCCTTTGCCCAGTTCGGAGTAAACGACGCCGATCCGGCCCTGGTGATACTCTTCGATCACGCGGCGGGAAAGGGAGAGTCCGAGGCCCCATCCCCGGGTTTTGGTCGTGAAGCCCGGTTCGAAGATCCGTTTCCAGTTGCTTTTGGGGATTCCTTTGCCCGTATCTTTGATGTCGATCATCACGTGTTTGTCGTCGGAGGAGATCTCTACGTCGATCCGGCCGTGACCCTGCAAGGCGTCGAGCGAGTTTTTGATGAGGTTCTCCACGACCCATTCGAACAACGCGGTGTTGATCTGGGCTTTGACCGGCGCGATAGCCAGCCCGTTATAGTCGATCACTACGTTGCGGGGTGCCCGCGTGCGGAAATACATCACCGATCCGCTTACTATTTCGTTGATATTCTCGGGGGTGAGCGGAGTTTCGGAACCGATTTTCGAGAAGCGGTCCACGATCTTCATCAGGTGGCTCAAGTCCTTGTTCATCTCTTCGACGGCACCCTGATCGACGGGCTGCGTGCGCAGGTATTCGATCCATCCCAGCAGCGAGGAGGTGGGGGTGCCCAGTTGGTGCGCCGTTTCTTTGGCCAGTCCGATCCATACGCGGTTCTGCTCGTCCTGCTTGGTCGAGCGGAAAGCGATGAAACCCAGCAGGATGAAGATCGCAATGACGGAGAGCTGGATGTAGGGGAACCAGTAGAGGGTCTTGAGCAGCCGGGACTGGCCGAAGAATATGATGTGTTTGTGGTCTTTGCCCCAGTAGTATTGGATCGTGATCGGGGTGTTCTCTTCGGTGAGCTGGTTGATCTTCTTGCGCAGGCGGTCGGGATGGTTGATGATCTCTTCGGGAATGAGATGCGAGTGCAATACCTTCAGGTTCTGATTGGTGATGATGAAGGGGATGTTGTTGCGCTGACTCAGGATGTCTTGGACGAAGGGGTCGTTACTCGAGTCGCTCATCACGCGCTCCATGGCGTGTACCCAGAGGGCCACTTCGTGCTGTTCCTTCTCCCGCAGGCGGCGGGCCATGTCGTTGGTGAACAGCAGGGACAGCGTCACCATCGTCACTCCGACGACGATGGCTACGATCCGCTTGCGGAACGAGAGTATTTTGCGCCCCAGTTTGAGCATAGCCGGTTATTTCTTTTCGGACGTCTGCATGGTCGTGATTTCTTGGTATTCCGTCGGATTTTCCAACACTTCGGTAGCCCGGAGAACCTCGGTGTCGTCACCCAGGTTATGTTCGATCACGCCGGCCTGATAGCTGTGACGCAGAACGATGTCGTTGTTGATCGTTTCGGCGATCTCTTTCCGATAGGTATGCAGATTGGTCTGCGTGTCGTCTTTCAGGTCGCCCTCGATCGCTGTGATTTCCTGGGCCAGGTCGCTGTAAAGGTCGTTTTCGGCCGCTTCCTTCAGGACCTTGAGCACCCGGCGGGTTTCCGATTCGTAGGGGACTTCCTTGCCTTCCATAAATTTGACGAAGGCGTCGTAGTCCGCATCGGTGATCGAGAACGTGCGGTTGTCGATCGTGTCGGTGTGGTGTTCCTGCATGTATTCGTCCACGAAATCCTCGATGAATCCCAGCGCATAGAGCGTCAGGGCGAAGCGTGAAATGTACTCCGGGTCGGTCGCGATGTCGGGCATCACGCCGCCGCCGTCATAGACTTTGCGGCCGCCGCGGGTCGTAAATTCCCGTACGAGCGAATCGGCTACCTTGCCGACCGTGCCGTCCTGCTTGCGCGAGGAGTAATCGATAGCCTGGATGCAGCGCCCCGAGGGAATGTAGTATTTGGCGGTCGTGAGTTTCAGCAGGGTATTGTATCCCAGCGGACGGGTCGTCTGCACGAGGCCCTTTCCGAAGCTCTTCTGTCCGATCAGTACGGCCCGGTCGAGATCCTGGAGCGAGCCGGCGACGATCTCGGCCGCCGAAGCCGAATTGCCGTTGATCAGCACGGCCAACGGCAGATCGGGCAGGATCGGATCGTTCGCGGTGCGGAAGACATTCTCCTGCGTAGCGGCCCGTCCCTTGGTGCGGACCACCTCCGTACCTTTGGGAACGAACATAGAAACGATCTTGACGGCTTCCTGCAGAATGCCGCCTCCGTTGCCCCGGTAGTCGAGGATCAATCCCCGCAGGGTATCCTGTGTGCGGAGTTTCTCGATCGCGGTGCGCATCTCTTCGTACGATCCTTCGGTGAAGTCGCTGTGCTGGATATATCCGATCCCTTTTGCGACGAACCCGGCGTAGGGGACGCTGGGAATGGCTACCCGTTCGCGCGTCAGAGTGAGAGTGTCGTGCTCGCCGCCGATCAGCCGTTCGATGACGATTCGGACGGTGGTGTTGGGCGTGCCTTTCAGGGCGGAACTTATCTGTGCGGGGTCCCAACCCTTGGTGTCCTCGCCTTCGATCGAGAGGATCTTGTCGCCGATGCGGATGCCGGCCCGGTCGGCCGGGGAGCCTTCGTAGGGCTGTGCGAAAATTACGTAATCGCCTTTCTTGCGGATCATCGAACCGATGCCTCCGTACTTGCCCGTGGTGAGCAGGTCGAAGTTCGACATCTGCTCTTCGGGCAGAAATTCGGTGTAGGGGTCGAGGTTGCGGGTCATGCCTTCGGCGGCATCCTGCATTAGTTGGTCGGGATCGACTTCATCGACGTAGAAGAGCGAAAGCTCCCGCATCATATTGACCAGTAGCTCCATGTTTCGGCCCAGCCCGAAATCGTTGGGCTTGCCGAACCAGAAGAGCGTGCAAAGCAGGGCGAGGACCGCAGGAATCGCCGCGCGGCGAAGTATGGGACGTTTCTTATTCATTTTCATTGCGTGTTCTTTCGAGATAGGACTGCAGGCGGTAATAAACCCGGGCTACACCCCGGCGAATACCTTCGATCGTGATCCATTCCCCGGTCTGGGTGACTCGGATTTCATCTTCGAAAAGGAGCGTGAGCCGCTTGAAGAGGGAGTCTGCCCGGAACACCATTTCGTGTTCGGATTCCCGGACCGGCTTGAAGCCCTCCGAAACGAAGGCATTGAGGATCTGTTCGCGGTTCTTGCGCAGGCTGCCGATCTCCTGCCGGCGGATGAAGCCGAACTTGGGATACAGGGCCGAAAGAAGCACCACCGCGACGATCAGCACCTGTCCGCGTGTGGAGTGGACGAGGGCCGAGAAGGTTTCCGAAGGGGTCAGCACCGAGGTATTCGTGAGCAGCATCAGCGCCATGATAATCAGATATAGAACGCAGAGCGCGATAAAATATTTTACGGAACGGATCAGGTACTTCATGGTCGTTATCGTTTTTATAAGGTTGAATTTCTTGTCTGTTTCCGATACGGAGGCACGTGCCGGCGCTTTGCGTCCGTATTTCGGATTTTTTGTTTCACGGCTTCTGCCCGGCGACCGCATCGGCCACCTCCTGCATCAGCCACTTGGGGGTGGACGTAGCACCGCAGATACCGACGGATTCGGCTCCTTCGAACCATTCGGGACGCAGCTCCGAAGCCTCTTCGACGTTATAGCTGCGGGGATTGGCCCGGCGACACACTTCGAAAAGGACCCTGCCGTTGCTCGACTTGCGGCCGCAGACGAAGATAATTACGTCGAATCGCCCTGCGAACTCCTCGAGGTGACTTTCGCGATTGGATACCTGGCGGCAGATCGTGTCGTGGGCGAAGACCTGCGCAGGGTCGGTGGCCCGGCTGCGCATCCGGTCGCACAGGTGCTGGAACAGGGAGATGCTTTGCGTGGTCTGCGAAAGGAAATAGATCGGACGTGTGAAGTCGATCTGGTCGAGGTCTTCCTCTGTTTCGACGACCAGCGTGGGAGCTTCGACCTGCCCGGTGAGTCCGATCACTTCGGCATGTCCCCGCTTGCCGAGTATCACGACCTGCCCTCCGACCTGCCGCATCTTTTCGTGTGCTTCGACGACGCGCCGTTGGAGTTTGGCCACGACCGGGCAGGTCGCGTCGATCAGCTCGATGCCCAGCCGGTAGGTCGAAGGAGGTTCGCCGTGCGCCCGGATGAAGAGGCTCCGTCCTCCCAGTTCCGGCATCTGATCGTGGGTCACCGTGTGCATGCCGAGCCGTTCGAGCCGCTGCACTTCGACGCGGTTGTGTACGATGTCCCCCAGCGAGAAGACCTCGCCCTGCTCCTGCAGAGCCTCTTCCGCGCGGGAGATCGCTCTCACGACTCCGAAGCAAAAACCGGAATGGCTGTCGATTTCGACTCTCATAGCCGAGGTTGTTCGTTATTGTATTTTATGCGATGCGGTTATCGGCCGCAAGCTATCCTATCGAAACGCTCCATGAACCAGGTCATTTGCTCTTCGACGGTCATGTGGCTGTTGTCCAGCACTACGGCGTCGTCGGCCTGGCGCAGCGGCGAGATCGCGCGTGTCATGTCGGCCTTGTCGCGTGCGACGATGTTGGCCCGGATCTCCTCGAGCGATACGGAGTCGCCTTTGGCCAGCAGTTCGTCGTAGCGGCGCCGGGCCCTGACTTCGGGATCGGCCGTCATGAAGATTTTCATTTCGGCATTGGGGAATACCACCGTGCCGATGTCGCGTCCGTCCATGACCACGCCCCGCTGGCGACCCATCGCCTGCTGCATAGCCACGAGTTTTTCGCGTACCTGGCGGATCGAGCTGACGCGGCTCACGCAGTTGCTCACTTCGATCGTGCGGATGCGTCCCTCCGCCCGGTCGCCATTGACGTAGATGTCGCTCGCGCCCCGTTCGGGGTTGAAGCGGAAGTCGATCGAGATGTCGTCGAGCAGGGCGATCACCTTCTCTTCGTCCACGATGCCCGAAACGATGGCGCCGTGTTCGAGCGCATAGAGCGTTACGGCGCGGTACATGGCCCCCGTGTCGATGAAGATATATCCCAGCTTGGCTGCGATGGTTTTGGCGAAGGTGCTTTTGCCGCACGAGGAGAATCCGTCGATGGCTATGATGATCTTTTTAGGCTTGGAGCATTCCATGGGGGATGAGGTTGAAGAAGGTGGATAAAATCGTATAGACGCCGAGTACTCCGATAATAATGCCGGCCACATGGTTGATCGTGAGCATGTGGCGGGGACGGAAGCGGCGCCGGAAAAGGTTGATCAGGAAAGCCAGGGAGGTCCACCAGAGGATAGCGCCTCCGAAGAATCCTACGATGACGAGAAATCCCCGTCCCAGGCCGGCGACGTCGAAGGTTTCGATCGTCGAAATTTTGAAAACCGCGAAGAAAGTCAGGATATAGGGAATGACCAGCACGAAATTGGCGATCGTAAGGCCAAAAATCGAAGCGAAGTCCTGTGTAAGGCTGGTCTTGCCGGCCCGGTTGCGGCGGATCTGCGGTACCGGGTTCTGAAAGAAGATATAGACGCCTACGATGACTACGAAGATGCCGGCGACCACACGCAGCAACTGGTTGTACTGGTCGATTTGAGCCTGGAGCATCGAGTAGCAGAAGTAAGCGATCATCGCCATCAGCGTATCGGCAGCGGCTACACCGAGCCCCGACACGATCCCCGAGCGGCGGCTTTTGCTGAGGGTCCGCTGGATGCACAGAACGGCCACCGGTCCTACCGTGATCGACGCGGCGACGCCGACGCAGAATCCGCGCAGCAAAATCTCGATGATTTCCAGATACATGCTCTTTCTTGCAGGTTTTCTTCGCAAAGATACGAAAACTAACTTAAAATTCGGCCCGGTTTCGGAAAAAGGGCGGAAAAGAGGGTCGAAAGGAGAATCGTTGTTCTATAATGTTGATAAGTTCTCCATAACTTTGCCTTCTCGGGTCGGGAGAGGGATCGAAAAATGGATAATTTTGTCCATACACGTTAAAAATTCAATACTATGGCAGAGAATCAAAAAATGGAGATAGATCTGGGCGAGGACGTAGCCCAGGGCAATTACATCAATCTGGCGATCATCGCACATTCGGTTTCGGAATTCATCATCGACTTTGCGACGGTCCTTCCCGGTGTGCCGAAAGCCAAAGTCAAGAGTCGTGTGATCCTGACCCCGGAACATGCCAAGCGCCTGCTGCTCTCCCTGCAGGAGAACATTACCCGCTATGAAAGCAATGTGGGAAAAATCGAAATACCGGCTCCGCAGCGCCATTCTCCCGGCGATTTTCCGCTGGGCGGAGGTCCCAAGATCGGTGAGGCTTAAAGTCCGGTATTTCCGGTCGGCTGGTGCGGGACGGGCGGTTGTTTTGCCGAAGCCGTGAAACAAGAGAAGGCCGGCCGGGAAGAGGCGGACGAAGGCGCGACAGCTATGCCGCAAGAGTTTTTGCAGCCGGGTCGGCAGTGCCGGCCACGATTGAAAAGCCGGAAGGAAATGTTTCCTTCCGGCTTTTAGGTAATGGCTTTCGCCAAAGGTGACTTAGGGTTTATTCGAGCACTTCGGCGACGACGAAATTGCTGCCTCCGATGAAGATCATGTCCTCCTCCGAGGCCATCTCCCGCGCCCGGGCCAATGCCCCGCTCACCGTGTCGGCCACTTCGCCCCGAAGACCGTATGCAGCCGCTTTTTCAGCCAGCTTGCCGGCCGGAAGCGCCCGTTCGTTGCCGGGCTGCGTGAAGATATAACGGGCCTCTTTGGGAAACAGAGGCAGTACGCTCGATAGGTCTTTGTCATTGACGAATCCCAGTACGCTGTAGAGGTCGCGGTGGGGGATTGCGGCCAACTGTTCCGCAACGTAGCGGATGCCGTGGGCGTTGTGTCCCGTATCGCAGATCGTGAGAGGTTTGTCGCCGAGCTTCTGCCACCGGCCTTGCAGGGCCGTGCCCGAAGCGACGGTGCGCATGCCTTCCGTGAGCGCGCGCAGGCTGATCGTCAGCGGGGTTTCCTGGTGCAGCAGGTCGATGACGGCGATTGCCGTCAGTATGTTGTGTACCTGGTAATTGCCCGTAAGGTCCAGTTCCAGGTTGAAAACTTTGTTGTCGCGGTGGCGCTGGATGCTGAATTTCTGGAAATCCCCTTCCGTCGAATGGTTGATGCACGCGAAATCGTTTTCGGCATAGACGATTTTGGACATCATGGCCGTTGCCGCCTGGTCGAAGACGTGGTTGTATTCGTCGCTCTTCTCGCCGATCACGACCGGGATGCTTTTTTTGATGATTCCCGCTTTCTCGGCTGCGATTTTGGGAAGCGTGTCGCCCAGCAGGGCCATGTGGTCGAGTCCGATGTTGGTGATGACGCTCACGATCGGGATGATGAGGTTGGTGGCGTCCAACCGTCCGCCCAGTCCCGTTTCGATGACGGCGACCTCGACGTCGCTCTGGTCGAAGTAGTCGAAGGCGAGGGCCGTGGACATCTCGAAGAACGAGAGTCCGAGCTCCTTCATGCAGTCGTAGTGTTTGTCCACGAAGTTCACGACTTTCTGCTTGGGGATCATCTCTCCGTCCACGAGGATCCGTTCGCGGAAATCGCGCAGGTGAGGCGAGGTGTAGAGCCCCGTGCGGTAGCCCGCCTGCTGGAGTACCGAGGCGAGCATGTGCGACACGGAGCCTTTGCCGTTGGTGCCGGCCACGTGGATCGTGAAATAGTTGCGCTGGGGATTGCCCAGGTGCTTGCAGAATGCGGTGATGCGTTCCAGTCCGGGTTTATAGGCTTCGGGCCCCTTCTCCTGGTACGAAACGAGCGATGAAAATAGGAATTCGAGCGTTTGGTTGTAATTCATAATGCAAAAGTTCCGGCCCCCTCCGGATTTATGCGGGTCTTGTTAGCGGTCGTATGTCTGTTCCGGTTACTTCACCAGATGGTTTTTCTTCTTGATTCGATAGGCGATGTAATAGAGGATGCAGAGTCCCATGAGGAGCTCCGAAATTCGTCCCAGGTAGTCGCCGTATCGGGTGTAAAAAGTCAGTTCGCTGTTGAGTTCGACCTCTCCGGTGAGGATGCCGCGACGGTCCCAGCCCAGCTTTTGCTGCACGTCCCCGCGCGTGTCGATGAATCCCGAAGTGCCGGTGTTGGCGCTGCGGGCGATGGCCCGGCGGTGTTCGACGGCCCGCAGGCGGGCGATCGAGAAGAGGTGTTTGTGACCGGGTGTGTCGCCCCACCAGCCGTCGTTCGACGAAATCAGCAGGGCTCTGGCTCCCTCGCGTACGAATCCGCCGTAGAAGTTGCCGTAGAGCCCTTCGTAGCAGATCGGGGTTCCCACGCTCACGCCGTTATGAACGAATGCCGGACCCGG
>OHXI01000820.1_pt1 | contig 9853 bp, 9 predicted proteins | sample 1579941 | NCBI WGS metagenome assembly OHXI01 (sample SAMEA3882553, study PRJEB24775) | human gut metagenome | biome: human-associated habitat; feature: intestine environment; material: feces | place: Netherlands | collected 2009/2010
TTTTCCCCGCCATGGAAACAGAGGGCATATCAATGTGGTTGGGATTGTGTTTGGTGAGTAAATACTCGTTGATTTTTACTCCGTTCAGAGTCGTTGTTGCATCTGGTCTTAAAATCGCCATATTACTTGTTCTCCTTGTCGGTCGTTTCTTCGGTTCTGCCGATTTTCGTTTGCAGAACATCAATTGCTTTTTTGATTGCGGGCGGATATGGGATTCCCATTAAACTTGTATTTTCCACAATGGAAAGCAGTTCGTTCAGGCAAAAGCTGATGCAGACTGCATCTCGGATGTAGTTGGTATTCAGCAGAATATCCATCCGAACTGCAACGACGATCAGCATCAAGGTGCAGACTTTTTTCGCCAGACCGAACCAGCCAGCTTTAGAGGAAAGTCCGCCGCTTTCTGTGTGTTTGGACTTTTTCATCATGGCGGTGATGATGCCGGTGAAAAAGTCGATTGCCATAAAGACGACCAGTGTCACCAGAGCGGAGTCCCAGCCGCCAAAAATGGCAGTAAAAAAGCCGCCGACCAAGCCGACAGCCACGCAAATAGTATCTTTCATCATATTTTTAGTCCTCCAGTACTTTCAGGAATCGGATTTTTGGGTGGGAATTGTTGCTTCTGCCTGCCCATGCAAGGTAATATTCGCCGTCAGAAATGCCGGTGCATTCTGTGATGGTGGTGATAAAGGTTTCCGACTGCAGCCATTGGAAATCCAGAGAAACCGCACGATTTGCATCGATCTCTGTGTTCACATACACACCAATAGGAATGTCGATCTTCTGCGGTTTCTGCACCAGATACAGGCTTCCGGCTTCGCTGGAACCCGACTGATAGGACATCACGATTTCCGCATTTTTCGTCAGAGACAGAGGCTTTGCACAAACGGTCAAGACCGACTTATCCCAGTTAAAACACGTCTGCGAGTAGGACAGCACAAAATCATTTTCTGCACTGCAAAACTGCGGATAAGCAGTCAGGAAATCCACCATAGTCTGATACCTGCCGTCCAGAATCATACTGAGATTTGATGCATAGGTCGAAATGGCATTCTGCCCGGACTGAAACAGGACGGTGTAATTTCTGCCGCTTGTCAGGTTATCGAGTTGCTTTTGCAGGCTCTCCAAAGTGCGTTCTGTCTTTTCTGAATAGACTGTAACCTTTGTGCTAAGCCCATTGATTTGTGTGCCAAAGCCATCCCATTGTGCGATTTTAGCGGCAGTGATTTGATCCAATGCGGATTGATTTTCGTGGGTATGTGCCTTTTCCAGAAGCGGCTGAACCGCAGCTTGAATCAGTGCTTTTACGGCATCGGTATCTGGATAATTTGTCAAATCCGGAGAAACGCCGTCCTTTCCGTCAATCCCATCTCTACCGTCTTTTCCATTTGTGCCATCCTTACCGGGCAAACCATCTTTTCCGTCCTTTCCTGGTAATCCATCCTTACCATCAATACCGTCCCTGCCTTTCAAACTTTCCAGCCATTCTGCAGCTGTTCCCACAAAACCATTTTCTGTGGCAATTTCATAAGCAGAACGGCCGTCCTTTCCATTTGCTCCAGCTTGCATTTCGGAAAGTTTTTTCAAAAGCTGCGTATACAGATCCAGAGTCGGCGGAATTGGCGTATCCCCATCTGCAACAAACCCAGATAGTCGAATGTGCAGTGTGAAAGGAACAGTGGTTGCTCGAACCGTGGTATCGCTTTCCGCATCGTAGCCAAACAAACTCATCTTCACCGCACCAGGATGCAGTTCGGCAGGCAGCAAGCAGGTTGTTCCCTCTGTGCCAAGTACCAAGTTGTATGTTTCTTCGCACTGCGTGAACTGCACCACTTTGTGCAGCGTTTTCCAAGCCCCATCGAACACGAACTTCACCGAAACAAATGCGATCTGGTCAGAGGCAATGACCTCTCGCTCCAGTGCTTCGATTTTTTGCTGTTTCACTAAAAATTTCATCATCCGTTTTTCACCTCGTTCCACACATTATTTTCAGGATCATATTCCAAATAGCCGTCTACACACTGGATCTTTTTCAGATAATTGTTGTAGGAATGTTCTCCGGAGGACATCCAGTTGACCGGTTTGGTGATGGCGTTCCACTGAGCGATCGTTCCTTCATATGTGATGACCGTTAGACTTTCACAGTATGTCAGCATATTTTCCCCAAAGGTTCTGCAATTCGCAGAAATGGTAAGGCTGGACAATGCTGTACATCTTGTAAACGCAAAAGCACCAATGGAATTACACGAAACACGAGCAGTCTTCAGCTTTGCACAGCCGCTGAAAACATACTTTCCCCACGTTTTCACGCTGGCAGGCACAGTGACTTCTGCAATGGCAGTGTGATAAAAGGCATATGACTGGATCGCAGTAACTGCCTGCGGAATGGTAACAGAAGTCAGACCGGCGGTATAGCCGATTGCAGCATCTTCCTGTGCAAAAGCGGAATCACCAATGCTGGTCAGTGTAGCTGGAAGAGATACCGTTTTCGCATTGGCACAATGATAAAACAAACGGTCACCCAGACCAGTAATGCCATTGCTGAGTACGATTTCCTTGATCTGGTCGTTTTGATCAAACACAGAATCATGAGAGGTATAATCGTAGGTTGCACCCGTGCCACGCAGCAGCAGTTTGCCGTTGTCGTAGAGAACATAGTAGATGTTTTCACCACACTGTCCGGTTGCTACAATTTCGCCTGCGGTCAAGTCATCCACCTTGGTTTGCAGTTCGGAAATCTGACTGTTCATCACATCCAGCCGCTTTTGCAGTTCGTCCAGTGTGGCATTTGTCTTTGCCATTTCAGCGAGCATCTCCGTCACTCTGCATTTGCCAAGAATGCACTTGCAGTATCCGCATTTGCTTTCATCCTCCCGATAATCAATCACATCTTCTGCTGTCAATTCTGTTGCTCCGGCTCGCAGTCGAACTGCTGCCAAGGTCAAATAGGTGGTCACATTGTTGTTGGTAAAGGTGGGAATAACAGGGTCGTTAGCAGCTGTTCCGGGGAGAATACGAATCCCACAGGTACGAGTGGAACGATCACAATAGATCCCGATTGCTACATAACGATTCAGCGATTCATCTACATAAGAAGAAAGGTCGATGGTATGCAGGGTATCACTGATAAAATAATGCCCATCGATCCACGCCTTGCCCGTGCCGAATGTAACGGACAAATTTTTGACTGTTGGTGCAAAACACTGCCGGTAAGTATCCAGAATCCCATTGCAAATTAAACTGGACAAATATGCCGTGAAATCTTCTGCGGTATATACCCGGTCAAGATTCTGTGCGTTAAAAAATCCATAGGAAAAAGACATATGAATATCACTCCGTTTCTTTGAAAGTCGGTGTCAGACTTCTGCCATTCTGGTCGAAACTCTCCACCATGCCGATCAGCTGGATTCGAGGTTGAATCAAGCCGAATCTTCTCTGTTCCACAGTCACATAGTCGCCCACAAAGTAATCCTTGTTGTACTGATACTGGGTGGAAAAAGCAGCGATAGCGGATTCCGATGCCGTTTTCGGCTGTACCAGATGCTCCGCACCGCTGCTCTTTAAGATTTCCAGATATTCCGCATCGGTCACGTCCTCTTCCTGTGCGGTGTTTCGTTCGTCTACATACACCTCATAGCGGTCAAGATAGGTCGGCTCTGTACCGGAGCAGAAGGTCGTGCGTTTTCTGGCATTTCCTTCGCCGCAGCCCAGCACATAGGCGAAGTTTTTCTGCACGGCATCGTCTGCCGCATAAGAGAACGACAGCAGGTTGTTGTACGCATCGGAGAATACGATATGAGGATTGTCGTCCTGCAACAAACTGCGGTCTGTTCCGGAAAACAGGTCGCATTTCAGTGCATTTCCATCCAGCCGCACATTTGCCGAACCACCGATAGTTTCGCATAGACCGTACAGCCATTCCAGAATATTGTCATAGCTGACCTGCATGCGTGCGGTTTTCTGCCAGCAGTCACCGGACACCGTTCCCATGGAAAAACCGGGCAGATTGCGGATTCCGGCAGAAATCACATTGCGGGACAGCACCTTGCGGACGATGTCCTCATAGCTGCCGTTTGCGGTGATGGTGGGATAGATGATTCTTCGTTCCAGCAGACAGGCAAGAAACCGTCCGGTGACAGTCAGGTAATCACCCTTTTCGGCATCGGTCTCCAATTGCAGAGATTCAATGATGCCGAAGTGCTGTGCATCATCGCTCCTTGCCACAATTCTGCCACGCTGAAAGATGGATACATTCTGCGGACTGGCAGCGATATACACCTCAAAACAGCCACACTGGTAGAACTCAATGTCCCATAAGAGCGAAGAATAGCTGTCGCAGATGGCTTCCAGTGACACAGAAATCTGGTCTTTCAGAGCCGTCAAGCTGTAAATTTCCAACTGCATTTCTCACACTCCCAGATAAGAATTGCGATGCATCAAAGTCACACGCAGCTTTTTCACGCCACGGACTGCCTCGACCCGAAAGATATTCGTGCCTTCCTTCAAGGTCAGCCAAGTAGAGCCAGAAACCAGCCGGTTCAGGATGTTGCTGTCCACGCCGTTTCTGGTCAAGGTGACGGTCTTGTTTCCGGTTTTCGTGGTAACCGTAATGACATCGCCGGTCAGAATATCGCCTTTGATTTGCAGATATTCGCCATTTTCGTTGTAGATGGTCGGTGTCACTGCCACCACTTCCTGCGGAATGTCGCTGGGCAGTGCCTCAATTCGCAGTGTGAATCCGGTTTCATCTCCGTCATTGGTAATGGATAAGGCATCACTGTTGGAATACACACCCAAAGGAAACGGAGCATCGCTCTCCGGAAAGGGAAAATGAAATGCTCCGGTGATGCCGCTGTAATAGGCATAGAAAATATCCCGGCTGTACCAGTAAATGTCCGGACAGAGAATGGAGATCTGCCCGCTGATCTGCTGCTCGAAATTTGACACCTCGCAGGTTTCTACATACCCTTCGGCATAGACATCGATGTTCGCCGTCTTGTACCAGATCTTGATGTATCGGGACGGCTTGACCACATGATACAGCTGATGCCGCCGTTTCTCGATGCCGATGCCACGCATGGCAAAGGAAATGACTACGTTTCGCTTTTCGATGAAGGCGTTATTCAGGTAGCTGCCGTTCATGCCAGCATAGCTTGAAGTGGAAATCGTCCCAGCTGGCGGATTCAGACCTTCGATTTTGGAGGTCATGTATTGGTTGGCGGTGGTGGATAGATTCACCTGTTCGCCGGATTCGTTTTCGAGGATAAGGGTGAAATACATGGGATACCTCCTTGCTTTTTCTGGTGGGGTGTGATATAATAGATAAAAATGATAGGGGCATTAGCCCTGTAAATCGGAATTTGTGTGACGAATTATGATATTTAATTTAGAGACGAGGTTGTTAAAGATGAATATAAAACGTATGATTGAAGAAGATAACAGAATAGGCAACTTTATCAATGGAGAATTCTTATCCTATGCTGAACAGAATAATGTTGATTTGAATTATAATGAATTCTGTTTTATTGCGGAAAGCGATGATGGTGAGATAGTGGGTGTTATTACAGGTCGTGCATATTATAATGAGGTGCATATAGGTGATTTGATTATACATAAAGCTCACAGAAAATGTGGATATGGAAGTAAACTTGTTTCAGCAGTTGAGGAAACATTTCAAAATGCAGGATATGATAAAATTACACTCACGACATTTGGATTTCAAGCACCAGAATTCTATAAGAAACTTGGATATATCGTTGAATTCATTCGAGAAGATAAAAATCCTAAATTATGCAAGTATTTTTTGTCAAAGCGAATCATTCGATAAATTCCAGTTTACCACTCTACACATTCAACGCATTCCGTGTCAACCGATAAATCTCCAACCGTGACAGTGCCTTCGGCGATTGATTCGTCTGATTCACCGTTTTCCGGTTGTCCGTGTTGTAATAATTGTTCATCGTCCCACCAGAACTGCCGGGCAGCATTGCTCCGGAGATTCCATGCAAGCTGTAATTCAAATCAGAATCCATGGTCAGCTGCATGGCTTTCGCCACACCGCCCACTGCTTTTTCCACATACTTCTTGCTTTTGTCGATGCCGTCTGCCAGCCCTTTCATAAAGTCTGGCATCCAACTCTCGTAGTCTGTCAGCGGCCCTTTGTCCGGAACAGAGAAGTGCAGGAAATCCCGAATGGTATCGGCAACATTGGTGACGCAGTCCGCCAGCCAGCCGATAGCACTCTGAATGCCGTCAATGATTCCCTGAATGATATCCCGTCCCCAGTTCCAAGCATCGGAAGCCAGTCCCTTGATATATCCCACAGCGGCATCAAACCCATTCTGAATGGTGGATTTGATGCCGCTGATTTTGTCGGAAACCGCAGAACGAATGTTGTCCCAGATGCTGGACACCGTAGAAGAAATGCTCTGCATCACGTTGGAAATGGTGCTCTTGATGCTGTTCCAGATGTTAGATACCACCGATTGGATGGCGTTCAGAACATTGGAAACCGCAGAACTGATCTGATTCCAGATAGAGGATACCACAGAAAAAATGGCATTCATTACACCGGAAATCGTGCCGGAGATGCTGTTCCAGATGGAAGAAACCACGTTCCAGATCGCAGACAAAACAGACGAAATGAAACCAGATACCGCATTCCAAACCGTAGTCACCACATCTTGAATTGCCGTTAAGACCGTGGAGATTGTATTGGAGATGGCATTCCAGATGGTTTCAAATGTCGTTCGGATACCTTCTAAAATCGGCGTTAAAAATGCCACGATTGCATTCCAAATGGCACTGATCTTCTCCGAGATCCAGTCCATCACTCTGCCCACAATGATTTGAATGGCTTCAAAAATCGTCTGAAACAGATAGCCAAATGCCGTGATCAGCGGTTCTAAGGTGGTGTAAATGGCATTCCAAACGGTCGTAATGACGTTATAAATTGCCTGAAAAACCGTAGAAACCACGTTGTAAATGGCATTGAAAATCGTGCTGAAAAAGTTGTAGATCGCTGTAAAAATGGTGGTGAAGAAATCCCGAATCGCCGTAAATACAGTTGTTGCCACCGTCTGAATGGCAGTGACAATGGTGGTGAAGGTATTGGAAATGGATGTCCAGGTGTTGACGAAAAAGTCCCGGATTCCGGTAACAATTCCCGTGAAAAAGGAAGCAATGCTGTTCCATGTGTCCACGAAAAATGTTTTGATGGAAGTCCAGACTTCGTTCCAGCTTGTTCCGAACCACCCCAGCACCACATCTGCAATGCCTTTCAGAGTATTCATGATATTGCGGAACGTGTTGACAACGAAATTCCAGATAGACGTAAAAATACCCTTGATTCCATTCCAGCACTGCTCCCAGTCACCAGTAAACAGACCAATCAATACATCAAGTGAATTTAAGAGAATATCTGCAAATCCAGAGAAAATATTAGAGATATTCTGAAAGACGCCTTCAAAAATGGGAGCCAGCAGATTGCACAGTCCATCCCATGCCGCTTTCAGCACATCGGTGAAACTCTCAAAGTCGAATCCCAGAGCATTTAGTCGGTCAGTGATGCCCTGTGTCAATCCAGTAAAGGTGCTTTTGATCTGCTCCCAGATTCCAATGATGTTGCTTTTGAATTCGTCATTGGTTTTCCAGAGATGCACAAAGGCAGCCACCAAGGCGGCAACAGCTGCGATAATGGCAAGCAGCGGCCCCAGCGACACACCCAACGCTCCGGTAATAGCTCCGATGCCACCTTGCACAGCAGAGAAAAGGGCAGGCAGTTTGGACACTGCGGAAAAGACCGTCCCCACACTGGAAATGGTCTTTCCCAGCACCACCAACATTGGACCCAGAGCAGCAGCCACCAGTGCAATTTTTGCAATGGTTTCTTTGGTCTGCGGATCCAACTGGTTCAACTTGTCCACCAGTTCCTGAATGCGGGAAACAATGGAGCGAATGGTGGGCATCAGGATGTCAGAAAAGGAAATCGCCAGTTCTTCCAGCTGGGACTTCAATATGGTCACTTGTCCGGCAAGGTTATCCTGCATGACAGCCGCCATTTTTTCAGTCGTGCCATTGTAGCCGTCTACTGTATCTGAACAGGTATCAATGGCATTGGACAGTTTTTCAAAGTCCGCCGGGGAACCGTTGATGATCGCCAGCATACCGGACATGGCCTCTTTGCCAAACAGCGAGGCAGCCGCCTGTGCCTGTTCTGCCTCAGAAAGTCCGCCCAATTTCTGTCGGAGTTGTTCCATGAGTTCCCGTAAAGAATACATCTTGCCGGAACTATCCGTCAGAGAAATGCCGTACTGTTCCATGGCAGCTGCTACTGTATCTGTTGGCTTTGCCAGATTGGTAATGGCGGAACGCAGTGCTGTACCAGCCTGTGAGGATTTGATACCGGCGTTTGCCATCAGTCCGATGGCAATGGCAGAGTCTTCGGCAGAATAGCCCAAAGAGCCCAGTACCGGAGCAGCATACTTGAAAGTTTCGCCCATCATGCTGACGTTGGTATTGGCATTGCTTGAGGCAGCCGCCAGAATGTCCGCAAAGTGTCCGCTGTCCGAGGCAGACAAACCGAAAGCGGTCAGAGCATCCGTGACAATGTCCGAAGTAGATGCCAAGTCTTCCCCGGAAGCGGCGGCAAGATTCATGATGCCTTCGATACCGCTGAGCATATCGTTGGTTTTCCAGCCTGCCATGGCCATATAGTTCATAGCGTCCGCAGCCTCACTTGCAGAGAACTTCGTTTTACTGCCCATTTCACGAGCCTTTTCCCGGAGAGCATCCATCTCTGAGCCGGTCGCACCGGACACCGCTGCCACTTTTGACATGGCAGAATCGAAATCCGCACCAGTTTTCACGGCAATGGTTCCCAGAGCCGTGACACCGGCAGTGACCGGCAGCAGCTTTTGTCCCACACCGGAAATTTTGTCCCCGGCGGACTGCAGCGTTTCACCCAAAACGCCCATCTTTTCCAGGGCAGTGTGAGAATTGTTTGCTTCTGTGGTCAGGCGTTTCAGTTCGTTTTCGGTTTCGATGATTTCACGCTGTAGTGCATCATACTGCTGCTGGGAAATTTCACCGTTTGCAAGAGCGGTATTTGCCTGTTCTGCGGCAGTTTTCAGCGTTGCAAGTTTATCTTTTGTAGCAGAAATACTGTCAGCGAGAAGTTTCTGTTTCTGTGAAAGCAGTTCCGTGTTCTTTGGGTCAAGTTTCAGAAGTTTCTCCACGTCTTTCAGCTGTGACTGGGTGTTTTTAATGTTCTTGTTTACACCCTCTAATGCTTTGGACAGCTTAGTCGTATCACCACCAATTTCAACGGTGATGCCCTTGATTCTGTTTGCCACTGTGGTTCACCTCACTTTTTTTGAAAAATAGGTTGAATTTATCCTAACTTTATGATATAATAAATACAAAGGGGGTGTTCGTATGAACATTGATACAAACACAATTTTTTCTATGACCGAAGCAAACCAGAATTTTTCTATGGTTGCCAGAACGGTTGACCAATATGGAACAGCAATCATCTTTAAGAACAATAAACCACGCTATGAAATACGGGTATTTGATGATACCGAAACAGATGAAACTGCATCTGATGAAGATGTTCTTGACATTTCCAAAAAGTTATTAAAACGAAATGCTGCTGTATATAAGGAGCTTGCAAAATGATTCGTCTGACAAAACAACAAGTTATACTGCTTCATCGAGATGTCATTGCTCAGTCAGGAGGTTCACCTGAAATACGCGATGAAGGTTTACTGGAATCGGCTTTGAATGCTCCATTTCAAACATTTACAGGAATAGAATTGTATCCTACAATAATTGATAAGGCAGCACAGTGAGT
>OHXI01000822.1_pt1 | contig 9832 bp, 7 predicted proteins | sample 1579941 | NCBI WGS metagenome assembly OHXI01 (sample SAMEA3882553, study PRJEB24775) | human gut metagenome | biome: human-associated habitat; feature: intestine environment; material: feces | place: Netherlands | collected 2009/2010
GCGGCCCCGCGGCACATCAGCATCCGCTGCAGGAAAATCTCAAAGTATTCGTACATACTGCAAATGTCGGTGTCAATTTGCAGGTTCAGCGAGATGACCTTTTTCTCAGCGTTGATCTTCAGGGTTTGATCTGTCACGGCATAATTGACCCGGTCATGGATATCAAAGGTTGCCTTCGGTTTTTCCCGCACGCGGCTGCGGCGCACATCGGTCTTGTCGCCGATGATGAGAGCTGCCGAGATGGGGTCCACAGCACCGCCGGTAGATTCATCGTGGTTGGAAATGGCAGACACGATGGTGATGCGGTCCGGAATGCTCAGGTCATATTGTTTGAGAATCTCGTTGGCCAGCAGCCCGCCGTATTCGGCGTGGCGGCTGCGGTTGATGGCGTTTCCGATGTCGTGCATATAGCCTGCGATCCGGGCAAGCTCGATGTCATGCTCCGGATAGCCGAATTTTTTCAGGATGTGGGCGGCAGTCTCTGCCACCCGGACACAATGAGCCTGTGAGTGGTCGGTATAGCCCAGCAGGCCCAGATTCTGGTTGCCCTTTTTCAGTAGTTCGTTGACTTCTTCGTTGTGCTTGATGTCCTTATACGTCATGGCTTTTGTTCCTCGATTCTCTTGTGAAAAGAAAGTATTTATGATTGTACGATAATTTTGGCGCAGTTGCAATCAAATTGCGGTAAAATCTGTGTGCGAAAGCAATTTTACATATTCCAGACACATTCCTGATTTTTGATTTTACATTTGCACGGTACAATAAAAGCGTTTGTATCATGCAATCCGCTGCATTCCGGTCGGAGAAAAGGAAGAGGAATATGGAAAACACCTATCATTGCTATGCAAACCGTGAGCTTTCGTGGCTGCGGTTCAACGAACGCGTTCTGGAGGAGGCAGAGGATTCCCGTCTGCCGCTGTGTGAACGGCTGAGCTTTTTGTCGATTTTCCAGAGCAATCTGGATGAGTTTTTCATGGTGCGCATCGGCAGCCTGCAGGACCAAATGCTGCTGGACAAAAACGCACGAGAAAACAAGACCAACATGACCAGCGGGGAGCAGATCGATGCTGCACTGGCGTTTATTCATAAGCTGACGGCCCGGCGGGATGCTGCCTACAATGGTCTGCTGGAACAGCTTGCAGAGCAGGGTATCCGCCTGCTGGATTTTGCTCACATGGAAGAAGAAAGCCGTGCGGAGCTGGAAAAACTGTTCCGGCAGGACTATCTGCCGCTGCTGTCCAGTTTCATTATCAGCAAAAAGCAGGCATTTCCGTTCCTGAAAAACAAGGGCATCTATGCCGTTGCGGTGCTGAGCACCAAGGCGGAAAAGAAGAAGATCGGCATCGTGCCCTGCGGCAGCGAGATCTTCCCCCAGCTGGTGCCGGTGCCGGGCCGTACCGGCTGCTTTATTCTGTCGGAGGAACTGATCCTGCACTTCCTGCCGCTGCTGTATAAGGGCTATAAGGTCAGCAGCAAAACGCTGGCCCGCATCACCCGCAATGCGGATATTGACGCCGACCTGATCTACGACGAAGACCTGAACTACCGGGACCACATGGCCGAGGTGGTGAAAAAGCGCAAGAAGCTGGCACCTGTCCGTCTGGAACTGAGTCGTGAGATCGATGAAGAAATCATCCAATCCCTGTGCAAAAATCTGAAACTGGACCCCAAGCGGGTGTTTGAATACGATTCTCCGCTGGACCACTCCTTCCTGTTCCAGATCGAGGATCAGCTGCGCAGTCATACAGACCTGTTTTTTGCGCCCCGCCACCCGCAGCCTAGCCCCACACTGGATGAGCGCAAACCCATCATTCCGCAGATCATGCAGGAGGACAAGCTGCTCCATTATCCGTATGAGAGCATCCGGCCCTTCCTGCAGCTGCTGCACGAAGCCGCCTGCGACCCGGATGTGGTGTCCATCAAGATGACCCTGTACCGCCTTGCCAACCACAGCAAGGTGGTAGACGCGCTGGTGGAAGCCGCCGAAAATGGCAAGCAGGTGGACGTTCTGGTGGAACTGAAAGCCCGCTTTGATGAGGAAAACAACATCGAGTGGTCTCGTTTGCTGGAGCGGGCAGGATGCCATGTGGTGTACGGCATCGAAGGGCTGAAAGTCCACTCCAAGCTCTGTCTCATCACCCGCAAAACAAAGGACGGCATTTCCTTTATCACCCAGATTGGCACCGGCAACTACAACGAAAAGACAAGCCGCCTGTACACCGACCTTTCCTTCCTGACAGCGTCCAGGGAGATTGGTCTGGAAGCAACGGAAGTTTTCCGCGCACTGGATCAGGGCGAAACGGTGGATTCGGTCAAGAATCTGCTGGTAGCACCCCATTGCCTGCAGAACCGTCTGCTGAATCTGATAGACGGCGAAATTGAAGCCGCCGCCCGCGGCGAGGGCGGCTACATCGGCATCAAGATCAACAGCCTGACCGACAAGGTGCTCATCAATAAGCTGATCGAGGCCAGCCAGGCCGGTGTCCATATCGATATGGTGGTGCGCGGCATCTGCTGCCTGCGGGCCGGTGTCCCGGATGAGACCGATAACATCCACATCATCAGCATTGTGGGACGGTATCTGGAACATTCCCGTATCTATATTTTGGGGCGGGGAGAGCGTGCCCGATATTACATCGGCTCGGCCGACTGGATGACCCGCTCGACTCTCCGCCGTGTGGAAATTGCTGCGCCGGTCACGGCTCCGGCTCTGAAAGCGCGCCTGCAGCACATTTTTAATACGATGCTGGCCGATAACAGCAATGCCCGTGTACAGCAGCCGGACGGCAGCTATGTCCGTCGGATGCCCGGTGCCGATGCGGTGGACTGCCAAGCACAGTTCTATGAGGAAGCTTATCAGGCCAATGTGCATTCCGACCTGAAATGAGTTGCACCCGGATTTCACATGGATTTGACCACAGCACGGTTTCTCCAGTTCGATTTCCATGATACAATTTTATTGCAAAATAGAATCGCAAAAAAGGAGAAGTGTATGGAAGATTTCTGGAAGTCTGTGCAGACGATACAGGCAGAGCGCGGGGTAGATTACCGCGCATTCCCGCTGTTTGGTGCCGTCCATTGGGCAGAACTGCTCGGAGCGATTGCAATCGTCTTTCTCTGCGCCATGATCTATCGCCGCTGCAGGGAAGTGACCCGGCAGCAGATCCTTCGCGCTGTTTTTGTCCTGATGCTGGCTGATGAGTTTATGAAACAGGCCGTCCTGCTTTACACAGGCCAATGGAACGTGACCTATCTGCCTCTCCACCTGTGCAGCATCAACATCTTTGTCTGCTGGTACGATGCCGTACACCAGAGCCGCCGAAGCAAGGAGATCCTTTACGCGATCTGTCTTCCGGGAGCAGTGGTCGCAATGTTGAGTCCCTCGTGGCAGCGGCTCCCGGTCTGGAACCTGCTGCACCTGCATTCCTATAGCATTCACGTTCTGCTGATCCTCTATCCAGTCCTTCTGCTTGTCGGTGGATTTCGCCCGCAGGTGCATCATATCCGCTGGGTACTGGCGTTTCTATGTGCAACTGCAACGCCGATCTTCTTCCTGAATCGGATGCTGAAAACAAACTTTTTCTTTCTCAATGATCCGCAGGGCAATGCCATCACAGCCTTTTTCGCGCACTGCTTGGGAGAACGGTTTTATCTGCTGGGCTTTCTGCCGGTTCTTGCTGCGGTCCTGTCGCTTCTTTATTTGCCATGGTACAGGGCAGAGCGGCATCAACGTATGACCTGTGCAAGGAATCAAGTTGCGGTTTGAATGACCCCATACCTGAGTGCAATCCTTCTTTTCTCCTTCTGCCCCGTCAAGGTCTTGACTTTGGCGGGGAATTTTTGTCGCCAGACCTTTACATGAGCTTTACTCTAGCAGGATAGTTTGCATAAATCTTTCGTGCTACCATAGAACAGGTATCAAAAATGGGAGTGCAAAATATGGAGATCAAGCTCATTAACCTTACAAAATCCTTTGGCTCAAAGCAGGTGATCCAGCCTACAAGCTTTATCATTCAAAGTGGCAGTCTGACCACATTGCTGGGGCCCTCCGGCTGCGGCAAGACCACCCTGTTGCGGATGATCGCCGGACTGGAAACACCGGACAGCGGTGAGATCTGGTTTGCGGATCGCTGTGTGTTCTCTTCGGAAAAGAAGATCAATCTTCCACCCGAAAAGCGCGGCCTTGGCTTTGTGTTTCAGGACTTTGCCCTCTGGCCGCACATGACTGTCTTTGAAAATGTGGCTTTTGGCCTGCGGGCGGCGGGCAAGACGGACAAATTGGACGAAAAGGTGAAAAATGCACTCCACGCTGTACAGCTGGATGATTTTGCCCAGAGGTATCCTCATCAGCTGTCCGGCGGTCAGCAGCAGCGTGTGGCATTTGCCCGCGCGATCGTCATTGAACCGGCCTGCATCCTGTTTGACGAGCCGCTTTCCGCACTGGACGCACTGCTGCGGGAAGAAATGCGCTCGGAACTGCGGACGCTGATCACCAAGCTGGGCATTACCGGCGTGTTTGTGACCCACGACCAGATCGAGGCCATGAGCATGAGTGATGCCATTGCGGTCTGCCACGCCGGAAAAGTTGAGCAGTATGATACCCCGGAAAAAATCTATTCTCATCCAGCTACCGAATTTGTGGCACGGTTCGTGGGGTCCTCCAACTGGATCGATGCAAACCATCTGTTCCGTCCGGAACAGGCACAAACAGTCCCCACCGAACAGGCGGAAAAATACGATGCCGATGTCACGGCGGTGCAGTTCCTTGGCAGCAGCTACCAGCTGCAACTGAACCACAATGGACAGGACTGGACGTATATCAGCCCCCGACGGGTCTCAGTGGGCGAAAAAATCTCACTTTATCTGCCCCGCAGCGCCATCGTTGCCGTCTGAAATTGCTTCCAGCCGCAAGGCGCGGCTTGATGATACATCATTGGAAATGAAAAAGGAGAATCCTTATGCGTAATTATAAAATCAGCCGTCGTAATTTTCTGGCTGTGGCGGGCACTCTGACTGCCGCTGCCGCCTTGACCGCCTGCGGCGGCTCCGCAAGCAGCACAGTTGCTTCCAGCACGGCTTCTTCTAGCGTGGCAAGTGAGAGCACTCCCGCTGCGGCATCCGGCATCGGCAAGGTGACGGTCTATATGCCTTCTCCGGCTGGTCTGGCCGATAAGCTGGCTGAGGGCTTTACGGCAAAGACTGGTATCGAGGTAGAGCAGTTTCAGGGCACTACCGGCGAGATCCTCGCTCGTCTGGAAGCCGAAGCAGCAAACCCGGTGGCCGATGTGGTGATTCTGGCTTCTTGGTCGGATGGTCTGTCCATGAAGGCAGATGACAAGCTGGAAAGCTACACCCCGGAGAACGCCGACCTCATCGTGGACGGCTGGCTGGATGATGACAGTGTGCTGTTTGGTTACAGTGCATCCGCTGTGGGCGTTATTTATAACACCACGGTGTTCTCTACGCTGGATGCAGACTGGAAAGACCTTGGCAACGCAGAGTATCAGGATCAGCTGGCCATCCCCGACCCGGAAAAGTCCGGTGCCTGCAAGGACTTTGTGGCGGGCTATGTGGTCAAGAATGGCTGGGATGATTTTCAGGCTATGGCCGACAACGGTATGACGGTCCCCGGCGCAAACAAGGCTGCACTGGAAGCGGTCACCACCGGCGAAGTGGGCATCCTTGTGGCCGGCGTGGACTACAACGCCTATTCTTCCAAGAATAAGGGCGAGCCGCTGGACATTTACTATCCCGCAGGCGGCACCATCGTGAACCCCCGCCCGGCAATGATCCTGAAAACGGCTCCCAACATGGACAATGCCAAGGTGTTTATCGATTATCTGTTCAGTGATGAGGCCCAGCAGCTGGTAGCAAACGCCTACCTGCTGCCCGGCCGCACCGATATCAAGTGCGACAAGCGCAGCAATCTGGAGGATATCCCCCAGATCACGCCCGATTGGGACAAGATGATGGCGGAAGCCAGCGATGATGCCGCAAAGATCAACCAGATCTGCGGTGCCAGCAACGGGTAACGCTCCATGAAACAGACGAACCGTAAGGCGGATCTTCCGCTGCTGTTGCTGGCAGTGGTGCTGATCTTTCTGATCGTCTGTCCTGTGGGAATGATTTTTGCCAAGGCGGTCATGCAGAATGGCCGCCTTGACTTTTCTCCCGCCGTGCAGACGCTGCTGAACCCGGAAAATGCCCACATGATCGGCAATTCTCTGCTGTTGGGTGTGCTGGTGGTACTGCTGTCTACGCTGATTGCCGCACCGCTGGCCTATCTGTTCTCCCGGACAAAGTTTGCCCGCTACCGTGTCTTTGACATCCTCTTTATGATCCCGTTCATGACGCCGCCCTACATTGCCTCCATGGGCTGGATCTTATTTATGCAGAAAAAGGGGCTTTTGCAGCAGCTGATCCCCGCAGCTGCCGGGTGCGAAAAGATCTTCTTCACTCTGGGCGGTTTGGTGCTGGTGATGAGCCTGCACGTTTTTCCGTTCATGCTCACCATGCTCAAAAACGCCATGCTGAATATCCCCTCCAGTCTGGAAGAGGCAGGTGCTGTGTTTGGGGCCGGATTCTCTGCCCGGATGCGCAAGATCTTTCTGCCGCTGCTCTCCGGCAACTACGCCATCGGTGCGCTGCTGGTGTTTGTGAAAACGCTGTCTGAATACGGCACGCCTTCTACGCTGGGCAAGCGCATCGGGTTTGAGGTGTTTACCACCGAGATCCACCGCCACGCCACCGTAGCCCCCATCGACTTTGGCAGTTCAGCCACGCTCTCCTCCGTGCTGGTAGGCATCTGTCTGTGTATGTGGATGCTGCAAAATTACATTACCACGCGCAAAAGTTACAATTTGGTCAGCGGCAAGGGTGCCCGCCGCGTAGAGCAGTCCATGGGCAAAGGAGCCACCGTCGCTGCGTGGGCATATATCGTTCTGGTGCTGCTGATTGCAGTTGGGGTTCCGTACTTCTCGGTCATTTCCACATCTCTCATCAATCTCCGCGGCTACGGTCTGGCACCGGGCAACTTTACCATCGCACATTATGTAGAACTGTTCACCGAGAACGAAAAGGGATTGAGTGCTCTGAAGAACAGCGTTTTTCTTGCGGTCACTTCGGCTACCATCTGTGCAGTGCTGGGCACTCTGCTGGTATTGGCGGTGCGGAAGTCGCACTCCAAACTGCGCAAGGTGGTAGAAGCCATTGGTCTGCTGCCGGAAATGCTGCCGGGTATTGTATTGGTCATTGGAATTATGCTATTCTGGAACCAAATCTACAACATCCTGCCGCTGTACAACACTATGGGCATCATGGTTCTGGCCTATGTGGTGCTGTTTCTGCCCTATACGGTGCAGTACGTCACCTCGTCTTTTACCCAGATCAGTGACAGTCTGATGGCGGCAGGACAGGTGTTCGGCGGAAGCCCGGCTTATATCCTGCGGCGTATCACCCTGCCGCTGATCCGGCAGGGCATCGCTACCGGCTGGATGATGACCTTCATCATCGCTTTCCGGGAACTGGTAACGGCCAGCCTGATCGCTCCGCCCAACACACTGGTGGTCTCTACCTTTATCGTGCGGGAATTTGAGCAGGGCAGCGTTTCCGTTGGCATGGCCATGGCGGTACTGTGTGTGCTGTTCTCCACCACGGCACTTCTGATCTTGAACACTGTCATTGATCGTCGGAAGGTGCATTGAGATGGAACTTTTTATTGCAGGAGGCTGCGGCGAACATGGCCGTAACTGCTTTTATGTGGAACAGAACGGAGAGGCTTTTTTGGTGGACTGCGGCCTGCTGGCGGGTGCAGAAGATAATCTGCCCCGACTGAATGCGGAGCAGATTCAAAAACTGCGGGCTGTCTTTCTGACCCACAGCCACGCAGACCATACCGGGGCGCTGCCGTGGCTGGCGCAGCAGGGATATCAGGGGCCAATCTATGCTACGCTGCCTACTCTGACCCAACTGCCCTTCTCCTTGAATCACATTCGGGCGCTGGAGAGCCATTGCCCCTGCAAAACTTTCGGAACCGTGCCGGAACTGTCCGGTCTGCAAGTTACATGGGGACGTTCCGGTCACTGTGCGGGCAGCGTCTGGCTGCGATTTGAATGGGACGAAAAGAGCATCCTCTTTTCCGGCGACTATGCAGAGCACAGCCCGCTCTACCCCTGCGACCCGCTGCGGAGCCAGACGGCAGATCTGGCCGTTCTGGATGCTGCTTACGGCAGCACGGACGCAGACTGGAACACTTGCGTCAAAAAGCTCTGTGTGGAGACCGTGCAGTGCCTGAAACAGACGCAGCTCCTGTTCTTCCCGGTGCCGAAATATGGCCGAGGGCCGGAGATCCTTCTGCTGCTGAAACGCTTTGCACCGAATCTGAAATTTTATGGCGATGCGCATTTCCTTCGTCAGGTACAGCAGATCCAGCTGGGCGGGCCGTGGCTGCTGCCTGTGCCGCCGCATTTTGCGGACTGGGTCCAGCAGGATGCTTTCCTCAGCCGGGAAAAAGGCGTTGTCTTTCTCAGCGGCCCGCAGCTGACAGGAAAAGCCGGGCAGCGTGCACGCGAAATGGTAGCGCATGGGGCACTCGGCATTATGACCGGGACCCCGGATGCGGGCAGCCTGAGTGCAGAAATGCTGGAGAAGGGACAGATGCTCTTCCTGCGGTACCCGGTGCATCTGGATGCAAGGCAGTGCCGGGAGCTTGCGGGAAAGAATCAATTTGACCGGGTGGTTCCATATCACAGCCCGGAGATTGATTGTCCGTGTTCCATTTTACTATAATTGCTGCTATGATCATACTGGCCGATCTGCTCCATCTTGTTTGTTAAAAACAAAAAACAGGGTGCGCCCTGCGGACGCACCCTGCCAAAGACCACATACGATAGCGATATGTAAAACAGGGAGTTCCCCAGTGCTGGGTATCCGTAAAACAGTTTTCGAGAAATGACACGGCAACTGCCCTGTCAGGATTGGTTACGAGTACCAGGCTAGGCCGAGGAAGCATCAAGTCCCATGTCTGCACCGTCAAGGTGTTGGGTATGGGGCTTTTTGCATTTCAGGAACGTGTACGCCTTTGGCAAGGTGTAACACACTAGACTTTGTACCGAAGTCGTGTGCCAAGGGTGCTGCGCCCCTTAGAATCCCTGCTCACATCGCCTGTGGGCGATGTGGATTCGCCGCATAGAAAGCTCTCACAAAAGGCACACCCGGCTGTCTGCGGCGAGGAGAAGGCACTTCTGCGGAAGTGTAATAACCCACTATGACACTTTCATCCCTGTGGTCTGCAAAGTGTAGTGGGCTCTCCGAGGGGGAACGGCTGTATAGAGTGCGTTTCGGGCAAATCGCCGCATACGTGTATACGGAAGATGGGTACGCACGTACGCAGTAAATCGGCCAAGTTCTCCCATGTAGAGGGTGTAATTTCGATAAAGAACGTGGTATAATTGACTCCACAAATCGATTTGTGGAGGCGATTATTTATGAAAAAAGAAACCAAGAAATCTATCTTATTCTATGCAGCTTCTGCTCTGTTATATATGGCTTCACTTATTAGCTTCATAAGTGGAAATGATAATTCTATGGCTGTTGTATGGTTGTGTCTTGGTTCATCATTTCTTTGCCTTGGCTCGACGCATCTTTGTTTAGGTTTGTCTCGTAAGAAAAAGGGAAACGACAAAACCGATGCAAGCAATAAATAAATTCCTAGTATATCGCACTCACTCCTAAGCAGGGTTTGGGGCAGGCACGCCCCAACAAGAAGCTGTCCCAAAAGGGCAAGAATTTTCAAGAATTGAAAATTTGTGGCCACGGGACGATTCTTGCTCTC
>OHXI01000823.1_pt1 | contig 9821 bp, 5 predicted proteins | sample 1579941 | NCBI WGS metagenome assembly OHXI01 (sample SAMEA3882553, study PRJEB24775) | human gut metagenome | biome: human-associated habitat; feature: intestine environment; material: feces | place: Netherlands | collected 2009/2010
ACAGTCCAAGCCGGGAGGAAAGCGAACCATCAAAAGCTGTTTCCTTTGTCGGCCGTTCGGAGGAATCCAGAATTTTCCGCCTCTGTACCGGTGTGCGGACAGACAGAAAAACCGAAGGATCCGTTACCTCTGCCAGATGGTGCATCAGGGTAGTACAGTCCTCATCGGACATGTAGTGAGAATTGTTCATTTCCCCGCAGTTTCCGACAAAAATGCCCTGCATCAGAAAAACACAGTCCGTGTAGCGATTTACAACTTCAGCTGTCTGGTCCATGTGACGCAGAATTTGCTCCAGACTTTGCGGCTCTGTTTCCATTGCTTTTCCATCCCAGTCGTAGAGAAAACGTAAGATCACCTGACTGCCATGTCTCTGCCAGGCAGAGAGAATGGTATCAAGCTGGGAAAGAGCTGAATCGGAGAGATCTTCGTTTGAAAAATTCTGCAGATTCACTTCCAGCATGACAATTCCCTGCCTGTTTTTGGCGTCAGAATCAGAGGCGGCAGGAAGATTCGAGAGCGAATCGCTTCCAAGAACATAGCCATACATGTGATAAAATCCAATGTATGGATTGGATAACTCGTCTGCGGATTATGTGCATGGTTCCGGCATGTAATTCGCACGATAAAAAGAACGGATACCAAGAAATGCGAACAGTGCAAGGAATACCAGAAGCAGAAGAAAAAACAGAAGAATAAGATCTTTATCAAAGAATCCTGATTTTTATAAATCAGGGTTCTTTTTTCGTACAAGTATTGTAAAAAAACAAGTTTTGCGATATAATCAGTTTTAAAAATACATTTTTTTAAAATGATAAACCTCGAAAAGGAGTTATGACCATGGAATTAAAGAAGTTTAAAAAAGTATTGGTTGCAAACCGTGGTGAGATTGCGATCCGAGTTTTCCGAGCTTTAAATGAACTTGGAATTACAACGGTTGGTGTCTTTTCAAAAGAAGACCGTTATGCCTTATTCCGTTCTAAAGCTGATGAATCTTATCAGTTGAATCCGGACAAAGGACCAATCGATGCCTATCTTGACATCAATACGATCATTCGTATTGCAAAAGAGAAGAACGTAGATGCAATTCATCCAGGTTATGGATTTTTATCAGAGAATCCTGACTTTGTAGATGCCTGTGAGAAGAATGGAATCACATTTATCGGACCATCCTCAAGCTTAATGCGTAAGATGGGAGATAAGATTTCTTCCAAACAGATGGCAATTGAAGCTGATGTTCCAATCATTCCTGGTGTAGACCATGCGGTTCACGGACTGGAAGAAGTGACTAAGATTGCGAACCAAGTTGGATATCCTGTAATGTTAAAGGCTTCCAATGGTGGTGGAGGACGTGGAATGCGTATCGTTCATTCAGCCGAAGAGATGCCAAAAGAATATGCAGAAGCAAGAGATGAATCCAAGAAAGCATTTGGAGACGATCAGATTTTCGTTGAAAAATACTTAAAGAGTCCAAAACATATCGAGGTTCAGATCATTGGTGATCAGTATGGACATGTTGTTCATTTATATGACCGTGACTGCTCTGTACAGAGAAGACATCAGAAGGTTGTAGAATATGCACCAGCATTCAGCGTGCCAGAAGAAGTAAGACAGCAGATTTTTGAAGCATCTATCCGTCTTGCAAAACATGTAGGATATAAGAATGCTGGGACATTAGAGTTTCTGGTAGATGCAGATAATAATGCATACTTTATCGAGATGAACCCTCGTGTACAGGTAGAACATACGATCACAGAGATGGTAACAGGAATCGATATCGTACAGACACAGGTTCTTGTAGCAGAAGGATATTCTTTAGATTCTGAAGAGATCGGTATTGGATCTCAGGAGGAAGTGACATGTAATGGATACTCTATTCAGACACGTATCACAACAGAAGATCCAATGAATAACTTCCTGCCAGACACAGGTAAGATCACGGTATATCGTTCTGGAGCTGGTAACGGTATTCGATTAGATGGTGGTAACGCATATGCAGGAGCAGAGATTACACCATACTATGACAGCTTATTGGTAAAAGCGATCTCTCATGATCGTACATTTGGAAGAGCGGTTGACAAATCTATCCGTGTATTAAAAGAGATCCGTATTCGTGGAGTTAAGACAAATATCCCATTCTTGATCAATGTATTAAATAATGAGACATTCCGTGAGGGAAGATGCTATACAACATTTATTGAAGAAACGCCAGAATTATTCTTACTTCCAGAAAGTCAGGACAGAGCAACAAAGATCCTTGAATTTTTAGGAAATAAGATGGTGAATGTGCAGAAAGCCGTTCTTGACAAACCAGATTTTGAAGCAAGAACTCTTCCAAAGTATGATACGGAGAAGAAGATTTATGGTTCCAGAGACAAGTTCTTAGAGATGGGAGCTAAAGACTTCACACAGAGCCTGTTAAATGAGAAGAGATTACTGATCACAGATACAACAATGCGTGATGCACAGCAGTCTTTAATGGCAACACGTATGAGAACAAAAGATTTGATCGGAGCATCTGATGCGACAAACGCATTTATGGAGAATGCATTCTCTGTAGAGGCATGGGGTGGGGCTACTTATGATACAGCTTATCGTTTCTTAAAAGAGTCTCCATGGAAGAGATTAAAATTATTAAGACAACATATGCCAAATACATTGATCCAGATGTTACTTCGAGCATCTAATGCTGTAGGATACAGCAACTATCCAGATAATGTTGTTAAGAAATTCATCGAAGAAGCATCACAAAAAGGTGTAGATGTGTTCCGTATTTTTGACAGCTTAAACTGGGTTGAGAATATGAAGATGCCGATCGAGACAGCATTAAAGACAGGTAAGATCGTAGAAGGAACGATCTGCTACACAGGAGATATCACAGATCCAAACGAGACAAAATATACATTAGATTACTATGTAAAGAAAGCCAAAGAATTAGAAAGCTTAGGTGTTCATATCTTTACGATCAAAGATATGGCAGGTCTTGTAAAACCATATGCAGCGAAGAAACTTATTAGTGCATTAAAAGAAGAATTAAATATTCCAGTTAATCTTCATACACATGATTCTACTGGAAATGGTGTCAGCACATTATTAATGGCATCTGAAGCAGGACTAGATATTGCTGACTGTGCGATCGGTTCTATGAGTTCTATGACAAGTAACCCATGTATGAATTCATTAGTAGAAGCATTAAAAGGAACAGAGCGAGATACAGGACTTAATCCAGATGAATTAACAGAATTAAGTCAGTACTATGCAAGAATCCGCCCAATCTACAAACAGTTTGAGAGCGGAATGGATGCACCAAATACAGAGATTTACAAATATGAGATTCCAGGTGGACAGTACTCTAATCTGTTAGCACAGGTAAAAGAAATGGGTGCAGCGGAAGACTTTGAAGAGATCAAAGGTTTATATAAAGATGCGAACCAGCTGCTTGGAAATATCGTTAAAGTAACACCATCATCTAAAGTTGTTGGAGACTTTGCGATCTTTATGTTCAAGAATGGATTAACAAAAGAGAATATCTTAGAAGTTGGTAAAGATTTATCTTATCCAGATTCTGTTGTAGAATATTTTGAAGGTATGATCGGACAGCCAGAAGGTGGATTCCCAGAAGAATTACAGAAGATCGTATTAAAAGATAAGAAACCGATCGATGTGCGTCCAGGAAGTTTATTACCAGATGAAGATTTTGATTATATCGCAAAGGGATTAAAAGAAAACTTCTATACAGAGAATATGGAAGATCCAGATATCTTAAGCCAGAAGACATTAAGCTATGCGTTATATCCAAAAGTATATGAAGATTACTGTAGACATTTTGAGGCTTACAATGATGTAACAGGACTTGAAAGTCACGTATATTTCTATGGATTAAGAAAAGGTGAAGAGACAACACTGAAATTAGATGAAGGTAAATATCTGATCATCAAATTTATCGATATGACAGAGCCTGATGAAGATGGATACCGACTGTTAGACTTTGAAGTAAATGGATCTATCCGTGAGATCAAAGTTCTTGATAAGAATTTAGAGGTTAAGACAGACCGAAGAGTTAAAGCAGATAAATCTAATCCTGCACATCTTGGATCCACAATTCCAGGAACAGTTGGTAAAGTTCTTGTCAATGAAGGTGATGAGGTCACAGTGAATATGCCGCTGATGACAGTTGAAGCTATGAAGATGGAGACAACTGTTGTTTCTACGGTTAATGGTAAGGTTGATAAGATCTATGTCAAAGAAGGAGAACAGGTAAATCAGGAAGATCTGTTAATCTCTTTTGAAATTGATGAATAGAAATTGAATTAGATTTCATACTAAAGAAGGAAGTAAGAAGATGCTTCCTTCTTTTTTTAGTGCAAATTGCAGAGCATCGTTCTAAATAATAAAGATAAAAAATATGATACAGGAAGGTAAGATTTTGGTATGAAAGATAATGAGAGACAAGAAATAGAAAAATTTGGACAGTTGCAGGAAAATGGGATTTTTACGATGACTATCATTGGTGAGATCGAAGGGCATCAGTTATCTGCACAAAATGCAAAGACAACAAAATATGAACATATGATACCGGCTTTAGCAAAGGTTGAGCAGGATGAAAGTATAAAAGGAATCTTAATTTTGATCAATACGATCGGTGGAGATGTAGAATGTGGACTTGCGATCGCAGAGCTTATCGCATCTCTAAGCAAACCAACCGTATCGCTTGTTCTTGGAGGAAGTCATTCGATCGGAGTACCGCTTGCTGTGGCAGCAGATCATTCTTTTATTGTGAAAAGCGCAACAATGATGATTCATCCAGTGAGAAGTTCTGGAACATTTATCGGAGTTATTCAAAGTTATCGTAATATTGAAAAGATTCAAGATCGGATTACGACATTTATTAGTGATCATTGTAAAATGAAAAAGGAAAGAGTTGAAGAATTGATGCTTCATATTGGACAGCAGGTAAAAGATGTTGGTATGATCCTTTCAGGGGAGGAGGCAGTAAAAGAAGGATTGATTGATGAGATGGGTGGAATAAAAGAAGCAACAGACAGATTGATTGAAATAATTAATCAGTCTGAAAATAAATAGAAAACTTGAATAAAAAACAGATAATACCTTTATAATATTCCTGTTTTGGTATATGATAAGAATAACAAATATGTTAAAAAAAACACAAACCATCTTAAGGCATCATTAGAGGAGGGAATATCATGAGAGGAATACAGACACCAGTTCGGAATGTGAGAAGAAGAATTTTCAAAGAGATCGCAAAGTTTGGTTACGAACAAAGAAACTTACAGGATCTTGAAGATCTTCCATATGAGATCGTACCTGGAGAAGTTGCAAAATATCGAGATAGCATTTACAGAGAACGAGCGATCGTAGGTGAGAGACTGAGGCTTGCCATGGGAATGTCATTAAATCCAGCGGATAAACCAACAAGAATTACGAAAGGAATTGATGAGAGCAATATTTCAGAGAAGTATTATGAGCCGCCACTTCTTCAGGTGATTCCATCTGCATGCAATGAATGTAAGGAGAAGGCATTTATTGTAGGAGAGCAGTGCCAGGGATGTATGGCCCATCCGTGTATGGAAGTTTGTCCGAAGAAGGCAATTAGTTTTAAGGATGGATATTCTTATATCGACCAGGAAAAATGTATCAAATGTGGACAATGTAAAAAGGTCTGTCCATATGGTGCGATTTATGAAAGAAAACGTCCTTGTGCAAATGCCTGTGGGGTTGGAGCAATCGAAACAGATTATGCAGGAAGAGCTAAGATCAATCCAGATAAATGTGTTTCTTGTGGTATGTGTATGGTAAATTGTCCGTTTGGAGCAATTGCAGATAAATCTCAGATTTACCAGTTGATCAAGGCAATGAATGAAGGTGCGGAAGTGATCGCGATCTTAGCACCTGCATTTGTCGGACAATTTGGACCAAAAGCAACGCCAAATAAGATAAAAGCTGCACTTCTTGATATTGGGTTTGCAGATGTGTGGGAAGTTGCAGTTGGAGCAGATGCAGGGGCCTTAGAAGAGGCAAAGCATTATGTTCAAAGTGTGGCTACAGGGAAACTGCCATTCTTGCTGACATCATGCTGCCCATCATGGTCTATGCTTGGAAAGAAATATTTTCCAGAGGTGATTGATGAAATTTCTAATGCACTAACACCAATGGTAGCAACGGCAAGAGCGGCAAGGATTGCATCTCCAAATGCAAAAATTGTTTTTGTAGGGCCATGTGTTGCCAAAAAGTTAGAAGCATCCAGACGGACAGTGCGAAGTGAGGTCGATTTTGTGATCACATTTGAAGAATTGGCTGGAATGTTTGATGCGAAAGAAATTGATTTTAACACATATGAAAAAGAAGAAGAGTTAAATGATGCCTTTGGAGCCGGACGTGGATATGCAGTTGCAAGTGGAGTAGCTGGAGCGATCAAGGCATGTATTGATGAATACTATCCTGGAACAGAAGTAAAGATCGATCATGTGGAAGGTCTTGCAGATTGTAAGAAAATGCTTTTACAGGCGAAAGCAGGAAAGAAAAAAGGCTATCTGATCGAAGGAATGGGATGTCCAGGTGGATGTGTTGCAGGAGCTGGAACCAATATACCAGTTATGAAAGCACAAATTCAGGTTAAGAAGTTTGTAAAAGAAGCGGAAGATTTTGTACCTCCAGAAACTGCACAATATTAAGAGGTTAAAAGAAAAGGGAAATGTATGGGAGATAAATACATTTCCCTTTTTCTATGGTGGGACTTGCGTATTTTGATAATTAATTGTAAAATAAGAAAATACGCAGATTATGTATACAAAATGTATACAAAGAGAGGTAACAATTTCTATGGCAGCAAAGAAGACAAGAAAGAGGAAGACATCTTCTGCAAAGAAACGGACACGCACAAGACAAAAAGATTTTGCACCGTTTTATAAAGAGATTGCAGTATTAGTTGTTTTTGCTCTTTTCATTTTTTTATTTTTAAGTAATTTTGGAATATGCGGATACATAGGAAACAGCATCAGTACATTTTTCTTTGGAGCGTTTGGAACGACTCATTACATCATTCCGGCGGTAAGCTTTATTCTGGCAATTTTATTGATCTCCAATGATTACAGCAGTCTTGCAGTGAAGAAGACATGTTTTGCGATCCTGCTGTTATGTATGGTATCCACAATTTTTCAGATGATATATAATATAGAAGTAAGAGATGCTTATTCAGCCTTTGTATTTAGTGGAAGAACCCACAGAGGAGGCGGGTATCTGGGTGCATTGATCTGTTCAATCCTTTATAAGGAACTGGGAGGGGCAGGAAGTGTTTTGGTTGTTTTATTGATCTCTGTAATCTCATTGATCCTTGTAACAGAGAGATCCTTACTTTCTTTCCTTAAGAAAGCAGTTGATTTCTTTACAGTAGAAGGATATGAAGAAGATATAGAAGAACGACTAGCGAAGAAGAAACGAAAAGCAAAAGAGGTGTCCAAAGAGGATAAAGAAACAGCACCGAGAAAGAAACGATCGATGCATATTCCGGATTTGCGATCTGGAAGACCGAAACCATCACAGGCATCTCCAATGCCTCCTATGGAACCAGAAGAGAAAACAAAACAAACACCGATACAGAAGGATTTTGATGATCTGATCGTTCAAGAAGAAACAGACAAAGAACCAAAAGAAATATTTGAACCAGTACAGTCGAATGCATCGAAGAGATCTCTTGTGAATAAGGATAAGAATACACCATCGAAACCAGTGGAGATTCTTCCGCAGGTTCGGACTAAAGAAGGAGATTATAAGTTTCCACCAGTATCTTTATTGGAGAAAGGAAAGAAAACAGCGGGAAATAACAAAGAAGAACTTCGTCAGACTGCACAAAAACTGCAAAAAACATTGGAAGATTTCGGAGTTCATGTTACAATTACCAATATTAGCTGTGGACCATCCGTTACACAGTTTGAATTACATCCAGAACAAGGTGTGAAAGTCAGCAAGATCGTAAATCTTGCGGATGATATTAAGTTAAACCTTGCAGCAGCAGATATTCGAATTGAAGCACCGATTCCAGGTAAATCAGCAATTGGAATCGAAGTTCCGAATAAGACAAACCAGATGGTAATGTTCAGGGAACTGATTGAGAATCAGGAATTTGCACAGGCAAGATCAAAGATTGCATTTGCAGTAGGAAAGAACCTTGCTGGACAGGTGATCGTGTCAGATATTTCCAAGATGCCGCATCTTTTGATCGCAGGAGCAACAGGTTCTGGTAAGTCAGTTTGTATTAATACATTGATCATGAGTATTTTATACAAGGCAACGCCAGATGAAGTGAAACTGATCATGATCGATCCAAAGGTCGTAGAATTAAGTGCATATCAGGGAATTCCACACTTGCTGATTCCGGTCGTTACAGATCCGAAGCAGGCATCCAGTGCGTTAAACTGGGCTGTGATGGAGATGGGAGAGCGATATAAGAAGTTTGCAGAAGTGAATGTAAGAAACTTAACTGGATATAATGAGAAGGTCGAGGAATCGATCAAGAATGGTATGGAAGGGGAAGATTTTAAGAAACTTCCGCAGATCGTTATCATTGTAGATGAGCTTGCAGACCTTATGATGGTTGCACCGGGTGAAGTAGAAGATGCGATCGTGCGCCTGTCACAGCTTGCCAGGGCAGCAGGAATTCATCTGGTGATCGCAACACAGAGACCATCTGTTAACGTCATTACAGGCCTGATCAAAGCGAATGTACCTTCAAGAATTGCATTTTCAGTATCATCAGGAGTCGATTCAAGAACAATTATCGATATGAATGGTGCAGAAAAGTTATTAGGAAAAGGTGATATGCTGTTCTATCCATCTGGATATCAGAAACCAATCCGTGTACAAGGTGCATTTGTCAGTGATGAAGAAGTCAGCAAGGTTGTAGAATTCTTAAAGGAAGAAAATAATGCCGAAGACAGCTATGGTGCAGACATTCAGGAAAAGATTCAGACAGCTGCGGTCAAAGCAGCAACATCGCAGGAAAGGGATGAATATTTTGAAAAAGCAGCTGAGTTTATTATTGACAAAGACAAGGCTTCGATTGCAAGTCTTCAAAGAGTCTTTAAGATTGGATTTAACCGTGCAGCAAGACTAATGGATCAGTTATGCGAAGCGGGAATCGTCGGAGAAGAAGAAGGAACCAAGCCAAGGAAAGTTCTTATGAGCGAAGAACAATTTGAACAATACAAAGAAGATTATCTATAGAAAGGAAACTATTATGAAAACAGATATTGAAATCGCACAGGAAGCCACATTATTACCGATCAAAGAAGTTGCAGCGAATATCGGGATCAAAGAAGACGACCTTGAATTATATGGAAAATACAAGGCCAAATTTGATTCTCATTTCATGGATGAAGTTAAGAATAACGAAGATGGGAAACTTGTTCTTGTGACAGCGATCAACCCAACTCCAGCAGGTGAAGGAAAGACAACAACAAGTGTCGGAGTATCCCAGGCGTTAAACAAACTTGGAAAGAAAACAATCTGTGCTCTTCGTGAGCCATCTCTTGGACCATGCTTTGGTATCAAAGGTGGAGCAGCCGGTGGTGGATATGCACAGGTTGTACCAATGGAAGATTTAAACCTTCATTTTACAGGGGATTTTCATGCGATCACATCTGCAAACAACTTATTAGCAGCAATGCTTGATAATCACATTCAGCAGGGAAATAAATTAAATATCGATACAAGAGATGTTGTATGGAAGAGATGTATTGATATGAATGACCGTGCATTAAGAAATACAGTCATCGGACTTGGACGTCGTGTGGATGGTGTTGTCCGTG
>OHXI01000831.1_pt1 | contig 9671 bp, 12 predicted proteins | sample 1579941 | NCBI WGS metagenome assembly OHXI01 (sample SAMEA3882553, study PRJEB24775) | human gut metagenome | biome: human-associated habitat; feature: intestine environment; material: feces | place: Netherlands | collected 2009/2010
ATACGACATAGGTGATATGTGGGTAAATGCGACCTATGGTAGCACTTACAAGGACGATATGCTCAGAGCGAACACTTCAAAAAAGGCAGGGGAAGCATTTAGTATCTCCCATTGGGAGCTTGCATCAAAATACACTGATGACACTTTGGCGCAAGAAGCAAAGAAAATAGCCGAAGAAACGAAGAAAGCGGCTGAAAAGCTGGACAGTACTGTAAGTTCAATGAAGGACTTTACCGATGAAGCATTCAATGATGGTATCGTAGACAGAGGGGAAGCGGCTGCGATTAAAAAATACCTGAATAATATTGATTCCATCAAAAACGATGTAACAGAATCCTATAATAAGATTATAGAGAATGAGCTTCTTGATGAAGGCGTGGTAAAGACGGAGTTGGAAACTGCGTACCGCTTGTTCAATAACTCGGCACAGGAGCTTATAAACACCATTAACGGTGTGATTCAGGACGGTAAGACCACAGCTACCGAAGTGGCTATGGTGGATGGCAAGTATTCAGCGTTCAACTTGAAGTACGGTGATTTTATTGCCAATGTCAATGCTGCGAACAATTATATACAGGGCAAGCTTAACGAATCCATCAAGGAAATATCGAAGAATATAGGAGATATATCCTATCTGACGAAAGCACTTAAGGAATATACCAATATTGAGGGTGGTCTTATTCAATCCTCATTGTTAGCTTTAGGATACACCTCGGAAAGCGGTTTCAAGATAATGAGCGGTACGAACGGTGTATACCAATCCGACAAGCGTGGCGGAGGTATTGCTTCCTGGTGGGGAGGTTCCATGCTGGACAAATTCGATTACCCGGAAAGCAGCGTGCCGGAAAACGTTGCCAAAGGTCTTGTGCGCTTTGACGGTACGGGTTACTTTGCCAACGGTGCACTTTGGTGGGAAGAAGATGGTACACTCCATGCAGACCCGTTGTCATTCTTTGTCGGTGAGGAAACGGTCGGTGTATTACTGTCGGCATTTAAGTTCTTGCGCTCGGCAGAATTCAAATATATATTGGAACCTCAATATCCGTTCACTCATATAAAAGCCATCAATTCTGTCCAAATCGGTAATGCTCTGCTGAAATATGACGCGACCAATAATGCCGTATATGTAGAGAAGGATGATGGGTCTATGGTTAATTTCTACGCTACGGGAGACCTTGCTGCGTTCGGTTCGACAACCGGTAGTGGAAGTGGTGCAACCTCATTGGGCATGCTGGACGATGTAGACCTGGTTACTCCTCTATCGGAAGGACAGGTATTGACCTACGACTCAATCAAAAACAAGTGGACGAATAAAAAAGGCGGTGGCGGTTTGGATATAGATGCCATGTGGGATGAGCTTGCCAAGTCTGACACGTCCAAGAGAATCCATTTTTCCCACATACCGGACTTGGGCAGTGTATATGCCAAACAGGTAAAGCTGGGCACGACTCCTTACAATGTATCCAATGGGGTGGTATCTCTTCCTGCGTACCCGACCGCTCTGAGAAGTCCTAATGCGCTTACCATAAGTCTTAACGGGAAATCACAAGGGGGTTATGACGGAAGTTCGGCTAAGAGTATCAACATAACACCTTCGAGCATCGGTGCGGCACTATCCTCCGACTTATCCAAGTATGTATTGAAGTCGGGTGATACGATAACAGGCAATCTGGCAGTTAATGGTGAGATTGATTGCAACGTCATTGGTGAAAATGTTAATGATGCTCACGATGGGGATAGTCCTTGGTATGGAATCAGATTCACCGGCGGTGCAAGCGGAATGGATATATCAGGATATTATGGTATTGGATTCTACACCAGTAACGGCAGAATGATATACTTGGGTAATACCGATTCTTCCTTTGGATCCAGCATGACAGACCGTTGGCAATTACAATGGCCGATATACTTCAATCCGGACAATGCCGTATTCAGGGCTAACCAATTCTCCCTGATGATGCACGACTCCTGTAGACCGATAATTAGCTGGAAGGATGCACTGGCCGGTGCTGGTTGGCAGACAAGATACACCATTGGCACGTATCGACCTGATTACGACACATGGGGAACCATGCTGATAGCAGTGTCGAATGATGATGGAGGTAACAGCCCGGGGATTAGATTGGAGCTTGAAGCCTCTAATAACAGGGCGGTTGTCCAGGGTTCGTTTCTTGCAAGCGGTGAGATTACCGCTTATTCGGACGCGCGCTTAAAATCAAGTATAAAACCGCTACGAAACAGAGGGTTCATCACCCCTGTCAGCTATATCAAGGATGGAAAGGAAAGTATAGGGTTTATCGCACAGGACATGATAGAATTGTATCCTGAGCTGGTGTCTAAAGGCAGCTCGAAAGAACACTACCTGTCCGTGAACTATGCCCAATATACGGCAGTATTGCAGGCTCAGATAATTGAGCTGCACAAAGAGATTGATGATTTGAAACGTAAATTTATAAATTAAAAACTATGGTTACATTATTGATTGTTTCGATTATTCTGTTTGTATCCTATATCGGATATACAGTCGGGATGTATGGCATCCCTGCAAGTATCAGTGACACATACTATCGGCTTGGAAAGAAGGGTTGGCTGTTCACGCTCTTCTGTCTTGCCGAATCTTCCCTGCTGGTTGCATCGTTCATCGAAGCCAGCAAGGAAGAATATCAATTCCTGGCGTTCATCGCAAGTGCATCATTGGCATTTGTCGGCTCGGCTCCCTTGTTCAAGGAGGATTATAACCGCAATATCCATTATGTAAGCGCGGGAATCTGCGCGCTTGCCTCTCTTGTATGGCAAGTGTTGATGAGTTTTTGGTATGTCCCTCTTATAACCTTCCTTGGCGGTGTAATCGTATTGGCATGCCTTAAGTTCAAGAAGCCTGTGTTTTGGATGGAGATGTGTGCCTTTATCTCGACTTATATAACCCTGTTACTGCTCTACTGATATGGCTAATTCGAATAACGTAATTACGTCTCCTGTCAATCTGAGGAGTGACGTTGCTTCCGTTCTTGGGACGTCTGAAACGAATGTGAGCGGGTTATGCACGAGCCATGAGATTAATATGTGGTCAAGATGCAAGCCTGTCCATATTGCCTCTGCTGCTCCTGACAGGAGCATGCCATCTGACGGTGAAGGAGCTTGGTGGAAAGGCTCGATGAGGAATTGCGGCATTAAGCCGCCCCCTGTAGCATCTTATGAGGAAATCCCCAAGCTGTATACGGAAGACAAGATGAACGGATATACCTATGAGAGACCTTGGGGCGGAAGTGGGAGTCCGTACAGGTTGGCGGACTTTCTGTTGTACAAGCATAATGCATGGGCACCCATATTCGCATTTCAGTGCGATTCCAAAGTATCCCAATCCGGAACTATATCATGTTCGGTTGGAATCAACATTACCGATGTGGATAAGTCAGGACCCGGCTCTATAACGTTGTCCGATATAGATTTCGGAACTAACCTTGAAACATGGTGGTTTGGGGCGATGTTGGTTGACTCGTCCAACAGAATCGTAAGGAAACTGGCGAACGTGAAGCCGGGTGTGTCATTGGAAATGCCTGCCAGGGGTCTGACACTAGGTCAATATTATGATGTATATCCGTTTCTCTGCATGAATAAGATTGATAGCATCGATGACTTGGATTCGGTTAACTTGTTCCTGCCCGTTATGAACTGCTCTCCCGGCAGGGTTAAGTATGTATCGGAAGAAGAAGCGGGTGGTTTGGTAATCAATCTGAATGCAGAGTATGTGACGCATCCAATGACAGGCCTGAATACGGCTGTCAAGTGGGAACTCAAGTTAAAGGCTACCAATGGCAATATGACACTTCGCAACAATTGGATTAGTCTGCGATTCATAACGAGTGACGTGACCGACTCGTTCCAGGCAGGTGAGCAGCAAAAATCTTTAGGAGACAAGGATTTGACTCTGGACAATCCGGTTGTGATATCGGGTCAATTTGATTTGATGAATTTCTTGCAAGAGTACTATGTATATGTTACACTATCCAACGGAAAGTACACGAAGAAGGCTTATCCTTTGGCTTTGAACCCTAACCCATAATATACTAATCATTAAATTATAAGATATGGAACTGATAAGAAAAAAAGAAAGTATTACAAGGCTTTATGAAAACGGTGAAGTCTCAAACAACACAACCAATGATATCCAATATATCGTATTGGATGGAGATTCTTATGTCGGCACAGCCTCTATCATGCCCACAGGGTTTACCATGACAGTAGGCATGAAAGCTCCCATCGAAGATATAGAGAGTATACTTAGAAGCATATTGTCTTCCATCCCCAAGGAAGGAGGTGCAAAATGAAAATCAACGAAATCATCAGAAAAATGAGTTTTTTACAACTCGTGCCTCTGAAATCGGATGAGGGTGCGCCACTTGCCAATAAAACGAAAGTGAAGATTATCTTGAATCTCGTAGCTTACGAAAGGGCAATGGAGAGCTTTAACGAGGATATGCGCGGTATCTATGCCAAGCTGAAGCCCGAAGGATATGACGCCCAAGCCTTCCCCCGCGTGACTGAGTTGGAGAAGAAAGAAAACATAAGCAACGAAGAAAAACAAGAGCTTGAGTCGATTAAGCAGAGTGAGGAATACCTCTCTTATGTTGATATGAAAAAAACATTGATGCGCGAGTTTGAAGAGGCAAGAGAATGCGCTTCGGCAGACAATGACTATACAGTCAGCGAAAGGACACTCACGGACGATGATTTGGTTTCCATTGCGGAAGTTATCCCTACGGATAAGGAGTTTGCAATCGGCAGGAATGAAGATGGGGAAATCAAGGTTAATGGCATCACCGTATTGGCGGAGATTGGCAGAATGTTTATTGTGTAAAAAAACTCCCTGCATACCTTCTCAGGCGGGCAGGGAATCAAGATTAGCTTTCGCGTTCCGGTTAACAAGGTTTTGCAAATATAACATTAAAAATTAATCCGACAAATGATTAGTGCAATAGTTAGAGATGGCATCGATAAGAGCGTAGCCGGAGGATTGGCAGGAATAGCTACCGCATTCGTTCAGGAGAGCATAGAACACATGATTCCGTGGCTGATAGTGTCTGCTGCCGTGATTATATGTGATTTAGCCTGCGGGCTGAGAAAGAGTATCATAATGGGCGAACAGGTCCGGTTCAGTCGGGCGGTAAGGCGAACCATGGGCAAGATGGTTACATACTTTAGCTTTGTTTTCATGGTGGTGATGATAAACAAGGCATCGGGTAGCCGTTACGACATTGATATGTATTCCTGCCTGATGGTATGTTTCTTGGAAATGTGCTCGATTATCAGCAACATACTTAAGCCGAAGGGAATCGAGCTGAATATTGTCGAAGCGTTCAGGCTGATTTTCGGCAAGACATTAAAGGTTGACAAAGAAGATATTAAAGAAGTAATTAAGGAGGAAAAGAAATGAAATTAAGAGTGGAAAGATTATGGAAGAAACCCGCTTATACAGTGGGCAGACTGTTCGTAGACGGGAAGCTTTTCTGCAACACACTGGAAGACACCGTCCGCGATTTGAGCAATGAAAAGAAGGTATATGGCAAAACCGCCATCCCTTACGGAGAATATAAAGTGGTATATAACTGGTCTCCCAAGTTTGGCAGAAACCTGCCACGATTGCTTAACGTCCCTGCCTTTGAAGGAATCTTGATACATCCGGGGAATACTGCCGATGATTCTGCCGGCTGCATACTTGTCGGAAGGAATACGGAAGTCGGGCGATTGACCGAATCCCGATATACATCCGATAAGCTCAATGTGCTGATAGAGGATGCACAGAGAAGAGGCGAAAGTATTACAATTGAAATCGTTTAACAATTAAATCTACAATTATGGCATTAAAGGATATAACCGGCAATTTTGCAGCATCCGGCTCCAATCAGGAGTATAAGTTTCAGCCTGCTGCGTCTACATTTGGTTTGCAATTGGTATTCGATACACATCCGTCCAAGGTGGTATTGTATCAGAGTTTGGACGGTGAGAGTTGGGTGGCGTTTGAAGTAGATTACGGTGTTGGGTCGGTTTGGCAGAAGAACATCGAAGGTGTTATTGGTGAGCAGCATATCAAGATTCAGTGCAATATTAAGCCTGTCAAGGCATTAATTTTGGAGTGATATGAAGGTTAATACAATATCTTTAAATTCGGTGCGGTTGAATACAATCGCACCGAATCACATTGGCGAAATCCGTTCGGGTGGCGGTGCTTCCAAGCCTTCCCCTATCCCTCAATGGATAAGGGAGCATGTTGTTTTCTACTATGACGTAAAGAAGCAAGGTGCGACCAACGAAACATTGAAGGAATCTGCTTACTTGCAGGACTTGTCGGGTAAAGGAAGGAGAATGAAGCTAAATAACTTCTTGTTTGCCGAAATGAGTGGTGTTGGAGGGTACAATGATAACTTTTTGAAATGGAATTCACCTTCGTCATATGGTAATGTGGAAAAAGTTTCAAGTTCAGAAGTTGTAATCAAAAGCTTGTTAGGTGTTCAAAAAGGCGTTTTATATATTGATTTAAGTGTAAAGGCTGTGAATATAAGATGTCATATTACAGGTATAACGAAAGAAATTGAAGGTAAATTCGTTTTTCAATATAATAAGCAAGGGAATAAACATATTATATTAAAAGATGGAGATTTTGAATTTGATTCAGAATCGTTGTCGCTTGGTAGTGAGAATGGTTGGGTAGGATTTACAACCCTTGAAGTTATAGACAACTGTAACATCACCATTACTCAGATACCCGAATATCCCGGTGCATTAGTGACAGATGGTGTAGGTGATTATGGATTGGTAGAGAATATGAGTAGTGGAGTGAAGATGCTGTTTATGACGGTTAATCCGATGATGCTCGATGCCGCTTTATATGATCAAAGATATACATCAGGTTGGCATTTTTTTGCAGTAATTACTGAAAGTAATAAGGTTGCCTATAATGTCTATAATACTAGAGGAAAAACTTATATTAACGGCGTATTGAATGAAAGTCAAACTTCCAATGAGCTTCAAAACCAGAAACAAATTATAACGATAGTAAATTCAGAAGTAAATGAAACCAACTCACTCCCCGCTAATTTCTTTAGAATAAGGGGAGGTGGTTTAAGAATGAAATGTGCTTTTTACAATTCCATAGCCTTCGACTCCATACCAACAGAGGCAGACGGATTCACAGAGCAAGAATTAATTGATTACGTATTAACTAATATAATTGGACAATGAGATATACAATCGTTACGATAGAATGGCTGACCCAACATGGACTGTTGGCATTGCCGACAATGCGAAGCAATGCAGACGGCACTAAAGTAGTGCTGCATGAAGAATTCGTTAACCTCTTCCCGAGGGACTCATTCCCCACCTACAGAATGGATGACCCCGAATTCGTACAAATCATGGAATCGGAAGAATGGAATCACGAACCGCAACCTTATAGTGCTGATTACATACTGGCTGCATCCGCGCAAAACATGGTGGAATCTGTCAAAAAACAGATACAGACATTGAGCCTGACAGACAGCGAATCTTTGAAAGTTAAATCGCTGTATCCCGATTGGGCGGAATTCATAGACGAATCCTTATCCAAGGGGGATAAGGTTAATTACAAGGAACACCTGTATAAGGTCCGGCAAGATATCCCTATGGTTTTGGAAAGCCAATATCCCGGCATGGCTACGGCAGCACTCTACGAAGTGGTTGTAGAGACCGCATCAGGCACCAAGGATGACCCGATACCCTATACACCTCCTATGGAGATATTCAAGGACAAGTACTATACTCAGAATGACGTATTGTATATCTGCACAAGGGACAGCGGTCAGGCATTGACCCATGACTTAAGCAGCTTGGTGGGGTTGTATGTTAATGTTGCAAGCTAAAACCAAATTGAAATGAAATGGCTTCCTTACATATTACTGATTGTACTCGCTTTCGGTTTAGGATGGTTCGCAAAGCCATCCCCCGAAGCAGTTATAGAGGCAAGAACGGATACGGTATTCAGCTCAAGCCTTGTGGTAAGAAGGGATACGGTCCCCTACTATCTTCCTACTCCTTTGATTTGCTGGCACACAGGCGATACTATCCATGTAGGTGATACGGTGCTCCCTGTCGAGCAGAAGATATACCGGGACAGTAACTATACGGCTTATGTCAGTGGTTATAACCCGAACTTGGACAGCCTGAAAGTATATCCTAAGACTGTCACGGTTACTAATGATATTGTGCGCATACCGAAATGTCCATCAAAAAAATGGGGATTAGGAATTCAGGCAGGATATAGTTATCCGGCGGGGAGTTATGTAGGAATTGGAATTAGTTATAATTTGTTGGTGTGGTAATTTATTTGTATAATTGCAAAATTATAATATAAAAAAGAAGGGAGGTTCAAAATGAAATAGAACACTATACCGAGGATTATCCTCACAACGCTACGAGTAGAAGCGTAGCAATTACTCAAAAATAACAAAAGCAGTTCTTTCGGGGGCTAAGAATTAAAAAAAAAGCCCCCAACATATCATCATATTAATATTGCCACATAAAAACATGATAAAGCATAAGATACCTGATGTTGGGGGCTAATATCTTCAACATAAATATCTTATGCTTTGTTCATCAAAATCTCATGTTTTATGTGGCGAGGCAAAGATAAGCATAAAAATTAGAAAAAACTATGTGCAAATCAGAAATCTTTGCCAAGATAATTAATATTGTTTCAAAAGAAACCGAAGTGCCTGTAGACCAAATATTATCCTCTGATAAAAACATGGAAACAGTGGATGCCCGGTATCTTCTTGTGTCTCTCCTGTCTGAAAGCGGCATGTACCCTTCACAAATAGCCGTTCATATCCACAAAACCAAACGTGCTGTCAACTACATGATATCAAATTTCTATGAGAGGATGGAAAGCAAAAGTACATATGTTGAGAATATATTGGGATAATATAAAGAAATCATTGGGAAACAACTGATTTTACATAAGTTACAACATATGTACTTTTGCATACGGTCAATTTTGACCGGGATACAAAATACAAATACTTATGGAAAGAACTTATGTTTTTAATTCAGACGGAGGCAATGGAGGTTCAGGCGGTAGCAAGCTTGACATTACCGCCATGCTTCCCGGAATTTTTGGGAACAAGGGGATAGACCCTAACCTGCTTGCCTTGATGAATAACGGCAACGGCTTTGGAGGACAGGACGGTGGAGCATTATCTGGCTTGTTGTGATAGCAAGTATCTTTGGATGGAACGGCAATGGTGGCGGTTTGTTCGGTGGACGTGGAGGAAACGGAGCTAACGGACTTCCGGCAGAATTGGCAGGAAACGCAGGACGCGAATTGTTGATGCAAGCTATTCAGGGTAACGGTAATGCTATCTCTCAATTGGCTTCTTCATTCAACTGCTCTACCCAACAGGTTCAGACAGCATTGTGCAATGTGCAGAATAGCATTACACAAGTAGGTAATCAGGTGGGATTGTCAACCAACCAGATTATTAATGCTATGCAGTCAGGCAACCAGTCTATTCTTACTCAACTTGCCGATTGTTGCTGCAAAACGCAAACAGCTATTGAAAGACAAGGCTATGAAGGACGTTTGCAGAATTGCGAATCAATGAATGCCCTTACCAATACAATGAACAACAATGCATTGT
>OHXI01000836.1_pt1 | contig 9628 bp, 10 predicted proteins | sample 1579941 | NCBI WGS metagenome assembly OHXI01 (sample SAMEA3882553, study PRJEB24775) | human gut metagenome | biome: human-associated habitat; feature: intestine environment; material: feces | place: Netherlands | collected 2009/2010
AAGCAGGCTATGAATGTGGTCTTGTATTTGACGGATTTTCAGAATTTAAAGAACTTGATATTGTGGAAGCATATATTATGGTAGAAGTACCAAGATAAAAGCAAAGTTAACATATTCAAAGTATCCGGAGTATATGTGTCCGGGTACTTTAATGTTACAAAATATGAATAATAATAAAGTGTCAGAAAAAGGGGAACATAATGCGTAAAAACAGTGTTAAGAATACCCGTATCAATGGCGAGGTATTAAAAGAGCTTAGCAATATTATCCGCAGCGAAATCAAGGATCCAAGAATTAATCCTATGACTTCGGTTGTATCCGTTGAGGTCGCACCTGACCTTAAGACATGTAAGGCATATATAAGTGTTCTGGGTGACGAAAAGTCACAGCAGGATACTATTGCTGGTCTTAAGAGTGCAGAAGGATATATAAGAAGAGAGCTTGCAAGAACAGTTAATCTTCGTAATACTCCTGAGATTAAGTTTATACTTGACCAGTCAATAGAATACGGAATAAATATGTCTAAGCTTATAGATGAAGTTACAAAAAAAGATGATGAGAGTCATAAGAATTCAGACGAAAACATTTAAAATGTGACTGTTATAAGAATGGAGAATAAGAATATGAATGTGATTGAGGAATTAAAGGGTGCACATATTGTCGGAATAACAGGACATATAAGACCAGATGGTGATTGTACAGGTTCTACACTTGCATTATATAATTATTTAAAGAAAAATGCGCCGGATATGGATGTATCAGTATATCTTGAACAGCCGGGAATAGAATTCTCATATCTTAGTGGATATTCAGATATAAAGAATACATTAGAAAATGGCAGAGAGTTTGATGCATTTGTTGTGCTTGATTGTAGTTCTATAGACAGAATAGAGCCTTTTGCGGCAGGTTTTGACAGTGCTAAGAAGACTATATGTATAGACCATCATATAAGCAATGACAGCTTTGCAGATATCAATGAAGTAAGACCTGACGCAAGTTCGGCATGTGAAGTGCTTTATGATACACTTGATGAAGAGAAGATAGACAAGGCGGTCGCTGAGTGTATATATACTGGAATTATACACGATACAGGAGTGTTCAAGTATAGCTGCACATCACTCCACACTATGGAGATAGCTGGAAAGATGATGCAGATGGGAATTGATTATTCTGATATAATTGATAACAGCTTTTACAAGAAGACATATGTACAGAACCAGATACTTGGAAGGGCACTTCTTGAGAGTGTGCTTTTCTATGACGGCAGATGCATATTCTCAAGTGTAACAAGAGATGAAATGGACTTCTATGGCGTCACAGGCAGGGAGCTTGGCGGCATAATAGAGCAGTTAAGGCTTACAGAGGGCGTTGAGGTGGCTATATTCCTGTATGAAACAGGTGATAATGAATATAAGGTCAGCTTAAGGTCTAAGAAGGATATAGATGTAAGCCAGATAGCTGTAAGCTTTGGCGGTGGCGGTCATGTAAGAGCTGCTGGTTTTTCAGCTAAAGGAACAGTGCATGATATAATTAACAGAATCGGTGCAATGATAGAAGAACAGTATTCTAAGATACAGGATTAAGACAGATATGTTTTTAGAATAAAGGAGAGCTGAACGGTATGAACGGTATTATTAATGTATATAAAGAAAAAGGATTTACTTCGCATGATGTAGTTGCAAAGCTGAGGGGAATTCTTCATATGAAAAAAATCGGGCATACCGGAACGCTTGACCCGGATGCGGTGGGAGTTCTTCCGGTATGTCTTGGTAAGGGTACAGGTCTTGTGTCTATGATAACGGACTGGACTAAGACATACGAAGCAGTTATGCTGCTTGGAACTACCACGGACACCCAGGATACAAGCGGAACTGTATTGACCCAGTCGGTTGTTGAGGTCGATGAGAGAACTGTGCTTGAGATATGCAGCCAGTTTGAAGGTGAGTATGACCAGATACCGCCTATGTATTCAGCTCTTAAGGTGAATGGAAAGAAGCTTTATGAGCTTGCAAGAGCAGGCGTTGAGGTTGAGAGAAAGCCAAGAAGAGTTGTCATAAACTCTCTGAGGGTGAATGATATTAATCTTGAAGATGATGTAAAAACAGTCACAATTACGGTTGACTGTTCAAAGGGGACATATATAAGAACGCTGTGTGATGACATCGGAAAGAAGTTAGGCTGTGGAGCCTGTATGATGTCGCTTAAAAGAACAAGGGTCGGGGATTTTGTAATTGATGATACACTGACACTTAACCAGATAGCAGCGCTTGCGTTAAAAGGTGAGATAGAAGATTATATTGTAAGCATAGACGAGATGTTTTCAGATTATAGAAAGCTGACAGTTGATGCTGTCTATAACAGACTGCTTTATAATGGAAACAAGCTTCCTCTTGAGGCTATTGTAAGTGATGGCGGTGAGTTTCTTGATATGGAAAAGTTCAGAATATATGATGCCGAAGGAAGCTTTGTCGGTATATATAAGTATATAGGAGGACAGTTTGTCCTTGAAAAAATGTTTTATGATAATTCAGATACCTGAAAGGTGGTGCAGACCGGGGTGGAATACATACATGGGACTAAAGATTTCAAGCTTGAAGGCGCAAGTGCAGTAACACTTGGCAAGTTTGACGGCGTTCATCTAGGACACCAGAAGCTGATATCTATAGTCAGGGAAAAAGCAGAAGAGATGGGACTTTTGTCAGTTATGTTCACATTTGACAGAATTCCGTTAAGCATATGCCCACAGAAAAATCAGCATTTTCTGTCTACCAATTCTGAGAGAAGGGCTCTTTGTGAAAAGTATGGACTTGATGTAGAGGTTGAGTATCCATTTACAACAGAGCTTATGAATATGGAGCCGGAAGAGTTTGTTGAGAATATACTGGTTAAGCAGCTCAATGCGCGTGTCATAGTAGTTGGCACAGATTACTGTTTTGGAAAAAATAGAAGTGGTAATGTTGAGTTTCTTATTGCAAATGCAGTTAAGTACGGATATGAAACAATAGTTGTAGAAAAAGAAAAGTTTCAGGATAAGGATATAAGCAGTACATATGTAAGAGAGGAACTAAGGCTTGGACATATGGAAACGGTCAATGTACTGTTAAACAGACCATATTCGATATCAGGTGTGGTGGCTAAGGGCAATCAGCTTGGAAGAACTATAGATATACCTACAATTAATGTATATCCTACAGAGATAAAGCTGCTTCCACCTAATGGCGTGTATGCATCTAAGATACTTATCGATAATATCGAATACTACGGAGTGACTAATCTTGGCACGAAGCCGACAGTCAGTGACGGATATGAGATAAGTGTTGAAACTAATGTGTTTTACTTTGACAAGGATGTGTATGGAAACAAGGTTGAGGTCAGGCTTCTTCACTTTTTAAGACAGGAAATGAAGTTTGAAAGTATAGAGGCACTAAAAAAACAGATGGAAAGCGATGCAAGCTTTGCAAGAGAAATGTTTATGTTATAAGAGCCAAATAAAAACAAAAAAGTACTTGATTATATAGTCACTCTATGATATATTATCAACGTATGAGCCGCCACTCAGATTAGGGACACTCCGACCCGCATCTTAGTGACAGGTGATTAAAAAACAGGAGGATTATTAGAATGATATCTAAGGAAAAGAAAGCAGAAATTATCGCTAACTATGGAAGAAAAGCAGGAGACACAGGTTCTCCAGAAGTTCAGATTGCAATCTTAACAGAAAGAATTGCTGAATTAACAGAACACTTAAAGGTTAACCAGAAGGATCATCACTCAAGAAGAGGTCTTTTAAAGATGGTTGGTAAGAGAAGAGCCTTACTTTCTTACTTAAAGAAGAACGATATCGAAAGCTACAGAAACTTAATCGAGCGTTTAGGAATCAGAAAGTAATTATAAGGGCGGAGTTGTACCTATATCATATGTACAACTTCGCCCTGCTTTGTGTTTATATAGCTGGTGAATACTCAGGCAGTGATATATGCAAAGGTTTCCAGAAAATAGACAAAGCAACAAAGAGAATAACAGAAGGAATAACCGAGACCACTCAAAAGAATATCATTTTGTGAAATATTAAAGTATTTATTGTTATGGTGTTTTTTTGAGTTGTTTCGGACCTTCTGTTCAATAACTAAACTAAACAGCCAAAAGGCAGAAACGAGGAAAGCATGTTTAAACAGTACACAATGGAATTAGCTGGCAGAACATTAAGAGTTGATGTTGGCAGAGTATGTGCACAGGCTAACGGAGCAGCCCTTATGCACTATGGTGATACAGTAGTACTTTCAACAGCTACTGCATCTAAGGAACCAAGAGAAGGAATCGATTTCTTCCCACTTAGTGTTGAATTTGAAGAAAAGATGTACGCAGTAGGTAAGATACCTGGCGGTTTCAATAAGAGAGAGGGAAAGGCTTCTGAGAATGCTATTCTTACATCAAGAGTAATTGACAGACCTATGAGACCTTTATTCCCTAAGGATTACCGTAACGATGTTACACTTAATAATATGGTTATGGCAGTAGATCCAGAGTGCCGTCCTGAGCTTGTAGCTATGATTGGCGCTTCTATTGCAACATGTATATCAGATATCCCATTTGACGGTCCTTGTGCTATGACACAGGTTGGAATGATTGATGGAGAGTTCATTATTAATCCATCACAGGCACAGTGGCAGGAGGGTGATCTTCAGCTTACAGTAGCTTCTACTAAGCAGAAGGTTATTATGATTGAAGCAGGTGCTAATATCATTCCAGAAGATAAGATGATTGAAGCTATCTACATGGCACATGATATCAACCAGACAATTATCGCATTTATTGAGAAGATTGTAGCAGAGGTTGGTAAGGAGAAGCACGCATATGAGAGCTGTGCTATTCCAGCAGAAATGTTTGAGGCAATGAAGCAGGTTGTATCTCCAGAAGAGATGGAAGTTGCTGTATTCTCTGATGATAAGCAGACAAGAGACAAGAACATTGATGAAGTAACTGAAAAGATGAAGGAAGCATTTGCTGATAATGAAGAATACTTAGCAGTTCTTGGTGAAGCTATTTACCAGTATCAGAAGAAGACGGTCCGTAAGATGATATTAAAGGATCATAAGAGACCTGACGGACGTGCTATTAACCAGATAAGACCGCTTGCAGCAGAAGTTGATATTATTCCTAGAGTTCATGGTTCTGCTATGTTTACAAGAGGACAGACACAGATATGTGATGTTGTAACACTTGCACCTTTATCAGAAGCACAGAAGGTTGATGGTCTTGATGACAATGTTACAACTAAGAGATATATTCATCACTATAACTTCCCTTCATACTCTGTAGGTGAAACAAAGCCTTCAAGAGGTCCGGGACGTAGAGAAATAGGACACGGAGCTTTAGCTGAAAGAGCACTTATTCCAGTACTTCCTTCAGAAAAGGAATTCCCATATGCTATCCGTGCTGTATCAGAAACATTTGAGTCTAACGGTTCAACATCTATGGCATCTACTTGTGCATCTTGTATGTCACTTATGGCAGCAGGTGTTCCAATTAAGAGTATGGTTGCTGGTATTTCCTGCGGTCTTGTAACAGGTGATACAGATGATGATTATGTAGTACTTACAGATATTCAGGGTCTTGAAGATTTCTTCGGTGATATGGACTTTAAGGTAACTGGTACAACAGAAGGTATCACAGCTATCCAGATGGATATTAAGATTCATGGTCTTACACGTCCTATCGTAGAAGAGGCTATAAGAAGAACAAGAGAAGCAAGACTCTTTATCATGGATACATGTATGAAGCCAGCTATCGCTGAGCCAAGAAAGACAGTAGGTGAATTCGCACCTAAGATTATCCAGACATCTATCGACCCAGCTAAGATTGGTGAAGTAGTTGGACAGCGTGGTAAGGTTATCAATGCTATTATCGAAGAGTGCGGTGTTAAGATTGATATCACAGATGATGGTTTTGTATCAATATGTGGTGTTGAGCAGGCTGGCATGGATAAGGCTATGAAGTATATCAGAACTATCGTTGATGAATTTGAAGAAGGTAAGATATATGAAGGTAAGGTTGTAAGTATCAAGGAATTCGGAGCTTTCGTTGAGTTTGCACCTGGTAAGGAAGGTATGGTTCATATATCTAAGATATCTAAGGAAAGAATCAATATGGTAGAAGATGTTCTTACACTTGGTGATGTTGTTAAGTGTAAGTGCATGGGCAAGGATAAGATGGGAAGAATAAGCTTCTCAATCAAGGATGCCGAGTAAATAATAATTAATTCAGACATTTAATAATAGATGTAAAAGATATTAGCTGATAAGCGGTTTGACCTGCTGGCTTGACTGCTTATTAGTTATTTATAGTGATTTTAATTATAAGGAGGATACAGCTATGGTAGATCAGAATTGTGCATACTGTATGGAAGGTGAACTTGTTGCAAAGTTCGGTATTAAGATATGTGAGTTAGAGACATCTAAGGTATATCTTTTCAAGGAGCAGAGCCACCCTGGAAGATGTATAGTTGCCCACAAGAAGCATGTAGGTGATATGAATGAACTTACAGCAGAAGAAAGAGCTGCTTACTTTGAGGATGTTGCAAGAGTTGCAAGAGCTATTATGAAAGCATTCAATCCAGATAAGGTTAACTATGGTGCTTATGGAGATACAGGACATCATCTTCACTTCCACCTTTGCCCTAAGTATAAGGACGAATATGAGTGGGGTGGAGTATTCCTTATGAATCCAGATAAGAAGTACTTAACAGATGCTGAATATACAGAAATGATAGAAAAGATTAAGGCTAATCTTTAATAACTAAAGCAGAGCTTTATAATATTAGTATTTGTCGAAAAATGTCGTTATATTGGGTGAAAATTGTACCCAATATAACGATGTTTTTTTGCATTTTGTATAAGAGTGTGATATAATTAACAAAATAAAACGTGAATAACATACAATAAGTAATTGGAGAGGCTATTTATGAAACATGCGGGAGATAATGAAGAGAAAAAAATAACAGCTTCTAAGATTGAGAAAGACGAATTATATCTATATTCACTAAGAAAGATGGCAGACAATAATATTGACAGTAATAAGTCACCACTTACAGGCTTATATGGAATTAAAGCATTTTTTTATCAGTCCAATGAATTGATTAAGAATAATCCGGATAAGCAGTTTGCTATTATAAGAATGGATATATATCACTTTAAGACAGTTAATGAATTCTGTGGAAGAGATGAGGCAGACAGGCTTTTAAAGTACATATCAGCATTGTTTACAGAGTATACAGGAGATTATGCGGTTGCCGGGCATTTCAGGGCTGATATATTTACACTGTGTACAGCCTTTGACAGCCGCGACCAGCTTATAGATATAACTAAGAGCATTAAGAATTCAATAGATAAGTATGAGATAGCATGTAAGATTATACCAGCATTTGGAATATGCATTAATGATGGAAGCATGGATATAAGTCTTATGTGCGACTATGCAGATCTTGCGTTACAGAGGATTAAGGGTAAGGTATTCAGGGTATATGAGTTCTATGATACTGATATGCGTGAGAGGATGCTTTTTGAGAAGAAGATAGAAAATGATGTGCTGCCGGCACTTAAGAATAACCAGATTAAGCCTTATGTGCAGCCTAAGGTTGATATGAGAACAGGGCGCATAATAGGAGGGGAGGCACTTGTAAGATGGGTGCTTTCTGACGGAGGTATGGTTTATCCGGATGAGTTTATTCCGGTAATAGAAAAGAATGGTTACGTCCTTGATGTTGATAATTATATGTGGGACAGAGTCTGTTATTATATCAAGAAGCTTGAGCAGGAAGGCGTAGAGCCGGTGCCTATATCTATTAATGTATCAAGAATGCACGTATATCAGGATCATTTTATAAGCAGGATAAAGAAGCTTACGGATAAGTATAATATAAAGCCGGAGCTTATACCGCTTGAGATTACAGAGAGCGCATTTACCAATGAAGAAAACAGTCTTTACAGAAAGGTAAAGACACTTCAGAGCTATGGATATAAATTTTCCATGGATGATTTCGGTTCTGGTTATTCATCACTTGGCATGCTTAAGGATGAACATGTCGATGAGGTTAAGATAGACAAGACCTTTGTTGATGATATAGCCACTGATAAGGGAAAAGTACTTTTAAGCAACGTTATAAGGATGATAAGCGACCTGGGAATAGATATGATAGCAGAAGGCGTTGAGACTAAAGAACAGGCTGATTTCCTTGTAGCGCATGGCTGTATGTATGCACAGGGATACTATTATTACAAGCCTATGCCTATAGAAGAATTTGTATTACTGCTTGAAAAGTCAGCTAAAGAGTGATAAAATATCTGTCGGCGTATTTTAGATAATTGAGTTAAAAAAGGAGAAATAAAATGTCAGGACATTCAAAATTTGCTAACATAGCCCATAAGAAAGCTGCTAATGATGCTGCTAAGGGTAAAATATTTACAAGACTTGGTAAGGAGATTATGGTTGCCGTTAAAGAAGGTGGACCTGATGTTAATAATAATAGTAAGCTAAGACAGGTTGTTACTAAGTGTAAGGCAGCTAATATGCCTAATGATACAATTGACAGAGCTATGCAAGCACAGATATGTCTGATTTTGAATCAGTTACATATGAAGGATATGGTCCTAACGGAACAGCTATCATAGTTGAGGCTTTAACAGATAATAGAAACCGTGCTGCATCTAACATAAGAAATGCATTTACAAAGGGTGGCGGTAATGTAGGTACACCTGGCTGTGTATCATTTATGTTTGATAACAAGGGACAGATAATCGTAGATAAGGAAGAATGTGACAAAGATGCAGACGACCTTATGATGCTTGCTCTTGATGCCGGCGCAGATGATTTTAATGAAGAAGATGACTGCTATGAGATAACAACAGCTCCAGATGATTTTGGAACTGTAAGTGATGCACTTTCAAACGAAGGTGTAACATTCGCATCAGCAGAGGTTACTATGATACCTCAGACTATGGTTGAACTTACATCAGAAGATGATATTAAGAAAATGAGAAGAATACTTGCACTTCTTGACGAAGAGGATGATGTTCAGAATGTTTATCACAACTGGGATGAACCAGTAGAAGATGAAGAATAATGCTTTAATGTATTGTATTAGAGGCAGGCTGGCCCGCTTTGGGGTTCAGCCTGCCTTTCTCTTTATGTTGTCTATTGTCTAAAGCTTATATATGCCTTATATACACCAGCTGATCAAAATCAGTAAGTGAGTTGGATAATGTAAACTAAACATTTTAGGGTCTTTTATTTTGAATGATTTAGTGTTATTATTAAAGAAACATTTTGTAATTATCAGGGAAGATAATTATTAAGACGGAGAATATAATGCTTATAAAAGAAGTTCCAAAAGATGCTGAGCTTACGATAGAGGTCAGTGTAGCAGCAAGAAAGCTGGAGTTTAAGTCGCAATGTATAGATACAGGCATGAACTATCTGTATGCCAGACCTATAATTATAGATGGAAAAAGTACAGATGGTACCTTAGCAATTATAAAGAAATACGAAAGCAGGATAGCTTTTTGGTTATCAGAGCCGGATAATGGTATATATGATGCTATGAATAAAGCTATCAATAATGCCACTGGAGAGG
>OHXI01000842.1_pt1 | contig 9596 bp, 10 predicted proteins | sample 1579941 | NCBI WGS metagenome assembly OHXI01 (sample SAMEA3882553, study PRJEB24775) | human gut metagenome | biome: human-associated habitat; feature: intestine environment; material: feces | place: Netherlands | collected 2009/2010
GTGTCAATCCGTTAATTCGTTACACAGTTTCCCCTGTAAGCATCAAATCCCCCAACAACCGTCTTACAGTTATATCCGAGTCTTGACATTTTTTCACATACCACAAGGCTTGCAGCCCCTTTATCACAATAAAAAATATAAATTCTGTCTTTGTTACTGAACAGTCTTCGAAATTCATAAGACACTTTTCCATATCTGAATATATTATTTATATTTTCCATCAGCTTATTATACTCAAAATGTATAGCACCTCTTATTCTTGCATGCAAGAATTTGTCTTCTTCTCTTATATCAATTATCGTTACATATGGGTCATTTACATAATAATCAATTTTTCTGGAACTGACCATTTCACACGACATATTTTACCTGCATAATCTAGGTTTTATTATATTATACTTTCATTATATTGTTTTATTACCATTTTGTTATGTAGGGCCGCAGAAGCGGCCGATATCCTGACTAATAGCAGTCAGACTCATCAGAACCTGATGTCTTATTCTTAGAATTCTTAGATGACTCATTCTTGCTGTTTGTAGAATTAGTCTCATTGTAAGAATTTCTTGAATTTGTTGAATTGCTGGAATTAGTTGAATTCTTTGAGTTTGTTGAATTTTTAGATGTGTTCTTTGACATAATATCAACCTCCATAAATATTTTTACATTAATGTAGTATTGCTATTTTGTCCGTTTTTATTCACAAGAATATTATTTGGATTTTTATGAAAAAACGGCTTCAGGGTTAATTCCCTGAAGCCGTCCTGTATTAATCTTATATATTACGGATTGTAATTAGCAAACGCCCTGAGCAAGCATAGCGTCAACAACCTTCTCAAAACCAGCGATGTTAGCACCAGCAACATAGTCTGTCTTTCCACCAACAGTCATATCATATCTCTTAGCAGCATCTGAAATGTTAGCGTAGATTGTCTCCATGATTCCCTTAAGCTTTCCATCAACTTCTTCGAATGTCCATGAAAGTCTCTCAGAGTTCTGGCTCATCTCAAGAGCAGATGTAGCAACACCGCCAGCGTTAGCAGCCTTACCACCTACGAAGAGAACACCATTCTCCTGAAGGTACTTAGTAGCTTCTAATGTTGTAGGCATGTTAGCACCTTCTGTTACAGATACAACACCGTTAGCAACGAGCATCTTAGCATCCTCGATGTCTAACTCGTTCTGTGTAGCGCATGGAAGAGCAAGATCTACCTTGTACTGCCATACACCGTGCTCACCGTTCTGCTTTGCATGATACTCAGCAGTTGACTTAGCAGCTGCATACTCAGTAAGACGGGCACGCTTAACTTCCTTAACTTCCTTAAGAAGAGCAACATCAATTCCGTTTGGATCATAAATCCATCCGGTAGAATCAGAACATGTTACAACCTTAACACCTAACTCCTGTGCCTTCTCGATTGCGTAGATAGCAACGTTACCAGATCCGGAAACTGCTGCTGTCTTTCCCTCAAGGCTCATACCATGATCTTTCCATAATGCGTTAGTAAGATATAACAGACCATATCCGGTAGCCTGTGTACGTGCAAGAGATCCACCATAGGTAAGACCCTTACCAGTCAGCACACCTTCGTATGATCCACGAATTCTCTTATACTGTCCAAATAAGAAGCCGATCTCTCTTGCACCTGTTCCGATATCTCCGGCCGGTACGTCAACGTCTGCTCCGATATATTTGCAAAGTTCTGTCATGAAGCTCTGGCAGAATGCCATAATCTCTCTGTCAGATTTACCCTTAGGATCGAAATCAGAACCACCTTTACCACCACCGATTGGAAGTGTTGTAAGAGAATTCTTAAATACCTGCTCGAAACCTAAGAACTTGATAATACCCAGGTTTACAGAAGGATGAAGTCTTAAACCTCCCTTGTATGGTCCAATGGAATTATTGAACTGTACACGGAAACCTCTGTTTACCTGTACCTGACCATTGTCATCTACCCATGGTACTCTGAACATGATCTGACGATCCGGCTCTGTGATTCTCTCGAGGATAGCGTTCTTTCTGTAAAGCTCCTCATTTGCCTCGATTACAGGTCTTAAAGAATCAAGTACCTCTGTTACTGCCTGTAAGAATTCAGGCTGTTCAGCGTTTTTCTTCTGTACTACTGCGAGTACTTCATCAACATAGCTCATTTTTATATCTCCTTTACAAAATTATTTTTGACATCAACAAGTTTATTTTATATAAATCTATTGCTATAATCAAGTAATTTTTGAAGGTTTTATATAAAAAAAATTCATTTTATTTATTATCTTCATTTATATTATCCCAGTTTTGGTACTGATTCTCCTCATCATCGGAATATACCACCTTGAAATAATCCGAGAGTTTTGCAAGTGAAGTTATAAGAACTTTCATTTCGTCATCCGAAAGATCGTCCTTTATATGCTCTATCATATGACGGTGAAACTGCTCATGATGATAGTATGCACTCTTTCCCTTGTCGGTGAGTGAAAGCTTTACCACACGCTTATCCTCCTCACTGCGGATACGGTTCACGTATCCCTTGCGGGTGAGACCATCTATTGCCTTTGTCAGTGTGCCCAGAGTGATAGACATAAGCTTGGCTACGGTGCCGGAGCGCTTTGGCTCATCGACTCCTATTGCCTCTATTATGTGCATATCGTTGATAGAAATATCAGAAAATTCGTCTGTTATCAGACATCTGCCCTCTATCTCTGTCAAATCCTTGAACAGACACACCAATAATTCATTTAAAGTTTCATCTGCCGTCATAAATACCTCTTTCTATTGCCACTCTATGGCGCAGGCTCCCCATGTAAGTCCTGCTCCAAAGCCTGATAAAATTATTTTTTCCTCATGCTTTATCATACCATCTTTGCGGACTTTATCAAGCAAAATCGGCACACTTGCCGCAGAAATATTTCCACACTGCTGTAAATTGGTCGGAAATTTGTCCATAGGCTGCTTAAGCCTCTTGGCAACCGACTCAATAATACGGATATTGGCCTGATGCAGCACATAGACATCCACATCATCTGCGCTCCAGCCGATTTCATCAAGCAGCTCATTTATAGCCTTTGGCACTGTCTTTACCGCAAACTTGTATACAGCAGGACCATCCATGGTGACATAGCCACCGAGTGCAGACTGCTTTCCATTGTCGGTAAACGGATTGACTACGGGACGGTTGTCTCCGTCAAGCGCCTCACCGCCTTTTCCGTCCGAGCCCTGTACAAAGCCCTTGAAGGCATCGCCCTCGTCTGTCACAACCGCTGCTCCTGCTCCGTCTCCGAAGAGTACACAGGTGCTTCTGTCATTCCAGTCCATTATTTTTGAAAGGACCTCTGCTCCCACTACGACTGCCTTGTGAAACCTGCCGGTCTTAAAATACGCATCTGCTGTGGCAAGCCCGAATAAAAAGCCTGAGCATGCGGCATTTATATCAAATGCCACTGCACTGCCTGCACCTATCTCAGCCTGAATCTGACATGCGAGCGATGGAACGATTTTGTCTGTGGATACGCTTGCCGCTATTATCAAGTCTATCTCACTTCCGTCAATCCCCGCATCCTGCAGCGCACTTTTTACTGCATCACAGGCAAGTGAGGTGGTTGTCTCAGTAGTTGCAATGTGTCTGTTTCTTATTCCTGTACGCGAGCTGATCCACTCGTCAGATGTGTCCATTATGGCTGCCAGGTCATCGTTTGAGACCACTCTCTGTGGCAGGCAGCTTCCTGTTCCAACTATCTTCATAGAATTTCCTTTCCGGGACTAGAACTTGCGGAAACGCTTGTATCTTTCCTCCAAGAGCTGGTCCTTTGTCAATTTGCTTTCTTTTTCCAAGAATTTCTTCATGTTGCCCTTCATGTAGTTTCCGATTGATGAAAGAGCATCCTCGTCGGCTCCGCCAAACTCAGGTATTATATCATCCACGACATCAAGCTCCTTTAAGTCGTGTGCTGTAATCTTCATTACCTCTGCGGCTTCCTTTGCACGCTTTCCGTCCTTCCAGAGGATAGATGCAAAGCCTTCTGGCGAGAGGATTGAGTATGTGGCATTTTCCATCATCCACACTTCATTTCCTACAGAAAGAGCTAAAGCTCCGCCGCTTCCGCCTTCTCCTATCATGAGACAAAGGATTGGCACCTTGATGCCGCTCATCTCATAAAGGTTTCTTGCGATTGCCTCACCCTGTCCGTTTTCCTCTGCTTCCATTCCCGGATAAGCTCCTGATGTATTGACAAAGGTTATGATCGGACGGTTGAATTTCTCTGCCTGCTTCATGAGGCGCAATGCCTTGCGGTAGCCCTCAGGTGATGGCATACCATAGTTTCTCTTTGCACAGTCCTCAAGGTCTTTTCCCTTGTGAACACCGATAACTGTGACCGGCTGGCCGTCTAAGTAAGCGATTCCGCCTACGATAGCCGGGTCATCGCGGAAATATCTGTCTCCGTGCAGCTCCATAAACTCATCAAAGATATAGCCCATATAGTCAACCGACGCAAGTCTCTTAATCTGTCTTGCGGCGCTGACCTTATCCCATACCTTAAATGGCTTAGCCTTTGCCTCGCGCTCCTTCATAAGCTCTGTCGGCTCGTAATTGTCATCTGAGTGAAGCGGGTCAAAATTGGCATAACCAGTGGTAGGTCTGTGAGCACGTAAAATCTTGTAAAGAGTCTTCTTTAAATCCTCACGCTCAACTATCATATCAACAAAGCCGTGCTCAAGCTGGAACTCTGCCCTCTGGAAGCCCTCAGGCAGCTTCTGTCCGATGGTCTGCTCGATAACACGAGGACCCGCAAAACCGATAAGTGCCTTTGGCTCTGCAAGAATGATGTCTCCAAGCATTGCAAAGCTGGCTGTCACACCACCTGTTGTAGGATCTGTGAGTACAGGCACATATAAAAGTCCTGCCTCTGAATGACGCTTTGCTGCGGCTGAGGTCTTTGCCTCCTGCATTCTGGCACCGCCTGAACAGCAGAATAATATAACCGGAAGTCTTTCCTCTGTGGCACGCTCAAATGCGCTTGTGATTTTCTCACCAACCACATGGCCCATGCTTCCCATCATAAATCTTGAATCAATTACACCAAGCACTGTCTCCTCACCGTAAATCTTTGTCTTACCGATGACAATGCCCTCAGAAAGTCCTGTTTTCTCCTGAGTCTTTGCAATTTTCTCCTCATACTCAGGGAAATTGAGAGGATTTCCTGTTGTAAGCTCTGTAAACCATGGCTCAAATGCTTCCTTGTCGGAAACCATTCTGATTCTGTTTTTAGCACGCACACGGAAATAATAATTACACTCATAGCAGACGTATTTGTGCTGTTTTACAACTGATTTGAGCACAGTCTTGCCACACTTGGGACAAACGATTGTCTCAGGGACATCCTCTTTTGTTTCCTGTGCTGCACCGGCATTTTTGCCATCTGCGGCTGTTTTTGCGCTCTCAGCGTTCTTGGCTAAAGTCTCTTCAGCCTCTATATTTTTATCTTTCTTCTTGAATAACTTCATCATGTCTCCTTATGCAATTAACCTATTGCAAATGTAAGCTCCGCCATACAGGCAACCTTGCCGTTTACCCTGGCAACAGCCTTGCCCACACCGATAGGACCTTTAACCTTTATAATCTCAGTGGTCAGCTCCAGCGTATCTCCCGGAACCACCTTCTGCTTGAACTTGGCATTATTGATGCCTGCAAAATATGCAGTCTTGCCCTTCCACTCATCCTGACAAAGAATGGCAACTGCACCTGTCTGCGCCAAAGCCTCAATAATAAGCACTCCCGGCATCACCGGATTTCCCGGAAAATGTCCCATAAAATGTGGCTCATTCATAGTCACATTCTTCTTAGCCACACACTTCACGCCCGGCTGTAGCTCCTCAACCGTATCAATGAGAAGAAACGGACTGCGGTGTGGCAGAATATCCATAATCTGCTGCGTATTCATAATTGACATATACATCTATCCTTTCTCAGTTTACTCCAAACTATCTACATGCTTCGCGCTCAATAACGTGGAGCCGTGAAGCACACAGTGTGTTCTGAATGAAAAATATGGACTGTCACGGCGTTCCATCCGCTCCAATAGCATGAAGCACTAACACCATATCACAGCCTGTCCGTGCAAAATGCCGTGACTGCCTTCATATTTTTTATGAGGAATATACTGTGTGCTCCACCGGACCTCACAGCCTGAATGCGCGAATCCCCTAAAAAAGCAGAAACTATTTATTTATAAGCCTTGAGCAGAATACTTGCATTATGTCCACCAAATCCCAGCGAATTGCTCAGTGCGTACTCAACAGGCTCCTCATAGCTGTCCTTGCAGTAATTGAGGTCAATCTCCTCATCAGGAGTCTCATAGCCAACAGTCTTATGTATAAATCCATCCTGGATTTCCTTCACACATGTTATAAACTCAACAGCTCCCGCTGCTCCGAGCAGATGTCCTATCATAGACTTTGTTGAATTGATTTTAAGATTTGCAGCCTCATCACCGAACGCAAGCTTGATTGCTCTTGTCTCAAAGAGATCATTGTGATGTGTGCCTGTTCCGTGAGCATTGATGTATTTTACATCTGCCGGTGTGACACCTGCATCGCTCATGGCATTGGTCATGGCTCTTGCTGCACCTGCGCCATCCTCCTGCGGAGATGTGATATGGTATGCATCCGATGAGCAGCCGTATCCGACTACCTCTGCATAAATCTTTGCACCTCTTGCCTTTGCATGCTCAAGCTCTTCAAGGATAACTACTCCTGCGCCCTCACCCATTACAAAGCCGCTTCTGTTTTTGTCAAACGGAAGTGAACACTTTGTCGGATCATCTACTGTAGAAAGCGCTGTGAGTGCTGTAAATCCTGCGATTCCGATAGGACATACACTGCCCTCTGTACCACCGGCTACCATCACGTCAGCCTCACCGTACTGGATGCTTCTGTATGCCTCACCGATTGTGTTTGTTCCTGTAGCGCAGGCTGTTACATCATTGATACTCTTTCCCTTGAGACCGAACTGGATAGAAACATTTCCTGCTGCCATGTTACAGATCATAAGCGGAACAAGCAGAGGATTGACTCTGTTTGGTCCCTTTTCATAAAGCTTTTGTGTCTCGCGCTCCATAGCCTGAAGACTTCCGATACCTGAACCGATGGCACATCCAACCATGTATGGATCTTCCTTTTCGATATCAAGTCCGCTGTCATCAATTGCCTGCTTTGCTGCAGCTACAGCGTACTGTGAGAATGGCTCCATTCTCTTTGCTGCCTTTCTGTCCATAAAATCCTGTGGGTTAAAGTCCTTAAGCTCTGCTGCAATGTGACATTTATAATCTGTTGTGTCAAATTTTGTGATGTGGTCAAATCCGATTTTTCCGGCCTTTACCGATGCCCAGAAATCGTCCACATTATTTCCGATTGGTGTTACTGCTCCAAGTCCTGTTACAACTACTCTTCTACTCATATTGCCATTCCTCCGTCAACAGACAGCACCTGGCCTGTGATGTAGCCTGCTGCATCTGATGCTAAAAATAATACTGCGTTTGCGATATCCTTTGTGTTTCCCGGTCTGCCAAGCGGAATCTGTGATAAAAGATTCTCCTTTGCCGCATCGGCAAGCACGTCTGTCATCTCTGTCTCTACAAAGCCCGGTGCCACTGCGTTTGCTGTGATTCCCCGGCTGGCAAGCTCTCTGGCTACAGCCTTTGTGAGTCCAATAACTCCTGCCTTGCTTGCGCTGTAGTTGGCCTGTCCTGCATTTCCGAGTATTCCGGAAACTGATGAAATATTGATAATTCTTCCTGATTTCTGCTTCAAGAAATAGCGTGACATGTGACGGATTGTGTTGAACGCACCCTTAAGGTTTGTGTCAAGCACTGCGTCATAGTCTGCCTCGCTCATCTTCATGATGAGACCGTCTCTTGTGATTCCTGCGTTGTTTACGAGGATATCTATGTGCTTGTACTCCTTGATGAGCGCTGTTATCATATTCTGGCACTCATCAAAATCAGATACATTGCACTGATAAGAAACTGCATCACCGCCTGCTGCCTTTATCTCTGCAACAACGGCATCTGCCTTTTCCCTTGAACCATTATAATTTACTATTACAAAGGCGTGTGCTGCGGCAAGTGTAAGAGCTATCTGTCTTCCAATTCCACGGCTTGCGCCTGTAACCAGGGCATTTTTACCTGTTAACATACTTTTCAAAATCCTCCAGTTTATCTACGTTTACGACTTTTACGTCTCTATTTATCTTTCTCATAAATCCGCTGAGTGAGCGTCCCGGTCCGATTTCAATAAATTCGTCCGCACCATCTGCTATAAGGCGCTCAATTGTCTGCTGCCAGCGGACAGAAGACGAAACCTGACGTTTCAGATAATCTTTTACGTCCAGTGCTGCCCACACGTCATTGATGGAATAGACGATGCTGGCGGCTCCTGCCGCGATACAGATCATCCCGAACGCCACATGGGCTTTGCGTTTTTCCCGAAGAAAAATGCTGACCAGAATCAGAAGGATGAGTGCTGCCGCTGCGATCAGCGCACTTGAGCAGACATAACTCATCAGAAGATCATGGCTGGTTCCGGCAATCGGGGCCTTTAACTGGTAAACAAGCTCTTCCATGCTCAGATTCGGCCATGTTTTCCGCATCCAGCGCTCGGACGTAAACAGCAGCACGCCAAGCGTTCCGATCACCACTGCAAACACAGCCAGCAGAATGCGCCCTGCTTTTTTCGTTTTTTTCTGTTTCTTGTGTTTCATCTTCCTACCTCCAAAAAGCATTACAGCTTACAAAATCTTAACTTTTCTTTACAATCGCCTTACGTATTATAGCAAAGACCGTTTTAAAAAGATAGAAAATTTTTATAAAATTTTTGCACAAAAAGTGCATCCAAAAACATTTTTTGCATGGCACATAAAAACCCGCCCGGCACCGCAAATCTCTTCGCGGCCCAAGCGGGTTTTTCATCTCTATTCCGGGAAAGCCTTATCAGCTTGCCTTGTTCTTTCTCTGTTTGATGACCTTCAGTCGTGTGAACTCCTCGCGCTCCTTCTCCTCCAGTGCGTCCGCGATATCCTTGGACAGCTGGGTGTAATGCGGAATCGTGATGTTCTTCAGCGCGTTGGCACGCTTCTGTGTTTTCTTGATTGCCGCAGCAAGGCGGTACGCCGAGTTCTCAATCATGGAAAGGTTTAAGGTCAGGTCTTTTACTTTTTCAAAGGCCTGTCTTGCCTGATCCAGGGACTCCTTCGTGCTGTAGTAAGCATACGTTGGGGCCTGTCCGGACTGATCAGCCTCTACCAGCGGAATTTCCACGCCCATGATACTCCTTGTCTTGATCCGGATAGATTCCTCCACCGGAACGGTATAGGACACGGTCTGTACGTTGGTGATACCGATCTCCATATTCGCAATCTGCAGCGCCGCATATGCTTCGCGGAACGTCACATCAATCTGACGCTGAATATCCTTTGCCTCATCGATCAGGCCCATGAGCTCGCGGATCAGAATATTCCGCTTCTTGTCCATCAGCTCGTAACCCATGTGGGCAAGTTTCAGAGAGTTCTTTGCAAGAATCAGGTTTCCCTTGGTAGGAAAGGTATTCG